>Ga0209290_1001256_pt1 | contig 12825 bp, 14 predicted proteins | sample EN1Hudsemesocosm_2_FD_184632 | JGI IMG/M metagenome (GOLD analysis project Ga0209290, IMG submission 184632) | Methane-oxidizing microbial communities from mesocosms in the Hudson Canyon - EN10B Hudson Canyon (SPAdes) (version 2) | ecosystem: Environmental > Aquatic > Marine > Cold seeps... | reverse complement strand
AGGGTTATTACTTACATATGATTAACGATAATGGCCTAAAGAAAATGCAGGCCATTTGCGCTGTGATGCGTAAGCTTTTACACGCCATCCATGGCATGCTAAAAGCCAATAAAAGCTTTGAGGGAGAACGTTTTTATAAGTTCCCTTCTGAAGCAACTTATTCCTAAGTATTTTTAGGATTTATTTAAAATAAAGCTGGTGCTTGAAGAGAGTATCTACACGCTAGATAATCTAACCCAGCGATATTGCAAATTGCGGTCAGCCGCTATCAATGATAGCATTATATTTTTAAAAAACTCCCTATGGTGATATATGGCTAATTTGCTTGTTCGTAATATTGATGAAGATATTGTAAATGCGCTTAAAGCACTGGCTGGTAAGCATGGTATTAGTGCGGAAGCTGAACATCGTAAAATACTTGAATCGGTGTTAAAGAGGCCAAGAAAAAGGAGTTTTACAGAAGTTTTGCTGTCTATGCCTAATGTAGGCGATGACCAAGATTTTTTGCGCGAGCAAGATGAACGGGTAGAAAATGTATTTAATTGATACTAATGTTATCAGTGAAGTAAGAAAGCAAAGTAGAGCTAATCGTGGTGTTATCAACTTTTTTAAGGTAGCAGAGGAGCAAGAGGCGCGATTGTTTATCAGTGTGATTACTGTGGGTGAGCTAAGGCGTGGTGTTAATATTATTCGTCATCGAGGTGATAAGTCGCAAGCTGATAGTTTGGAGCGCTGGTTGAACCTATTGCTGAATGAATACGCTGATAATATTCTTGATTTTACTGCTACAGAAGCTCAGGTATGGGGGCAGTTACGAGTTCCGCATTATGAAAATGCTTTAGATAAACAAATTGCAGCGACTGCATTGACTTATGGCTTGTCCGTTGTCACGAGAAATGAGAATGACTTTATTGGTTGCGGTGTTAGTATTGTTAATCCGTTTGAATAAATGATATTTCTCGCTCCCAAACTCTGTTTGGAAATGGAGTGGGAAGTTAGCTCTGCTTACCTAAAAAGTATATTGAGAAACCTTGAATAAGTTATTTTATGAAAAACAATCAAACTTTAATACCCCCTGTCGTAATAACAGCCTATTCGGCTTTAAGTGCTAGCGGCTTAGGAAGTGAGGCTTTATATCAAGATATAAAGGCCAATCACTCTGCACTGGCTCCTCTATCTTTATTTAACGTGCCGTTCCCCGCTTATGTAGGTGAAATTAAACAGCCTTTACTAAGTATTCGTGAACAACTTGCTGATTATAACTGCCGAAATGCCCAAGTTGCTTTGACTGCATTAAATGACGAACAAGGTGGCGTGCGCGCAGCGGTTGAAGTGGCAAAAGAAAAATATGGCGCACATCGAATAGGCGTTATTATCGGCACAAGCACGTCAGGGCTTTATGAAACAGAAGACGCTTATGGCGTTTTGTTAGATACCGGTAAAATGCCTGATGATTTTCATTTTGTTAGTGAACATGCTTATCAAGCAACAGGCCGGTTTGTACAATTTGAACTGGGTTTAACGGGTGTTTGTTTTGCTATTTCCACGGCTTGTTCTTCAGGAGCAAAAGCGATTGCAGCAGGGCAACGACTGATTAACTCCGGACTGTGTGACGCAGTATTAGTTGGTGGCGTAGATACCTTATGTCGCTTAACTTTGCGTGGTTTTCGTAGTTTAGAATTAGTCGCTAATCAGCCTTGCACGCCGATGGATAAAAACAGACAAGGCATTAGCATAGGTGAAGCAGCAGGGCTAATGCTGTTAGAGAAATGTCATGCGGATAATGCTGGCAAAATGAAAGTATTGTCGGTCGGTGAGTCGTCAGATGCGCATCATATGAGTACGCCGCATCCAGAAGGGGAGGGCGCGGCTTTAGCGATGCGCAATGCTTTGCAACTGGCAGGTTTACAGGCTAAATCGATTGATTATTTAAATCTGCATGCAACGGCAACGAAAATAAATGATCGCATGGAAAGTAGAGCGGTTTTTAGCGTTTTTGCTGATGCTGTGCCTTGTAGCGGAACGAAAGGCATTACCGGGCATACACTCGGTGCTGCAGGTGCATTAGAAACAATTATTGCTTTACTCGCCTTGAAACACCAGTTTATTCCAGGTACACATGGCTTGCAGGAGTTGGAAGACGAATGCCAGTGTCAGGTGGTTAAAGCACCTTTGAGCAAACAGAACATGAAAATTGCAATGAGTAATTCTTTTGGTTTTGGTGGCAATAATGCCAGTGTGATTGTTGGGCTATGATGAAACAACTATTTATAAAATCTTATGCTATTTGTTGTCCTGATGCTGAATTATTAGCACCTTTTAGGTTGCTGGGTAGTGATATTGATAAAAGTCTAATCCCTGCTGCAATGCGTAGGCGTACGAGTATGACTACACGTATGGCCATTACTGCAGCTAAACTAGCTTGTACACAAGCGAATATTGATAGCCAGCACCTTGCTTCGGTTTTTGCCTCATTAGGGGGTGAAATACAGGTTACTGATGCACTATGTCGTTTATTGCCTGATGAAAATGAATTACTGTCTCCGACTCAATTTCATAATTCTGTCCACAATACAACGGCAGGGTATTGGGCGATTTTAAATAAATGCCAAGAACCAAGTACTGCGATTGCAGCTGCAGATGATACTTTTGCCATGGGGTTGATTGAGGCCTGGTCGCAATTGCAACAGCAAGGTAGTGGCGAGCGTTTACTGGTTTGCTATGATGAATTATGGCCGCAGTATTTAGCTCCTCCTATAGGGCTAGCTGCGTTTGCTTGCGCTTTTGTATTAAGCACTGACGCAGAGCAGGCAATAGGTTCGATCAGCTTGCCACAGATAAGTGAACAGGCTGAGCAAAACTTTCCACTTGAGTGGTTGATGTTAACGGAATCGGCTCCAGCAGCCGCAGTCATTCCTTTATTAATGGCTTTACAGCAAGAAACACAAGAAACAGTTCCTTTGAATATTAATGCGCCTATTTGGAGTAGTTGTGTCAGTACAAGAGAGTTTGAGCATGGAAAGTAATCAGTATGATGTTATTATTGCTGGTGGTGGACCTGCGGGAACTACAGCGGCAACTTTATTAGCGCAATATGGACATAGCGTGTTATTGATTGAGCGCGATCAACACCCGCGTTTTCATATTGGTGAGTCTATGTTGCCGATGTCTGAGCCTGTGATGACGCGCTTGGGTATTGATTGGACGCAAGGAAATTTAAAAAAGGGTGGTGCTGAGTTTATTGATGAAGCCTCAGGTCGGCGTACTTATTTTCCATTTCAGGGGGAGTACCGTACTTTTCAGGTTGAACGATCAGTGTTTGATAAGCGTTTATTTGATAATGCGCTTGCTCATGGCGTAGTTGCGCATCAACAAGAGCAGGTTAGCGGTGTGCAATGTACGGCGAATGAGGTACAAGTCAAAACGGATAAAGGCTTATATCAAGGTCGTTATTTCATTGATGCCACAGGGCGTGATGCCTTAATGGGGAAAACATTCAAAAGTATTAATAAGATTAATAACCTAGGTAAGTTCGCACTATATAAACACTATAAACTTGCTAATTCGCTTGAGTCAGAAGCACTTTTTGCTCACGGTAATATAAAAGTTCTGTTATCTGATATGGGCTGGATCTGGTGTATTCCATTAACGAATGGACGTTTGAGCGTTGGTTTAGTTGTGCAGAAAGAAGTGCCAGAAAATTTAAAGCAAGATGCACTTTTTGAACGTTATATTCAAGCCTCTCCTTATATGAGTGAGCTTTTGCAAGAGGCAGAGGTTTTATCTGAAGTACATATAGAAGCTGACTTTAGTTACCGAAACAGCCAGCGTTACGGTCAACGTTTTGCTTGTTGTGGTGATGCGGCTGGTTTTTTAGATCCGGTATTTTCATCAGGTTTTTTCTTCGCAGTAAAGACAGCAGAATTTGTTGCTGACCAATTACATCAGGGGTTAATGCAAGGAACGGAAGCTGACTCCGAGTTACAGCAAGTCGGTGATGAATTTTATCAAAAAGGTTTTAAAACGATGCACCGTTTGATTGAGCGATTTTATTGTTCTAATTTGGTGGAAAATCTTTTTTTTGAATCGGACCGACAGCTAAAAATAAAACAAGAAATAGTCGCTCTATTAGCGGGTGATTTATGGAAGGAAGATAATGGTTTTCAACAGGGATTGTTATCAGGTAGAAGTAGAAAAAATTAATTTATTGGAGAATATGATGAAATTTTTAAAATTATTACCGCTGTTTTTGATGTTATTTATTGTTGCTTGTGCAGGAAATAAAGCGAGCGAAACACCCGTACCTGAAGAGCTTGTCAGCTCATCAGCTACGGGAACTTTAAATATTGCGCCGGTAATATTTACTAAAGGTTTAGAGGTTAGGGAAGCTGTGCGTAATGAGTGTCAGTTATTAACCAAATTACCGGCCTTCATTCAAAGCTATGGTAATGGTCAATATGCGGCTATTAATTTACAAGCTAAACAATCTAGTAAGGCAGATTTTTTAACAATAGAGGTTGTTGATATTCCTCAGTATAAGAAAAATGTTTGGGCTGGGCGTGGCGGTCAGTGGGTGACTGTTAAGGGCTCTTTAATAAGAAAAGGTAAGAAAACGGTTTCATTTAAGGCAAGTCGAGCCTCTATGGGTGGGTTTATGGGCGGTTATAAAGGAACTTGTGCGTTATTAGGTCGTTGTACTAAAACTTTAGGTAAAGATATTGCCGCGTGGTTGAAGAATCCTGTGGATAAAGCAACTTTAGGTGATATGTAAGTGCGCTAAGCTTTTGTAGTTTATTTTTTATTAAAATAGAATTGAGGTAGTTATGTTACGTATATTAAAAGTAATAATGTTATCTATGTTGTTTGGTTTAACTGCATGTCAAATGATGGAGTCTAAACCAGAGCAATTACCAGCAGGTGTATAGTTGGGGGAAACTTACTATACACAAGTGACGATGATGTATGAGAAAGGTGTTTATCGTACGACAAACTATCGTCGAGGTACTTTGCTAGAAGTGAATACTCCGGTCGAGTTATTAGAGATTGGCCCAAAAGTAATTAAGCTTAAACTGCTTCAGTCGAATATAGAGTTATTGGTTAAGAGCGTTACCAAGCATACAGGGGATGATGTATATCAAACCTTTGCTAAACTTTTTGCAAAACAAGAGGTGAATTTATCTCGTTTCAATCATCTGGAACGTGACAATATTAAAAAGGGAACTGTAGCCAAAGGAATGTCTAGGGCGGCAGTGAAAGTTGCTATTGGTTATCCGCCGATAGTTCGAACTCCATCTTTGGACTCAAATGAATGGACTTACTGGAGTTCGCATTTTAATACCTTTATTGTCCATTTTGAGAATGACAAAGTAAGTCGTATTCAGGATTAACAGCAGCAAAACTGATAAATAATGCAACAGATAACCCCTAAAAAATGTACTGTACTCGTTATTGGTGGAGGCCCGGCGGGAAGTAGCGTTGCAACACACTTGGCTAAAAGTGGTGTGGATGTTGTGCTACTTGAACGCGCAGAGTTTCCACGTAATCAAGTGGGTGAAAGCCTAATACCTCATTTTTGGAAATTTACTGACCAACTAGGCGTTTCTGAGAAAATTCAGCAGGAAGGTTTTCTGAGTAAAGCAGGTGGCATTACAGTATGGGATGGAAAAGTTCATCAAATTTCATTTTCTGACTATGGTTATACGCGCCCTGGCTTACATGTAGAACGAGATATTTTCGATAATCTTTTATTGGAGCATTCTAAGCTGCAAGGCGCGTTAGTTTTTAATCGCGTAGCCGTTAAAAAAGTGGATTTATCGATAGCCGAACCTGTTGTTTCTTATATTGATACTCGTGGCACATCGAATGTAGTAGGAACTATTCAATGCCGGTTTGTGATTGATGCTAGTGGTCACAGTTCTTTATTAGCACATCAATTGGAGACGCGGCACAACATTAGTTCAGAGATGAATTTTATGTCGTTATGGGGGTATTTTAAAAACTCTCGCTATGCGGGTGTGGATCGTCAGAGCCATGTAAGTTCAGAGCTTAAAAACATAGCTCCGGTGACTTTTGTTATGTCCCATGACGATGGCTGGCTTTGGCATATTATTTTGCGTGAGAAAACCAGTGTAGGCTTGATTGTTCGTTCCGATAAAATGAAAGGGTTGGATAAGCAGCGGCGTGAACTTTATTTTCAGCAAAGCTGCGCGCGCTTACCGCATTTAAAAGATTTGTTACGCGATGCGCAATTTATTGAAGGCTCACTGCAGTATCGTCCTGATTATTCTTATTATGCAACGCAAACGTGTAAGGAAAATTATTATTGTATTGGCGATGCAGCGGGTTTTGTTGATCCTGTTTTTTCACATGGTATTCAGAATGCTTTTTATAACGCGGCAGTGGCGTCTTTAGCCATCTCAGAGTCTTTAAAAAATACGTCTAAAAGTGCGCGTTATGCGCAACTATGCGAAAGTCGAATACAGCAATTTTACGGTTTTTCTCGCGCTTTATCCTTGGGTGATTTTGGGGTAAATGGAGTGAACCGAGACTTGGTTAAATCCTTAATGAAATCTATGCCACCTCTAGAATTAGAGTTGATGTTAGTTGCGTCTGAAATGACTAACCGTTCAGAAAACTTTAAACAGTTAGCGCATGAAGCTGGAGTGTGGGAGAGTTTTTCTGAACAGCATGAACAGAAAAAGCGTGGATTTATTGATGATTTGAAGTTGTAGGGTACGCATTGCGTACCTTTATTCAAGATTATTTAACTCATTAAAACCAAAGTTGGGTTCATAGTGTGTTCCCCAATCAGCTGAATATATTCCTTGTTTAACATAACGATGAAAGCTGGAATAAGGATAGTCTGATAAATGTTTTACTATTCCATGTTTAATTGGGTTGTAATGCAAATAATCAAAATGCTGGTTATAGTCAGCTTGGCTGCTTAAGGTATGTTCCCAAAATCGCCGTTGCCATACGCCACGACGATAATAGCGTTGTTTTGACTTAGAAGTACTGATTTCTGAACCGCCCTGTTTAAGCCAAGATTGAGTGAAATTTTTTTTGATGATCCCCCATCGTTTTGAATAATCGGCATCACCTTCAGGCAATGTCCATATTGCATGAATATGATTTGGTAGCATGACGATTGCATCAATTGTAAAAGGGTGGTTTTGCATGCAGTGGCAAAAAGCCTCACGCAAACACTTTCGGGCTAAAGGATTATTTAAAATAGGTCGTCGCTTTTCTGTCACTACGGTAAAGAAATACGTTCCACCTTTAATATAGTTCCGCCGATAATCAGACATAAAATCCTCGTAGGGTTATGCTGTTCAAAATAGGTACGCAATGCGTACCCTACAGTAGTATGAGTATAAAAATGTGGGTTTTAATTTGTAGGGTACGCATCGCGTACCTTTATAGGTTATTCGTTGGATAATATCCTTTAGTCTGCGGCAGCCATCTAGGCACATTATTCTTATATTTTTCCCATTCAGTACCAAACATCTCTTCTGCCCAAGGTTCTTCATGCGTTTTTACTCTAAAGTAAAATGCGATAAATAAGAAAATGGTAAAGCCGGAAATAAGCGGTGATGCTGTGCTAATTGCCCAGCCTAATAGAATAAAGAAAACCCCGACATACATGGGGTTTCGAACGTATCTGTACAAACCAACAGTAACTAGATGTTTAGGTGGGTCCCAGGGCGCTAAGGTGCCTTTTCCAGAGATATAAAAGTCACGTACACACCATAGTAATGTCACTAAACCAATAGCAAGAACGGCTAACCCAGATAGGTTGCCTTGACCCTTGTAAGGGTCGTAGAAGGACAGTATAAAAGGTACAACCCCCGTGACGACAACAGGAACCATTAAGAAAGCTAAAAGGGCGCGTAGGAACATAACACAGTAGTAGTGTGAATAAAGAAGTAAGGAATAAGGTATATTATGCTTTACTTCTATATCCAGAGCCAGTGCCCATTAAAGCGGCAATCATATTTTTTTGGATTTCCGATGAGCCAGAAAATAAACGACTGGCCATGGCATCCTGCACCAAGCCGGTCATTTTATTTTCTTCGAGTAAACCAGCCGCCCCGAATATTTGCACAGCATCTAAGCTCGACTGTAAAAAAGCTTCGCTAGCGATTAATTTAGTTTGCGCACTGGCTAAGCTAATGCGTTTGCCAGCATCTTTTAAGCGCGCACATTCATTGACCCATAATAAGCAAGTATCTACACGGCATTGCATATCGGCAATTTTATGGCTGATGGCTTGATTTGCACCTAAATGCGCGCCATTGCTTTGTCGCTGACGGCTGAACTTTACAACTTGTTCTAATTGCCATTGCATAATGCCGATAATACCCGCAAAAATAAAGGCTCGTTCTAGCTCTAATGCGTTTTGTATCATCATGCCGCCAGCGCCTGTTTTACCTAATTGGCGATCTAAAGGTATAACACAGTCTTGTAAAATAACATCGCCCATTGTGGCGCTTGCACAACCAGTTACGCTGGGTTGATCACTGAAATTCGCGCCAATATCTTGTTTTTTTACTAAGAAACCAGAGAGCTTTCCATCTAATTTTGCGTAAATCAGTAAAGCATCAGAAATCGGTGTATTAGTGATAAAGCGTTTGTGACCGTTTAAGATGAAACCAGATTCAGTTGCAACTGCCGTTGCTGTTAGCGCATTAACATCTGAACCCGCTTGAGGTTCGGTAATCGCATGACCTGCAATAAGCTCACCGGATAATAAGGAGGGGAGCCACGCTAGTTTTTGTGCTTCGCTACCATAAAGTATTAATGGGAAGATGGAGCCCCAGATATGCGCATTCAAGGATAAAATTAAGCCAGTATCTTGGCTGTGCTTGCCTAGGTTTAAATGCGCTTTTACTAACTCTTGAAAGCCATCGCCGTGACCATTCAGTTCGGAGGCAACAGCATGTTGTAACAGTTTATTTTGAGCACAATATTGCAGGCGAAGTTTAGAGTCGTTAAGGCCGCCACTAGGAGGGAGTTGCTGGTAATCAATCATAAAATTGTTTTGTTGGTAGGGCGGACTTTAGTCCGCAAGTGATACGCACATTGATATGCAAAGCGGACTGAAGTCCGCCCTACGTCTTAAACAAGCCTTTTATCGCCTGATAATCAGTTTTTCCATTAGATAGTACCGGCAAATTATCCACCACTACAAATTTACACGGCTGCATATAAGGCGCAAGTAAGGGGCGTAAAGGTTTTATCGCTTCGGCTAAAGATGCACCTGCGACTAACACCACAACTGCTGCAGGCCGTTGCCCGCTGGTGCTGTCTTTAATGCCAATAACAGCGGAGCTTTCAATGTGTTCGAGTTGATTAATGCACTGTTCAATTTCAGCTGGCTCAACGCGATAACCGGAGCATTTTAACATGCGATCCAGGCGGCCATGATAGTCGTATTCGCCGTACTGATTTAGTGACACTTTATCGCCAGTCGGATAAGTTGCTGGGCTAAGTGCTTGTAGTTTGCCTTGTTGCCAATAGCCGGAAAAATTATTCAAACTGTTGACCTGTAATTCTCCTGAATCAATATCTATCGTAAGTTGTGCATTGCAGGCTGGCAGGCCAATAGGGATAGTCTGTTCAATATTTAAGCGTGTTTTATTTACCGGCCAATAACAGCACACATTAGTCTCTGTCGGGCCGTATAAATTATATAGTTCAGTTTCTGGGAGTAAGTTTGCCAACTTGATTAAATGTTGAGTGGGGAAAACTTCACCGGCAAATAAAATACGTTTTAAATGAGGCAGTGGTGTTGTGTTTAGTGCACCTTTAAGAGCAATAAAACTTAATAAAGAAGGAACGGTATACCAGCTGCTAATCTGTTTTTCAGCTAGCCAAGCTGTTAAGCGGCTAGGTGATAAGCTTAAGCGGGAGGGTAGGAAATAAACAGATGCACCGCAGGCTAAACTACTGAATAAATCAAAAATAGAGAGATCAAAATGAAACGGCGCAAGGCTGGCAATGCGGTCTTGATGATTAATAGCAAAGGTTTGACCTGCCCAAGTAGAAAAATTGCCTAGTGCCTGATGACTTAAAGCGACGCCTTTAGGGTTTCCGGTAGAGCCAGAAGTATAAAGGATAGCGGCTAATGCGCTGGGGTCAACGTCAGTCGGTGTTATATTTTCGGCTGTGGTGCAAAGCAAGGCACCGATATCTAACCATAACTCTGTTTTATCTAACCATGCTGGCGCTTCGCCTTGCCCAATAATATAGCTAGGTTGTGCATCTTGGATAATAAAGTTTAAGCGTGTTGCTGGGTTTTTAATATCTAAAGGCAGGTAAATAGCGCCTGCGCTTAATACTCCATAAATAGCACTGGCGGAATTTATCCCACGATCTAGGGCGATAGCGATACATTGGTTTTGTGCTTGCTTGGCTTGCAGGGAAGCTGCTATTTTTTCAATACGTGATTTAAAGTCAGCGTAAGTGAGTGTTTGATCTTCTTCAACGAATGCTGTGGCTTCAGGAGTTTTAGCGCATTGTTGAAAAAAAGGGGTAACGATATTCATTTGAGTCTCTGTTTTTCCATATTTCGTAAGCGCCATAGGGACTACGGGTTGAAATCAGTAGGGTGGAATAGCGTTAGCGTTTTCCACCATTGGTCGTAAGCTGAGTCGTGTTTCCGTGACCAGAAAGTGCTACGCTATTCCAGCCTACATCCGACTTAGGGAGGCTCCTGATTTGGCCTCCTGGCTTAAATAATATGTTTTTCTCCAGGCTTATTTATCGTGCAATTCGTTGGGTTACGAAAAGATGTAGCCCTAGCACCGCTGTGAATGATGGTCTCATTGATAAAACCTAATTTTTTTAACCGAATTTTTGCCACACTACGTGAAACTTTATATTTGTTCATTAAAGGAGTCGTCACATTATAAAACGCATCAATATTACACTTTTGGTTATCAACGTAAAGAATTCCGAAACCTTTATTTGGTATTCCATACCTTGCTATGACCTCTAAAAATGACTGAACAAACTCATTTTTAGGAAGTAATAAATAAGATGCAAATTGATTAGCCTGCCATTCCATTCTCATAACATCTCTAATTCCAATATCGCTAGGGTTTTCTAGATTTAATGATGACTCATGGCATTTTTCGCTAAGCATATATTCTGAATGACCTAAGAGAAAATGACCAATTTCATGTGCGAGGGTAAATCGCTTACGAGCTTCATTTTCATGTCCTTTATCAATTTTAATTACCAATGGAGAAAATGTAATTTGCCCAAGAACTCCATACCCCATATCTTCAGTTTCTAATACATCCAATCCGTAACTTTCTTTTAAGAAAAGGCATATTTTTTTAACGAGACAGCTCCAGAACTGTAACCTATCTTTGCAAGCAGAGATTCACAGATGCTTTCAATTTCTGGTTCTTTTCTAAACTTAACAACCCATGGCCCTTTGGTGTTAATTGACTCAACTTTAGCTAAGGATTTCAGGAAATCATTATCTTGACCTTGTTTTACAAGGCTAGACATAAAAAGCTTTATTGAGTTTGTGTAACTATGGTTTACACAACCATAAAAATCGAAATATTTACTATCAAAGTTTTCGTAGCGTAAGCCTTTATAGGCAATTGAACATCCATTTAAAGCATGGCTTGACGATATTAAACTTGACGGTGACCTTGTTAAAACCCAATCAAGGTTACTTCGATCATAGTACCTTAAAAGGCCAATATTATTAGATGCTGAAAAATTAAATGCTCCTTCTTGAAATGCATTATTTGAAACAACAATAGCCTTTATATTTCCACCTGACACTTGGTGAGCCTTCATCAAAAACGACTCTACATCACCAACAGGCACTTTCTTATTATAATTTTTACACTCAATAAGTACCAGTGAAGAGAATGTGAGTTGCCTAGGCAAAAATATTTCTATAGCAATGTCAAAAATAATGTTTTTCTTTCTGGATTCTGAATAATACCCTTTTTTTTGGTATATCTTACAGCACTCTTTTTTAGCCCAAAAACGATCATTTAAAATATCTTCACGGAATAAAGCGTATATTTTATTTTCTAGTTCATCACCTTTTTTTGTTGTATCCATTCGAAAATATTACTTTTGTTATGTTTTTATGAGGGGCTGGTGAGCAAGGTTAGATTGTGGTTCGCTACTTTCATACTATCTAACTTTGTTCGTTAGTACTTTTTTTCTGAGCGACATAATCATCTAGCAATTGCCGAATTATTTTTTGATATTGCATATGGTGCTTTTCTGCCACATCTTTAAAATATGCAACACTTTCTGAACTAAGAGAAATTGTAACTTTAATATTTTGGTTTTTTACTGCAAGCTCCTAGGGAGATGGCAGAAAATCTGTAATCAGCTTAATTTCACCGATTGGATCATCGCTATATAGCATTTGCTTGCTCATAAGCGCAGATTATTAATAATATGGCTTATATTGTGCTAACAAGTTATTGTTTCGACCCGACTGACTTACACTTAGCATTAATTTTCTGCCCAGAAAAGGGCTTAAGCATGATAACAGTAACTTAGGTTAATCTGACAGGATTCTTTCCCGTATTCCGCAAGCTGCATATGGGCTATGGGAACCGCGTAGATACTCTCTTCAAGCACCAGCTTTATTTTAAATAAATCCTAAAAATACTTAGGAATAAGTTGCTTCAGAAGGGAACTTATAAAAACGTTCTCCCTCAAAGCTTTTATTGGCTTTTAGCATGCCATGGATGGCGTGTAAAAGCTTACGCATCACAGCGCAAATGGCCTGCATTTTCTTTAGGCCATTATCGTTAATCATATGTAAGTAATAACCCT
>Ga0209290_1001254_pt1 | contig 12847 bp, 12 predicted proteins | sample EN1Hudsemesocosm_2_FD_184632 | JGI IMG/M metagenome (GOLD analysis project Ga0209290, IMG submission 184632) | Methane-oxidizing microbial communities from mesocosms in the Hudson Canyon - EN10B Hudson Canyon (SPAdes) (version 2) | ecosystem: Environmental > Aquatic > Marine > Cold seeps... | reverse complement strand
AATGAAGACGACAGCAATGGAGAGGAAGGTTTGTTACAACCTTCAAAGTGCCGTTGATTGTAAACATCACTTGATCGTTGCTCATGACGTTACTAATACCACAGATAGAAATCAGTTATGTCGGATGGGAAAGCAAGCCCAAGCAGCATTAAAGAATAAAGATCTTACCGTTATTGCAGATAAAGGTTACTTCAGTGGGCAGGATATTGTGGATGCCCAAGATGCTGGCATGACGCCACTCGTACCAAGAATTGATACATCAGGCAGTGATAAAAAAGGTATATTTAACCACTCACTGTTTAAATATAATCCGGAAAAGAATCTGTATATTTGTCCCGCTGAGCAAGAGTTAACACCTAGAGGTACAGTTACAGATAAAGGGTTGGTCTATAGAAAGTATTGTTGCAGTCTTATGGTTTGCCAAGCATGCAGCATGAGAACCAAGTGCTCTAAAAGCCCTCAAACACGTAAAATTAGGCGTTGGGTGCATGCCGATCGAATTGAAATGATGACGAAACTTCTAGAGTCAAAACCTGACAGCATGGTTATCAGAAAACAAACAGTTGAGCACCCCTTTGGTACGATCAAATTATGGATGGGGGCGACACATTTACTGACCAGAAAGTTTAAGGGCGTCAGTATTGAAATGGACTTACATGTTCTGGCATACAACCTTAAACGTATGATCTCAATATTCGGCGTTAACGGGTTAATAAAAGAGATGATGGTGCAGTCATTCTAGTCTTAACCTAATACTGTAACCTGTATTTAAGCGTCATTAGGTTTGATCAGGAAGTTCTTTCAAAAAAAGCCCTGTAATGATCAAAATAAAAATAGCCTTGCACGTGCAATAGAAAGTCTTAAAACGCTTGTTATGACTGATTCAAACCCTTTTCTAGCTTGATTCGAGTTTCCACACAATCTGGCTCAACTTCCATCGTTATTGATTTGCCAAAACTGGCCTGATTGTCATGCTTTTCTTTGCTTTTACCATGCAGGCTAATGCGGTGGGTTCAACTGTATTTCGACGCACCTACAAGGGATCGCTTTTGCACAGGTGATTTCGATAGAGGTATACTTAGTATCAATCAGTCTTTTAATGGCCTATAATTAGACCACTTAATCTTGCGTTGTTCGGAGACATTATGCGAATTGAGACAATCAGTTTTTTGAAACAGAATGCTGCCAATTTAGAACTTGAAGAGCCAATGGTTATTACCCAAAGTGGTAAGCCTGTTTATAGAATTGAGACGGAGCATCAAGCTCAGCGAAAAGATGAAGCTATCGCTTTATTAAAATTGATGAATATCGCTGAAAGAGATATACGCTCAGGTAAGACAATGACACCTGAAGAAACTAAAGAAGCTTTGAAAAGACGTAGACAAGAAGGGTTAACAAGCTTTGGCAAAAGTTAAGATTACTAATATTGGGTTTGAGACCCTTTATTTTCTAGAGCAGTACATGGTTGAGTTTATATCAGACCCTGAATCATTAACTGAACAGCTTCTTGATCTTGCAGCAAATAAACTAGCGAAACATCCAGAAATCAGTCCTGTATGTCCAGAGCTAGAACATATAGGTGTATTTGAATATCTTCAGCTGACAGTCGATAGTGGCTATAAAATTCTCTACAGGTATGACAAACCTACAGACACGGTCTTTGTTACCGCATTTATGCGAACCAAGCAAAGCGCAGAAAAACTTCTAGTTCGATTCGCATTATTAACTTAGGAAATATTACTACCTGAAAAGGGCCTGCTTTTAAACTTAAAGCTAGCGATTTTCGATGTGCCTAAAGGGTTGGCTTTTGCTCACCTTCGTTAGTTATCTCAAATTTCAAACTGGCTGAATTATACTGAATTACGCAAGTAGTTAAGTGGCAACTTAGTGCGAAATTGAGACACATTAATTAATGCTCTTCTAATAATAGGTATGCGTAAAGAGTATATTTATCGTAGAGTATTAAGATCTAAATTCTAGAATTTAAGTTCAGGGAATAGACTGCACATGGAAGAAAATGGTTTACAGATACGCCCTCAATTGATCGATGTCGGCGCGAATCTCACAAACAAGCGTTTCGCGCATGGCTTAAATGAGGTGTTAGACCGAGCAGAAGCAGCCGGGGTGCAGCATATCGTATTAACAGGCACCTCGCAACATTCAAGCGAACAGGCAGCAGGCTTAGCAGAAACCAATCGTTCCTTGCTAAGCTGCACCGCGGGCGTTCACCCACACGACGCAAAAAACTGGAATGAAACGAGCCGCAACCATATTCGCAAATTAGCTGAACACTCTGCCGTAGTAGCCATTGGAGAATGCGGCCTCGACTTTAACCGCGATTTTTCGCCTAGGCCTCAACAACAAGCGTGTTTCGAGTCGCAACTTGGGCTCGCGGTAGAACTGGGCAAGCCAGTATTTCTTCACGAGCGCGATGCGCATGATCGTTTTGTCGGCATTCTAAAAGCCTATCGCGACGACCTCAAAGGGGCGGTCGTTCACTGTTTTACAGGGAACAAGAAAGCGCTTTTCAACTATTTAGATTTGGATTGCCATATCGGAATTACGGGATGGGTATGCGACGAACGAAGGGGTATCGAGTTGCGGGAACTAGTTAAAAATATACCCGCTTCAAGATTAATGATAGAAACCGATTCCCCTTATTTAGCGCCTCGCGACCTGAGGCCAAAACCAAAAGGTGGGCGCAACGAGCCTTATTGCCTAAAGCATATAGCGGCCGTGATCGCACAGCTTCGAGGGGTCACTCTAAATCAATTTGCCGACGATACCTTTGCTACAACGTCTGAGTTTTTCAGTCTACATATCTAGTTATATAGGAGGAAGTTTCTAGGAAAGGCATCATAAAAGTAGTAATTAAAGAATGTATGTCCTTGATAGTGTTGATGTCTGCTTCTAGTTGCTAACAAGAAGCTATTTCTTAGCAAAATTTAGTACGTTAAGTGATCTTTATCGCGTCAGAGGCCTAATCACCTGATGTCAGCAATTGGCACACATAAGATCTGGTACCTCTTGTGATGTCTTGTGCTAGCATCCTTGAAAGGCGCAAACTTAATGGTCCTTTACACCTGAAGGAGCATTATTATGAAAGTTCAAAACTCCCCTAAGACAGCTTGGAACAAAAACAAACTTATTGGTCAAAAGCTGCCATTAAAACCAGAACAGATTTGGTCTATTCGTGTTCGTTTAGAAATGCAGAATAATATCCGTGATCTAGCTCTTTTTAATTTGGCACTGGATGCTAAGTTGAGAGCATGTGATTTGCTTAAATTGACCGTCAGGGATATTTCTCGAGGAGAAGGAATACTATCTAGGGCTCAAGTTATTCAGCAGAAAACAAAACGACCTGTTCAATTTGAAATTACGAAGAAGACAAAGGTGTCGCTACAGTCTTTGATAGATCATGAAAAATTAACCAGTCATGATTACTTATTCAAAGGTCAGTCGATCAGAACAGAGCATTTATCAACACGTCAATATGCAAGGATCGTTGATGAATGGGTAACCAGTATCGGTCTGGATAAGAGTGCTTATGGCACGCACTCAATGAGACGTACTAAAGCATCCATCATCTATAAAAAGACAAAAAATCTGCGAGCAGTTCAAATACTTCTGGGTCATACAAAACTTGAAAGTACAGTGCGTTACCTTGGTGTTGAAGTGGATGATGCTTTGGAAATATCTGAACATATTGAAATTTAATGCGTCAGCCATTAGAAGGGAAGTAGTCGGTATTTATTATATTTTCTATTGGCTACTTCTTTTTTGCTGCACTTAACTTGAACTAACATCAAGAGGCGAGCATGTGCCATAACCCGTCACTGACTAGTGCTGCGGAATTGGCCTAATAATCCTGACCTTGAGGCGCAAATAATAAGCAGAATCGTTCACTACAATGGTTTATTTTTCCATGCAAGGATATCCTCACAGTGGCTCGCTTTTCGATACAATTCAACAAAAACACTCAGATTTTTTTTGCTCTGTTGACAGCTTACGACTTAGGGGTAATTGTTTTCGATCTCTTGAGGAGCGATTGAGCCTTATAGTTTGTCTGCCTCATTGCCAGCTGGTCTAATCAACTTCGACGTCCGTAAGCAAGACCATGGCTATTAGACATTTGTAAACTAATGCTATTTGACCTATATTTTGCGTGAGAAACTCCATCATACCTACTTTTTACTAGGCAAGAACCGAAGAGGGTGTGTGTATCGGAGAGCGATTAGTTTACGAGAATACATCTCTTAAAAGATACGAAGGAAATCCGGTGCCACAAGCTGAATAATAGGACGGAGTAAAACAAATGTTCATCAAAATATTTTTGTTCTTTTCATTTTTTCTTACAATTGCAAGTAGTGCTGATTCAGCGGACAAGCATAGCACCAAGCTGGTCGTAGGACTGATCGAAAGTGAACGCCCCCCCTATTTTATGACATTGCCTGATAGCGAGACACTCAGTGGAGTTTATATAGATATACTGAGTGCCATTAGTCGCAACTCCACACTGGCTTTCGAGTACAAGTATCTACCTCAAGCTCGAATTCGCTCATATATGAAGAATGGAAGGTTAGATATAGAGCCAGGGATTCATAAATCCTGGCGAACTGAGGAGCACGAACGGGAGAATTCAGTATATAGCGACATTTTTATGCAATCAGACGAGGTGCTGATTTTTGGCAATCGAAAATTCAACAAGATACCCAGCTCAGACCTTTTACTCAATTTGCGAAACTGCGCTATGTTAGGTTTCAAAGTTCTGGATGAAATGGAAAATGATATGACAAGGAGCGCGGCAAAATACAGAGTGTCGACAGAAATACAAGTAGTTCGCATGTTGATACTTGATCGATGTGATTATTCCGTGATCCCCACCGATGTACTTCGGTTTATTGATCCAGATCTAGTTAAGCAGATCCGGCAATCACCTGTCATAAATACATTTGATCTAAGATTTCGTTTCCATGTGTCGCATAAACACCTAGTTCCAGAATTCAATAGTGCGTTAGAAGAACTTAGGCGTGATGGGACGATTGAGAAAATAAAAAATAAATACCGATAAGTATATCTTGGCAAATCCAGCTTCAGTAGTAAGGTGGCTTATTGATTAGCCTTGTAATCCGAATAATTAAGGATGCATCACGCTGAAGATTTAGGTTTTGATCGTCGCTTGAGACGTATGTATAGCTAATGAGCATATCATGCTCTGAGTTATCAAAAAGAATCGTTTTTGCTCTAGAGTGATAGCTCACTTCATATTCTAGTTGGCTAAATTAGCCTTATCTCAATGAGTTCGTTGGGAGTCTTCTTTGCGGACACTGTTGCCTCCGACAAATTTACGTCTGCTTTAGGAAGCTAAGCAGGCAAGATCCAATATTCAAATGTTGGTTCGCTAAGTTGATTTAAAGCTTCGAAAATCTAACCGTCCGATGTCTGTAATTGGCACTTTTGAGTCTGGTCTTTCAAAAAGTTAAGTGACTTAATCTGCCACTAAGAAGCCTCTGAAGACTAGGGTCAACATGGCCTAATCGTCTTGATTTAACTTACTCTTCGAATGAGTGGAAAGGAGTTAAAACACTCCATTTCATGAGTAGTAAATACCACTGGCTTTGAGCACAAAGCGTTCCCTATTGAGTTCGAAGAAATCGCTTAGAAAAGCCAACAAAAGTGAGCAAAAGTGAATCCTTTTAGGGTAACAATAAACCGCTAGTTCGTGTTCAATTCCACCTTTTTATTTTCTCTTTTTTCAATCGAGTTTAAGTCCCTAGTTTTTCGAAAAATAGATCTTACATAAGATTTAGCTCGTTACAAATATAAAATCAAATAGCTGGCACTTGACTAAATAGGGTGTATAGTCTAGCTGAATAGTTTTCAACTCTATTGAGCCTACTGGCCATCACGCCTATATCCTCCTTATTGCCATCCTATTTGCTTGCAAGCAAATAGCTTAGATTCTTAGCACCTTCTTGTTTGAGTTTCTCAATCTTAATGAGAACAGTCAAATTTTTAGCGTACTTCTGTTCGTTTGATCAGAGGAATGTTGCGCGTGAAGTTGGTGTGGCCTTGATTTTTACTAATTCCTTTTAGGAGCACCATGACTACAGCTAACGAAGAACCCCAAGATTTACAGCCCACCATTATTTCCTATGTAAAAGATCTCCCTAATGTGTGTTCACTTGCTGGATTGGCCTGCACAATATTAGCGATATATTTCAGTATTATTGGCGTTTACTACGCAGCGATGATTGGCATGATCTGGGCCGTAGCCTTTGACTGGGCCGACGGCCTTGTTGCACGCAGAATGAAAGGTCGTACAGGTAGTGATCGTATTTTTGGAGGTCAACTCGATCTGGTAATAGATATTGTTAGCTATGGCGTTGCTCCTGCGATCCTTTTACTTAGTTATAGCGGGTTTAACCCCGCACTTCTCCCAGCGGCTTTCATCGTTCTTGCTGCTAGTGCCATTCGCTTAAGTTACTTCAGTACCTTTGGGCTGTCTGATGAATCTAAATACACAGGACTGGCACTGGATAATAATAGCATTGCACTGGTTTTTATCTTCCTTTTAGAAAGTGTTCTTCCAAGCGGAGTGTTTGCAATCGTCTTTTATGCCAGTGCTTTAGGTCTGGCCACTCTCAACGTATCTCAAATTAAAACGCCTAAACTTTCTGGTAATCCACGAAATGTATTTTTACTTGCATTTTATACGCTTGGAATAACAGGAATTTATGTCTGGAAGCTTCTGTAGCCAATATTTACACAGGTAAAACTTCGATTAAAACAGCACCGAATATTAAATTTATAGGGAATTAATAGCACATGATTGTATATACCGTAGGTACGTTTGATTTGTTACATGTAGGGCACCTTGCTTTATTGGAATACTGTAAATCATTAGGAGGCGTTTTGGCCGTAGGGGTTGCATCAGATCGGGTTGTGAGTTCTTATAAACCTAATGTGCCTGTTATTCCTCTTGAGCAACGAATGGAAATGCTAAGAGCGTTACGTTGCGTTGATATTGTGCGCCCCTATGATGAACTTGAATATGTATCGGGCTGTAAAGAACTGAATGCTGATATTTTCGTGATTGGTGAAGATTGGGGTAATAAACCACACAATCTCGCAGTGGAGTCGTACCTGAAGTCGGCAGGAAAGCAGATCAAGCAAGTACTTTATAACCCCCGTACATCGTCAACAATGATAAAGAAAAATGTCAGAGCTCAATCAAATAACGTACGCAATTTAAACATGGCTGTGCATAGCGCTTAATTAACAAGGTCGTAGGGGGTATTTGATCGCTTTACGGTCTGTTATTTTGTCATTAGAGCCCGTGATCCCAGCTCTAAAACAAACAGTTTTAACTCAAAGAAAAAAGCTTACGGATATTTACAAAAGTAACGAATTTTCTTATGAGAAAGCATTGATGTCAGTCTACGATAATGAACGATTTGTGCTCATACTTGGTGCCTTTCTGATAATCAAAAAGGCATGCTTTTGCTCACGAGCCTTGGTTAGTCATTATCAGTTTAAGGACAATCTAGCCAAGCACTAAAAACGCATACAACGGAGTTAAAGTGATCATTAATAAGATCATGTTTCGAATTCGCTTGATTGTTTAATCTCGCAACTCTTCTTATGATGTCACTAATCAATAGCACTTACATTCGTTACTACAGAGCTTCAGAACAAAAAAGATGACATTTGAATTATATATCGAGAGAAAAACGCCTATTACGATCACTGATTGGACCACTGCTGTTGAATCAATAAAAGGGGTACGAATTAATGATGAAGATGTGGTTGGCATCAACCCACAAACAGGATCTGAAATTCGAATAACTTCTTCAGAGGGTGATGCTGATGTGTACCTATCAAAATCCAAAAAATGGAAAAAAACGTATACCTATGGTCCGAGCATATCTTTCGACAAACCACGCAACTGGAATAAGTCAGAAAACGAAGTAAGGGTAGCAACATTTCAACTTGCACAGTTACTGAGTGCTCGGGTGGTTGACGAGAATGGTGACGTTATTGAATTTAAACATAATGCTGCAACTAGAAAAAAACCTGCGACTAAAAATGTAACTGTAAAGGAAAGCAATCCCTCCAGAACCAATAGTACGAAAAACAAACCTGAAACCAAGCTTTCTGAACTGAGAAATAAAGTAAGATTACTATTGGTTGATTTAATTTTTAAGGGGCTGAAGAAAGTCAGGTTAGTACCTGAACCACCAAGAAAACTCTCATTAGATATCGTTGTTAAGTGCAATAGTTTTAGTTCCGCTTATGAATTGTGGGAGGCATTAACCCCCTTGCACGAGACTGCGCTGAGAGAACCCATTTACAATGAGCTTACAGGGAATGCCATAGAGGCGAAAAACTTCGTTGGAGCCATAAAGCGTAACAATAGGAATGACTTTTCGTTTCGTCTTGGTGAAGGTGCAATTTCTTATAACAACTCTGGTAGCGCTAGGGGAGAAGTAGGGCAAGTCTTGTTAGAAAATTTGTCGTCATCAGCTAAACAAATAGAAGGGTGGATTAGCGGTTTACTTGAAGACGATCGCTTCGTAATGGCCCGATTAATTGATAGGCCTTATGACATCAAGCAGAACATGACCGATATTTCCATGTTTGAGTTTAAAGGGTATAAACACGCCCATTTACCCAAAATCTCTAACAATTTACCTCGACCTCTTGATAGGTTAATTGTGGATATAAGCAATAACCCAGCTCGTCGCATTTTAAAGCTTAATTATTTCGAAGCGATTGGGTCGACAATGTGGTTGGGCAAGGATTTTTGGACTATAACTGGATCTGATAAAGCCCGTATTCTAGGCGCTGATGGCTTTGATGGCTTTGATGTCGTTGAGATGGGGCGGAGTGTAAGAATTAGAGCACAAGAGACGGTTTTTACTCAGTCGGAGGGTATTGAGGCTGAACGACAGAATGCCTTGAGGGCTTTGTTATTTAATGGTTCATTATCAATCCAAGAGCAATAAAAAGGAACGCTTTTGCTCAAACCCCTTATTCAGCCAGCGTTCAAACTGGCTGTTTTACCCTTATCTAAACACGGCAGTTGATTGACTTATCTAGCGGACACACTTGCCTCCGATAAAATAAAGTCTGCTATTGATAGCCAACCAGACAATATTTGTTAGGCAAATTTAGTTCGCGAAGCTGTCCTTAAAGCGCTAGAAATAGAGCCAGCTGATGTCAGCTAATGGCACAAGAGGCTTAGTAGAGTGATTTAAAACCTTTCAACATCAGGTTGATTTGGCCTAATTATCATGATTTAACTTACGGCGATAACTTTAACTTTATAGCCAAAGCGATAGCTTTTGGGTTCGTGGGAAACTGATGGCGAAAATACAAAAGCGATACCTTTTGATTAAGCTATAAAGTGCCTACAATACTAGGGGCTTGCCAAGTCGTTACACGTAACTTCATCTATAGAAACTCCTGTTTACCATCGAGATCAACATAAAGTAACGACACAAGATATTGGGATTACTCCTCGCACCCGCACTCGCGGCAGAACTTTCCATTAACGTAAGTCTCCTTTGTACAGTGACTACAAGCCCTGTATTGCTTAAACCCGCATATTGAACAACAAGCATGCTTTTCACTTGGTAGGTGAACTCCACAATTTTGGCATAGGCTTTTAGCAATACGCTTCTGCATCAATTTTTCTGGAGAAAATATTTTCTTTTGCATTACGTAGATTAATGCCATAGCGCCGAGTATGCCGCCGAACATCATCAAGTAGTGCCACACGGCCACGAGATTTAAAGATTCGAATAGTTCAATGACATACTTCAGTATTTTTTTAGGCATAATGTCATAAACAAGCTCAATAAACTTGAATATCACAGGTATAAATACAACAACTAATAGATGAGACGACACTAAACTTTGATAAGGACGGCTTGCAGTAATGCTCTTCGAATTCCATAAGAAAAATATGATTATGAGAGGCAGCAAGAATAGCAATTCCATTCCAAGTCGCTTGACGGGGTACCAAAAGTTTAAATGACGTAATTCTTCTAAAAGAACATCTCTGTTTTGAGGTGACGCTTCAATTATCCTGAATAATTGGTCAATCTGTGCGTTATTTGTAAACACAGAAATAGCGTAAGCTTCTTGGCTAACGAGCGTGTTTAATTTTTGTGTTAATGCTGATACCTGCCTCTTAAGCGATTCACGATTTTCAATACCATCTTTTTCATTAGCAATAATTTCAAGAAGAGAAGTATCGTAAGCGCTTCTAGAGCGTTCGATTCCTACTTTTACTTCATCCGCATGCGTTCTATTTCTAAGAAACTCATTCAGGTCAGTGGTAAGTGTTTTATTTTTTTCAATCTTTCTTAATATGCTGATTATCGGTACACAGATAGGGTGTACGTCTTTAATCCAATCTTTTTTATTTATATAGCGATAGCTATTTCTGGACCTCGTTACTATTGTCGCTGTTTTAACGAGTCTATTATCTTCATTCCAACCTTGATCGATTACAATGTCTCGACAGTGTTGAGGTATGGATTCGTAAGCCGTCGATAACTGTCTAGTATGGTCTGATAATCCCTGAAAAATTGAAATCAGGATGAACAAATCAAGAAACAGAACAATAGTTAATACAGCCTTTCCAATCGGTTGATTGTTTAAATTGATGAGGCCAGCCCTAATCGTTTTTATTCTATTAGAGGCTTGTTTTAGCATGTCTTTCGTCCAATTTAAGTAAAAATATTTTTGTTATCATCAGAAATATAAAATACTGAATCATTTCAATTATTCGGCGTGTAAGTTCTTAGTTAGTCTCTACAGGAGCTTGATTACCAGAAAAATCTATGCGAAGTGGCGTTTGTTATGCTCCTGAATGGTAATACTCTAAACATAGTGTTTGAGACAATCCACCTAAAAATCATTGCTTTTAGCAATTTGATCTTAAACACTATCATTATAACCCTGCTGTTTTAGCAGAAAGCCTAATATAGGTGGATCATAATTATTCAATTTTACAGTTATTATTGCTTTTACCTCATAGCCAGATGTATTCAAGAATACTAAAATCTCTGACTAAGAATAGTTTAAAACCAGTAGCTGTATAGCCAAAGCTCTACCTTTTGAGTTCGTAGGACGCTGATGCTAAAAGTACAAAAGCGATACCTTTTTGTTTTGGCTTAACTTGTTTTTTTGGTCATAATAAGAACCTCATGCACAAGATATAAGTGCCTACTTTTTATGGGTAAGACCAGTTTACTATGCGAATACCCACGTTCACGGAATCATTATTCGGAATCGCACTTTTATTTTTATGTGGCTACTTTGCGGCCTTTGACTATGAGCTACTTGGTAAAGATGTGGCGTGTACTCTAGATTTAACAACAAACTATGAAGGTGGATGCCAGTTAAAACACAAGACCGCTGCTAGTATTAGGGTTGTTGTAAGGCATGGAGGAGATAAAGAAACAGTTTTAACTGAAGTTCCATTGACTGTATCTATAAAGTCAAAAAGCTACGAGTTTTCTTCAAATGACGTAAAACAGAAATCAACCAGCACCTATGGTGGGCAACGCTACTATTCAACCCTAAATTATGGGGTCTTCGAAATTTCTGAAACTGAAGATACTAAACTTTATATAAAGGCTGGCAAAGGTGTGGAAAAGCTAGCGTTGTTCAAAGTCAAAGTTATTAAAAATCCAAACAATTTTTATATTCACTTGTTTGGTGTACTGTTTTTAGTTTTTCTGTTCTTTTCTATCTATTTTCGAAAAAAAATATTCACCAAAAAGTACGGAAAACCGTTACCCTATATACTGTATTTTTTTGTGGCATTGTTGACGCTATCATGGAATATTTAAACCTAACAAAAAGCCCCAACGGGCTCCATAATCTGTCGCGTTTTTTGCAAAGAAATGCAAAAATCTCAGCCAATTTATTCCGCCGTTGTGCTAAGCGTTTTGTTTCTTGAGGGAGTATCGTGTTAAATTAGTTAGTCTACAAAGTAATTGAATTCGAACTCTTATGTTCAATCATTAATCCAGAGCAGGTCGTTAGCTGGGCTGATGAGCAGATAACTGAAAATGATGAACCAGAAGAGATCCTTCTTGATCTTTGCGTAGCAAAGTCGGAAGACAAACAGCTGAAGATTTTAGATATCCTTGACTCAAACTTGGAAAATAAAGCATTTGAGTTAGTAGCTATTGAGCTTTTAAAACGATACGAATCAGGCCAACTTGATTTCTTTGAAACGACTAATAAGCTTTTAGTTATGCACTACCACTCTTCGAAGTTAGCAGCTGATACTACTGACTTCATCATTTGGCTTGATGATGAGGCGTGTCTTATCGCTGAAGGCATAAAAGAACTTGAGTCAGCGAAGAATAATTTACATAAATTCTTGGCAGGCATTGCAGAAAAACATACTGTTAACAGTATGAAGGACCTACATGGCTGAACGTATCAACTCGCCTGGAATGATTTGTATTGGTGAATACTTTGAAAGTTGTGATTTTCAACCTTGTATATGTATTTCCGTAGATGAATCTGGTAGAAATATTGAGGGAATATCCTTGATAGATGGGCATATTCAAAGCTGTAGTGCAGTCCACTGCGGTATTCGTAAACTAAGCTTTCAGGAAGCAATTTACTGGAAGCTAAATGGACCTCAAGGGTTGCAGGTAGAAGTTGAGAATAAGTGGTGGTGATTTCTGTTAATCGGGTAGCCGAAGGTATTTAACCCTCAGCCCCCACAACACCCTGCATGCGGGTCCGCACAGGGCGTTTCACTTAGGATAGTGAAGCTTAATCCAACCATCACGCAACGAATAAAGCCCTTCAG
>Ga0209290_1001249_pt1 | contig 12883 bp, 11 predicted proteins | sample EN1Hudsemesocosm_2_FD_184632 | JGI IMG/M metagenome (GOLD analysis project Ga0209290, IMG submission 184632) | Methane-oxidizing microbial communities from mesocosms in the Hudson Canyon - EN10B Hudson Canyon (SPAdes) (version 2) | ecosystem: Environmental > Aquatic > Marine > Cold seeps... | reverse complement strand
ATAGCCTTAACTCCAACAGTGAATGTACACAAGGTCGAAAGTTTGTTATTGCTTGAGCAGGTAAGTGCAGACTTTCTAAGTTGCTTCACTGTTGGCAGGCTGAAGGTACTCATGGATGAGTGTTTTATCAATCAGGGATGTTTTACTTTTTTATCAGGTTGTTAACTGCCTGAATAAATAGGTACATTGATAAACCTTCAGCTTGTTCAGGCGACCTGTCACTCAAAAGGATTTGAATGACTGGTCGCCTTTTTTATGTGTTGTCTCTTAATTGGTGTTCCACAACAAGTTTCTTGCATGCTGGGAACAGAAAAATGAAGGGAAATGTTGATATGCTTATAGGTACTGTAAGCGAGGTAAACACAATGCAAACTGCGAATATTAAAAACAGTGCCCGTGAGTTCTCTCTTACCTTAAGCGGTCAAAGCGTGTAGATGTTGCACTACACTGCGCGCTAATGCATCGAGATTATACCCGCCTTCCAGTAGCGATACGATGCGGCCGTTTGCCGTATGTTTCGCTAATTCGTTTATGAGCTGAGATATATACAAGAAATCATTATCAAGCAGATTTAGTCCGCCTAAAGGGTCATCGATGTGCGCATCAAAACCGGCCGAAACCAAGATGATTTCGGGCTGATGTTGCAGAATGGCTTGTGTCCACCGCGGTTCTACTGCTGCCCGAAAAGTTGCACCATCACACCCCGCATTTAATGGGGTTAAGTTTATATTTGGACGGTCAATACGATCATAGCGTCCGGGATAAAATGGGTATTGAAAACTGGAACAAACCAGAACCTCAGGGCGATCCTGAAAAATCTCGACTGTACCGTTGCCGTGATGTACATCAAAATCTAGTATCGCCACCCGTTTCATGCCCGAAACCAAAGCCCGCTCTGCAGCTAAGGCCACACTATTAAATAGACAAAAACCCATAGAAAGCGATGACTCAGCATGGTGGCCAGGTGGGCGTACAGAACAAAATGCATTTTTGGCCCGACCGGCAATAACTTCATCTGTAGCGTGTATCGCTGCACCTACGGCATGTAAGGCGGCATCGAAACTATGGGGGTTCATTCGGGTGTCGGCATCAATTTCAGCAAAACCTTCTCCGGGAGAGAGTGACATTATTGCTTCGACATGATGCCTGGGGTGAATTCGCTTTAGCCAGTCGACCCCTACCTTAGGCGCATCCACAAAGCTTAGGCTATCTCCCCAGTCTGTTTGTTTGACGAGCTGTTCAATGGCTAAGAGCCGGCTAGGTGATTCAGGATGATCAAAGCCCATGTCATGAAGCTGACAGCTTGGATGGCTCAAGAATAATGTTGCATTCGGCTTCATGCTTGGCGCCTCTCTTTAAAAAAGCTTTATCTATTGTGCGCGCTAAAATGAAATAAATTAAGAGGGGGGAGAGAAAAAGCAGCAACGATGCATTCCAAAATTCTACCTAGAAATAAGTAGTCAGATATAATAGGGTAATGTCCTTAAAATCATATCAAGGCGTTTACGATGTTGCTCAAACAAATTCTATTAGGCTGTTTATTGGCTTTAGGTCTTATTCAATTTACTTATGCGAATGACACTAAGCCGCAGTCGGATGCTTTACGTGATGTGATTGTGGTTGGTAATAACTGGGATGGCACAATAGATATTTATGACCCTCATACGTATCAGCGCATCAAAAAAATCAATGCTGTGCCAGACAAAGAGGCGCGTTTAGAAGAGTTAAGTAGCAGCATTAAGCGTCAAATAGTGTCGACTTTTATAAAAGAGGTGATTGGGGAAGGGCATCATCAAATGGTTGATGATATGTTCACCTCTAATGATGGTCGTCATTTGTTTATCTCTCGCCCAAGCTTTGCAGATGTTGTCGCGCTTGACGTGAATAGTGGCGAAATTATTTGGCGAACCCAGGTTGAAGGTTCACGCTCAGATCATTCGGCTATTTCACCTGATGGTAAAACCTTTTTAGTGTCTGCTTCAACAGCGGGTAAAGTGCACGCCATTGATACGGCGACAGGTAAAATTATAGGTGAGTTTGAGTCAGGCGATCAGCCTCATGAAAACACTTATTCTGAAGACGGTAAGCTGATCTTTCATGCCAGTATCGGAAAGGTGTACGTTCCTTTTACTAGCGCGTGGTTGGATTGGCTGAAAGGCGATCGCTACTTTCAAATTGTTGATGCCTCTACCTATGAGGTTTTGCAACGCGTTGATATGGCTGAAAAATTAGAAGAGTTCGGCATGCCCTGGGTAGATAGTGCTGTTAGACCCATGGCCTTAGCGCCTGATGGTAAGTTTGTTTATATGCAAATTTCTTTTTTTCATGGTTTTGTAGAGTACGACGTTGAGCAAGAGAAAATTACCCGCAAAATAGACTTGCCTATTCCCCCCCAAATACAAGAGATGAACTTGCGAGACTATCAATTGAACTCAGCCCATCATGGCCTGGCCATGAACAGTGAGGGTACCAAGTTATGCGTCGCCGCGACGATGTCGGGTTATGCCGCGATTGTTGACCGAAAAACCTTTGACTATAAAACCATTCCCTTGTCAGATACGCCTTTAGGGGCTAAGCCCTATTGGTCAACAGAAAGTGCAGACGGCAAGTATTGTTATGTTTCAGTGAGTGAGCAGGATAGGGTGTCGGTAATTTCATTTGATGAGGCTAAAGAAGTTGCTAGTTTTCCGGTAGGGGATCACCCTCAACGTATACGTACGGGTAAGTTATTGTTCAATTAGCTGGTTTTGAATGAGCGAATATTTGATTGAGCATGACACCTAAGTAAACAATTCTGACAGTATTGATTACTTTACGAAAAACGCTTTAGAGCAGCTTGATAAGTCAGCCTGGACTAGCGTATATTTTAAAAGTAGTAGCTAATTTATTCTCAACAACTTACCTTCTGAATAGATTTATTACTGGGCTTAAGAAGGAGTTGCCTTGAAAAGTGTACTGTTCTTTATTATTGCTATTGCTCTTTCCGGGCACGTGAATAGCGAAACCTTTCGTATTTCTACCGGTGAGTTTGTTCCTTACTGTTCCAGTGTTGCTTTTCATAAGGGATTTTCCAGTCATATAATCGAAGAGTCGTTTGCCCGTCAAGGCCATAAAGTCGAGTTTGTTTTTTTACCCTGGAAGCGTGCTTTGCTCGAAGCCAAGCTAGGACACTATGATGCCTCTAGCTGGTGGGTGTACAGCGAAGAAAGAGCGGCTGATTTTATTTTTAGCGATGCAGTATTAGAACGTACGGTCGCTTTTTTATACAACAAGAACATAAATTATGAATTTGACTGGAAGGATATGGACGATCTCTCTGGCATGAGAATTGGTTTGACAAGAGGGTATCATTATACCGACGAATTGGTTGCTTTTAGGAAGGCAAAAAAAGCCTTGTTTGAAGAAGTGAACACTGATGAACAAAATCTCAGACGTCTCCTTTTAGGGCGTATTGATATCTTTCCTATGAATGTTGTCGCTGGTATGGAGCTGTTACGTACTAAATTTGCTCCTGATGTGATTGACCAGCTCAACTTTCATCCACGCCCCTTAAATACTACCAGTGGGCTGTTGCTGTTTCCAAAAGTAAATAAAAGATCCAAACAAATCCGCAATATATTTAATACAGGCTTGAAATCGATACGAGAAGATGGGACGTACGAGAAGATGATGGACGGTCTTTTGAAAGGCATTTACTCAAAGTAAATCCGCTGGATATGCCACCTACTGTTAAAGTAAATGGTGCCTACTGCTAAAGTAAAAGGAACTTAGAAATCATTGCGACTTTTTAGCTTAATCTTGCTATTAATCTATATTGCTGTTGATGGTTTTTTAGTTCAACATTTAACTCATCCCTAAACTTTAAAGCGTGCTAGAACCGCATCGTAAGTCAGTAATTCGCCAAAGTCGTTATCGCTTGCTTGGATAAAGTCCGATAGGTTTGTGGCTGAGCGGCCAATAAGAGGCCAGCTTGGCGGTGGCGCCAGCCAGCCCTTAGGTGTTTTCATATGGCTACGATCAGAAGAAAATAATTTAACATACTCGTCTGAAGGTATGACCCTAAACAAAGGTATTTCATGCTCTGCCAGTAACTTTTCTTCAATGAATGAGTGGCTAAAATAAGTCTTAATATTGGTATTGAATGCTAGGTTTGTATCAAAATCGTATATCTGCTTAGTTTCAGCTATAAGTAGCAAAATAACATGATAGTCCCAGAAAATTGGAAATGAAGGGTGCTGAGAGGCGCGTTGATTCAGCATAGGAAATGAATCGCCTTTGCTCAGAATAAACACCACATAGCTATCTTGAAAAGACTCATGTTGACATAGGTGCCAAATGTTCTCTTCGCAGTAAGCTGCTTGGTAAGCAAAGTCTTCTCGTTTAAAGCGACTTAATGGCATCTTTTTTCCTATATAAAACGAATATCGGCACACACCTTTTTATACGATATTCGATATGCTTTGTGCGATATTTCCTACATGAGCTTCAGTTATCGTCTGTATATTCTTTAAGGCAACATCAGTAATATACACTTCATTGCTAGGACAGCAAGGAACAAGGACTTCGCCAATAAGGATTTGGCTATTAAGGAAGATAGGAAAGGGATTTATATTCATAAGGGATGAATATACAGGGATTTAGGTAAAAGCTAGGGATTAGCGATAAGGATATACATTTTAGCCTCGTATTTTTACGGGGCTTTCTTGTGTCTGGGGTATGGGAAATTAAACAGGCGCTTAAAAAATAAGCGGCTTGATAAATTGAGTCGGGCTACTAATATTAAGGTTGTAATGAGTTCTGCAACTCGAAGGGCTCTTAACCGTAACCTTGCCGTAAAAGAAGTATGCCATCTATGTTTGATAACACTCTAAAAAGAATATCGTTACCTTACTCGTTACCCTCTTTTAGTTTTTCTTTCCTATGTGTTTTATCTTGGAGATTAGTGTGAGACTAAATAGTATTTCATTCAAGTTAATAAGCATTATGCTTATTATTACCACCAGTATTTTGTGTGGTGTTGGTTTCTATGATTATGAGCAATCAAAGAAACGTTTGAGCGCTGAATTAGAATATGAAACAGGTTTAATGGCAAATCGCTTAAAGCTAAACTTACCGCCAGCAATATGGAATGTTGATGATGAGTATATCGAGAGCGTTTTATCTTCTGAAGTAAAGGCCAAATTTATTGAAGGTATATACGTAACAGATGAGAAAGACCGGCTTCTAAACGGCATTGTAAAGACCGACTCTGATGTCAGTTTAGTAGAAGCCCTACCAAAGGAACTCGATAGCCTTTTTGATGATAATTTAATCTACAATGAACCTGATAGTGATGATGTTTATCCTGTCGGAAAGATCTTTTTAAATGTAACTGATAAGGCAAATGTTGCGTTTTTGAAATCAGAAATTAAACGTTTGGTGATACAAATTGTGTCTTTAAACGTTATTCTTTTAATTCTGTTCTCAATCGCGATCAGACGTATTTCAAACCCACTTGAAACATTGAGAGATATTGCGGCCAGTATCGCTTCAGGTGATTACAACCTAGATATAAACATAAAACGTAATGATGAAATAGGGGCTTTAGCTGAAAGCTTTACCACTATGAAAGAAGGCATCAAAACAAAGGTCCAGGATTTAAGAGATTTAAATCTGATCAGTGAAGACCTTGCTGTTTGTGTTAGTCAAACCACCGCTTTAGAAAAAACACTTCAGGCACTATCCATACACTCCAATGTAAAGTTCGGGTCTGTTTATCTTTATAACAATGAAAATAAACTTGAGCTGAAGTCATTTTATCCTCCTAAGCAAGTAGATGAAAATCGCACGCCACGGCAATTTGTTGATGGAGAAGGCATCATAGGTATAACCTGTCAGAAGAAAGAAATTATTTATATTGCTGATACCAGCCAAGATGAACGCTTTGTGGGTAAAGATGAAGAGTTTGCAAAGTCTATTATTTGCGTGCCCTTAATGGATAATAATTTGGGTCTGGGTGTACTGAATCTTTCGGGTAATGTGGGTGATGTTAAGTTTGAAGAAACTGACTATGAGTTTGCAGAAACCATTGCAAGACAGCTTGTTACCACGATTAAAAATATTCGTATGCGGGAAACAATCGAAGAACAAAATAGAAATCTAGAAGCCAAAGTTGAAGAACGTACTGCTGCCTTAAGACAAAAAAATCACGACATCGCCAGTATGATGGAAAATATGCATCAAGGTTTATTTACCATTACCTTGGGTGGCTTGGTGCATCCTGAATACGCCGCTTATCTAGAAGAAATTTTTGAAACAGAGCGTATAGCAGATCGCAACTTTTCAGATTTATTATTTAGCGCCACCAATGCCGGTTCAGATGCTGTAGACCAAAATATTACAGCGGTTGATGCGATTGTGGGTGAAGATGAAATGATGTATGACTTTAACTCTCATTGCTTGATGACCGAGATGGTAATTCGTGTTGAGAACGATCGTGAGAAAATACTAGAACTAGACTGGGACCCTATTGTCAGTGAAGAAGGGCTAGTCGACAAACTTATGGTTACTGTAAGGGATGTGACTGAACTTAAAGCATTAGAAGCGGAATCAAAAGAGCAGAAGGAAGAGCTTGAAATAATAGGTGAAGTGCTTTCTGTCGATGCGTCTAAGTTCAAAGACTTTATTGATACTTCCCATGAGTTTCTTGCTGAATGTTTAACCATTATCGAAACGACCTCTAAGAAAGATGCGAACGCGATTGCTAACTTATTTAGGTCAATGCATACCGTTAAAGGTAATGCGCGAACTTACGGCCTGAAATATATTACCGATGTCGTACATGACGTAGAAAGTACCTACGATGACCTGCGTAAAAATGAAGAAACCGTATGGGACGCTGATATCTTGCTTTCAGAGCTGGAGGGTGCCAAGTCAATAATTGGGCGCTATGCTCATGTTTTCCGTGAAAAATTAGGGCTGGATAAAGCCGCAGCCAATGAAATAAGTCTTGATCATGACCGTGTTATTTCCTGGTTAAACCGAATTAATGAGCTCACACAAGATGGGATGAATAACGAAACTAAAGATGTCGTGTTAGAAGCCTATAATCTACTGGTTGCGACTGAAGCAGAACCGATAAGAGATGTTATTTCAGATGTTATTCAATCAGCTAACTCATTAGCGGATCAATTAGATAAAGCGCATCCGAGCATCAATATTTACGATCATGGTATTCTTATAAATCGTGAAGTTCACAGCACGCTAAATAATATCTTTATGCATATTTTCAGAAATGCAATGGATCATGGCATTGAAGGAAATACCGAGCGGCTAGAGAAAGGGAAGACTGAACAAGGGAATATTCAGCTGGATGTTTCGCTTGAGTCTGATGGTTTTGCGAAGCTCATCATTCAAGATGATGGAAGGGGTCTAGCGATACAAAGAATCTATCAGATGGCGGTCGGCAAAGGCCTTTACGAAAAAGACGCTCCTCAGCCAAGTGAGCAAGAAATTGCTAATTTGATATTCTCCTCAGGGTTTTCAACCGCTGAAGAGGTAACTGATGTGTCTGGTCGGGGTGTTGGCATGGATGCTGTAAAAGGGTTTTTAGAAAAAGAAGGCGGCAGCATAGGTGTTGTATTGGAAGAGGGGGCCAGTGGTGCTAATTTCAGAAATTTCGCGACACATATTCGCATCCCTGAAAAATTCTACCAGCTTGCCATCAATTTCAAACAAGACGTAGCATGATATGACTGCGTAGGACGCTTAATTAAAACCCACCAAACTCTACGGGGCTTGAATGTCCTGTAGGTTCAACTGATCAACGCAAGATTACATTCCCGTGAAAGCGGGAATCCAGTCTTGAATTCCCACTAGTCTGACGCTCATTAAGTTCAGGATAACTCTGCCAGTTTGAAGCTTGTGTGAATGAGTATTTATGAGCAAAAACCTTCTCTACGCTGTTTTTATTAAACCAACTGATGCCAAGCTGTAATGGCTAACTAAAAATGGTCAACTATTAAATGGCAAGTCTAGTAGGGTGTCCTAGTTCTTTAAATGTTTTTGCAAAGCTAGCTATGTCCATAGGTTCTCATTGATATCAAAGTTAATTCGATATTTCTAGAAATATCTTGATTAAAGTCGGGTCTTGTTTTATATTTCGATCTTACTGGAAATAACGAATCGGAAAAAATATGAATATTTCAAACCAAATGATCTTAGATACACTTGATATGTTTGTCTTCTTAGCGCTTGAATTAACTTTATTATTCCTTTTAATTAGCTACATCGTTGGCGTGTTACAAGAATATATTCCACCAAGTAAAATTCAGTCAATCCTTAGTAGTAAACACGGTAAGGGTTACATCATTGCTGCTTTCTTGGCTGCAATTACGCCTTTTTGTTCTTGTTCTACTATTCCTTTTCTTAAGGGCTTATTAAGAGCAAATGCAGGGTTTGGCACCATGATGGTTTTCCTCTTTGCCAGCCCTCTACTTAATCCCATTATTATTGGCTTGTTTGTTGTGACATTCGGATTACAAGTAACGATGTTCTATTTCATGGTTGCACTAGGCGTATCCATCATTGCTGGCTATAGCCTTGAGAAGCTGGGGTTTGAGAAATATATTAGAGCAGAGGCCTATATTGAGCCTCAAAGTGCGGGCTGTAATGCTGGGTATTTTGCAAAGGTAAAGCCAGAAAATAAATGGTTGAGAATATGGAAAAGCACTTTGTCCGATTTTAAGAAAGTGCTGCCTTACTTAATTGGCGGTATTGCTCTTGGTTCAATGATTTATGGGTTCATGCCGACTGAATTTATTGCCAATGTTGCCAATAAAGAGAACCCTTTTGCCATTCCTGTTGCCGCAGTCATAGGTATTCCTTTATATATCAGGGCAGAAGCTGTTATTCCAATAAGCGCAGCGCTAGCGGCAAAAGGTATGGGCTTAGGGGCTGTCATGGCGTTAATCATAGGCAGTGCAGGCGCCAGCTTAACTGAAGTTATTTTGTTGAAATCTATATTTAAAAGCAAAATGATCATTGCTTTTTTAACGGTAATTTTAACAATGGCCGTTGGTGCAGGTTATTTCTACTCATATATATTCTAATAGCAGCAAAAAGAATTTAGAAAAAGGGTCGCTTTAACTGGTCAACACAAGCCCATCTCAATTGTGCTCTATCTAACAAGTATAAGTTATTCTTTAAACGCTAATTATTATTGCATGTCGATACCTGAAAATAAGCTCATTTTATACGGTGTGTTAGTCGAAATAGGCAGGCAAAAAAATAGCCCACTCCAGGAGGGAGGGGCTTAACAAAGCTAGTCTATTGCGTGCCTACTCATTATGTAGTCGCTCGACACTCGTCAATTAGTCTAATCAAGATCGCTGTAACTCTATAGTCCTTGGATGATACCTAATACTTCCGCACCAGCACGCTGATGAACGACTGTAGTTGGGTGTACACCGTCAACAAACACGAAACCCTCACAAAGAGGTAAAGTATCACAAGCATCTTCAGTATTTGTGAATCCAAGATCTTCACCACCTTCAATTTGATTAGTTAAGAAGGTCGACATATCCCATTCCATTAGATCCAAACCAGATGCTTTCTCGATTCGACCGATAGCGCGGCTTAGTTTACGGTTAAATAAGGCAGATAATTTTGTGGAAGCATTAAACATGCGATTAGCGCGACGCGTTTGAGCATTGGTTTCTGCTGTGGAGAGTAAGCTTGTGACAAGATCATCTGTCGCAGGAACAGCACCAATATCAGGAGCATTACCTATTAAAATGTTTTGAGCACCTGCAGCAACTAATTTCATCACTTGCGCTTCTAGCGTTTCAACGGCTGCTTTTACTGATTCGCGTGCTGCTTTACGAATTGCAGAACGCTCTTCACCGGTTTGTGCAGCAACGACACCTGCTCGGATTCCTTGAGCGGCAAAAAGATCGTTCCCACCCATTATGACCAAATAGAGCGCCTCAGGATCAGCCATACCACCATGGAAAGTCAGGTAAGAATTGACTTGAGTGGGTAGATTGGTGTCTGGAGTTGTTTCGTCTCCGTCATTGTCAACGGCTTTGGCTCCGCCGACTGCATAGTTATTACCCAACTCTTGACCGAGCAAAAACAACGATGGCGTGGCGGTCAAACCATAGGCAGCCGTTGCTATGTCAACCGCGACAGGCCCATTCGAAAAGCGTTCTGGGAAATAAGGATTTTCAGCGTTTCCTGAAAATACTTTGGCATTTCCGGTATCTGACAAACTATCACCAAAAATGTAAACATTGTCGTAAGCACTGGCACTTACCGATATCACTGCAGTGGCGATTAGAGCGGATAATTTTTTTAGAGGTTTTAGAGCATTTCGCATAGCTTTATTCCTTATGTTTCAGGTGTAAATATGGCGTTGTAACAGTTTTTATCACAAGGCATATTTTTGTTTTTGTAGAAAAGAAACTATGGGGGAAGACCCCTAATCCATGTGAGTCTGATTACGTAATAAATTTGCTTTTAGTACGTAATCTGTACCTGCAAGAGAGGGAAAAGGTAGGTAAGTCTCCAATCTGAGAGTTACCTCACAATTAAATAGTTACAGAAAGTATCTACCTGTAAGATCTAGTAAAGAGAATTAGACTTCTTATTTTCGATGGTAACTCATGGCACCAACAAGCCTATCCTTTAAGCAGTAGGTTTTAAGCAGTAGGTTTTAAGCAGTCGATGAGACCTATATTCCGCTAGGCCAGATGACGTTCGAGCCGATACATTTTATTTTTGACCTTTAGTCCAGTAATACTCCACAGCCACCTAAGCCGCAGTAGCCATTCGGGTTTTTATCTAAATATTGCTGGTGGTATTCTTCGGCATAATAAAACGCCGAAGCCGGTTGAATCTCAGTGGTAATATCCCCCAAGCCTTGTTTAGACAGTGCACTTTGGAATCGCTCTTTACTTTGCTCAGCTAATTTTTGTTGATCATCATTATAAGTGTAAATACCTGAACGATACTGCGTGCCCGCATCATTACCTTGGCGCATGCCTTGAGTTGGGTTATGAGCTTCCCAGAATATTTTCAAGAGTGCGTTATATTCTATTTGAGTCGGGTCATATATCACCAAGACCGCTTCATTATGACCTGTCGATCCAGAGCAAACTTCTTGATAAGTTGGGTTGGGTGTATATCCCGCGCTATAACCGACAGCGCTTGCATAAACCCCAGGCAATGACCAGAACTTACGCTCTGCTCCCCAGAAACAACCTAAACCAAACATGGCTTGTTGGTGTCCCTCAGGGAAGGGCGGGGTCATTTTATTATGTGTAAGGGTATGACTGGCAGAAATCTGCATAGCACTGTCACGGCCTGGTAAAGCATTTTCAGCTTTAATCATTTTTGATTTTTCAGGCATAAAAGACATGGGCGCCTCGCTTTATATTGTTGATGGCTTAAGGGGTTTCTTTTTATCTCTTTCTTTACTATTGTGTTTTTGTCACGGCTTCAGGCTTATTATCTAGCAATTCTTTGGCTCTGGAGAAATCAACGCCGTAAGCTGTATCGAGCGCTTCTTTACTCGGTTTGATGCCGCAGCCGCTTCCTGTTATTGGCAAGGGTTCAGAGTTACCTGTATTTTTAATCTCACTCATAACTTAGTCTCATTTTTTTTCACTTAGTTCATTTATGTGCTTTCAGTTCACGGCTTTTTGTTCACGGTACAAGCTTGGAGAAATACCATTCCAGCTTTTAAACGCGTGGTTAAATGAGCTCTGTTCTTGATAGCCGATTAAGAATGCAATTTCATTCATTGAAAGCTGTGTCGCCAGTAAATAATGTTCTGCGAAACCTCGTCTTATATCATCCAGTAAAGACTGATAACTATTGCCTGAGTCTTTTAGTTTTCTTTGTAAAGTACGCGAACTCATATTGAGTTGGCTTGCAAGGTCATCGATGCGAAATGCTTGTCGACGCAAGGCCTCAGGCAGAATAGTGTTCAGTTTTGAAATGATGTCTTGCTGCTGAGTTTTGGAGTTGAGAAGTGTTTCAGCATATGAGGTTAAGGCCTTGAATGAACTTGTGTCTCCGTTTAATACTGGCCAATCGAGAACTTTGCTTTCGACTACAATCGAATTAGTCGCTTGGCTATAGCGTATATCGGCTTCAAAAAAGTCTTTATAAATCTTAGAGTTCACAGGTTCTGGTCCAGTGAAATTAATTTGCTTAACAGGGATAGGGCTATTAATCAGCCATGGCGAAAAGGTACGAATTCCTGCGAACACACTGACGATTAGGTGAAAGCAAAAATTGCTTTGCATATTTGGGAAAAGTAATTTGTTGGGCGTCCATTTGTACACGCTTTCGTGCTGTCCTGGTTCGAGGTGAGACTTCCCTAAGTCGTGATTTAAACTTTCGTATCGAACGACTTGTTCCAATACCTGGAGCAGGTTTTGGCAGCTTAAAAGTGTCATGCCTAATACCGGGTAGGTTCCTGGTGTAATTGATTTTCCTACTGTGAGTCCGAAATCTGAGCATTGCTCAAGACCCGCTTCGAATAAGGCTATATATGGCTCTACCGGAACCGAAGATAAAGCCTCTTTATTTTGAGTATTACTTGTTAAAGCGACGATATTTTCAGGGCTAACGCCGACCTGCTCGGCCACTCGAACCAGTGTTTGCCAATAGGGGAGGGCAACACTGCCCAGTAAAGGCGCGGTTGTCGTCGAGGAACAAGATGCTGTCATAGTTTCACAAGCCAAAATGGTAACTTTGTTTTATCGTTTGAGCATACAATATAAGTAATTAAACAGCATAAGTAATTAAACAGCATAAGTAATTAAACAGCATAAGTAATTAAACAGCATAAGTAATTAAACAGCATAAGTAATTAAACAGCATAAGTAATTAAACA
>Ga0209290_1001242_pt1 | contig 12961 bp, 14 predicted proteins | sample EN1Hudsemesocosm_2_FD_184632 | JGI IMG/M metagenome (GOLD analysis project Ga0209290, IMG submission 184632) | Methane-oxidizing microbial communities from mesocosms in the Hudson Canyon - EN10B Hudson Canyon (SPAdes) (version 2) | ecosystem: Environmental > Aquatic > Marine > Cold seeps... | reverse complement strand
GTCGGCCCGCTTGAAAAAGAAACCGTAGAGGTACTCAAGTTGCTGAAGCAGGGCGATAGATTTTTTTCGATTGCCCACAATGACATTGCCCGCAACAGCGCCAACCTTTTTATTACCAAAGCGCTTCAGCATTTTTGTAATTGCGTTTTTATCCATGATGCTGTCGGCATCAATGGTCATCACAAACTCTCCTGAAGTTTGCTTTAAACCTTCATTAAGTGCCTTCGCTTTGCCGCCATTTTTTAGGTTTAGATATTTAATTCGAGCGCTGTTAGCGATGTCTTGGGTGTAAGTGTTATGACGCTGAATAAAGGCAGACACAAGCTCGTGGGTTCGATCAGTCGAGCCGTCATTAATCACGATCAGCTCTAAGTCTTCGTAGTGGGTGTTTAGTATTGATTGTATGGTTTTTAGAATGCCGACTTCTTCATTCCAGGCAGGAACTAACACTGACACGCTAGGACTTTCTGGCATTGGATGTTTGCGCAAAGCTCTTTTTTCGATCAGGTGATAGCACGGCGCAGCGATTACCTGAATCACGTATTTTATAAAAATTGGCGCCATCAGTAATACGATAACCAGCCGAAGTGTCCCGATGTCATGCATGGGTGTCGTCGGGCTTGTCATGAAGGCCAAATAAAAAATACTGGCAGTTAGGCAGTAGAGGGCAACAATTATCGCTAATCGATAGTATCGCGATGCCTTCGCTTGTCGCATTGAAATTCCTTGGTGGCGCTAGCTTTTGTCTGCTCAAATGGTTTGAGCTCGTTGATCGAGCGCGCGATTGTGACAAAACTATTACAATCTGCAACTAACGGTTTGTTCATTTGTTAACCGGTTTACGAAAAATCTGCGTTTGATTGGTGCAAAATGCACCAAATAAGGTCTTCAGCGGGTTGTCAGAGGCGAGAGGCTTTGCTGCAAAATAGTGCGTTTGCGAGGCCTTCAACTTTAGGTTTAGAGTGCTTCGCTGGGGTAAATGTGAGAGTCGCCCAAAAACGGCTTAGTTCAGGCTTTCATACTCAAAGGATAAGAAGAGTTGATCTGCAAGTGGCCGCAGCGGGACCGTCTCGGCATAAGCTTCATAGCGTCGGGACAGCTCAACAGTAACTAATACGTTCCGCAGACTTTGATGCGGACATATTAACGATTCTGTTTCAACAATAGCGGGCCCGGCATTGTTGCGTCCCGCCCAGTTTTCGCCGATATGATAGCGGCGAACGCAGATTGCTCCGAAGCGTGAATCTATCCATTCTTGATGTGTTTTCTCGATGAATCCTTCGGGAGGCCGGGTTTGGCGATGGTACTGTTTTAAGGCACGAAGATGTTGTTCCGCACTTTTATACATCCCCCAGCGTGGGCCGCGATTCATCGCGACCAGTATTGAATAACTGTCGTCAAAGTTTAGTTGATTAAGTTTGATTTCATTACCTGTTCCATAAACCGACGCATACCACGATTTGTCACTCGGCGCCTCGAATGAAAAACCCAATCCTTGAATGCGTTGGCCCGGCTGAATATTGGTTTTATCGAAAACAGTGCATCCCGCTAGAGATGTAATAATCAATAGTATGCGTGTCAGCATGTAAGGGCCTAAGCACTTTTGTTAATGAAAGAAGCTACGTTTTACCCTAGCACCTCGTGCAGACGAGACAAGCGGTTTGAGTAATAATTGTTTGTCTTTCACTCGGGGAGATAACACCGTCCTAGATTAATGCTGCGGTACTTGGCGCTGTTGTGAAAAATAGATCGGGTCGATAACCCCATATTGCCTCAACATTTGATGGACTTAGGCACTCACTAGGGTTTCCTTTCAGCTGAATGGTTCCGTCTCCCAGCACATAGCAGTAATCGCAATAGCGCAGCACTTGGTTAAGGTCATGCAATATGGCCATTACACCGTAGCCCCGGTCGTCGCAAAGGGCTTTGACCAATTTAAGGATGCTGTGTTGCTGGCCAAGGTCCTGTGCCGAAGTTGGTTCGTCTAGCAGCAACAATGGCGGCTCCTGCGCCTGGCTAAGCTGGAGTAACACGCGTGCAAGCTGAACGCGCTGCTTCTCGCCGCCGGATAGCATCGGGTAGGGTTTTTCCGATAGCTGCCAGCATCCGGTGTCTTCCATGTGGGCTTTGATGCTTCGTGCTGCTTCGCGAGCGCTTAGGGATAGCGGCGTCAAACCTAGAGCAACGACTTCATGAGCGCTAAAGGGAAAGCTTATTGCGCTGCTCTGCGGCAGAACGCCAAGATGCCTTGCCCGTTCATAGGCTGGCCATGTTTTTAAGTCTCGGCCGTGAAAGAAAATTTGCCCTTCTGGACGAGTGTCGCCACTAACTGCTTTTAACAGTGTCGATTTACCTGCGCCATTGGGCCCGATAATGGCACTTAGCTCGCCGGTTTTGATTGTTATATCGCTTACGCTGAGGATGGTTTTGTTCTTAGCCAAGCACTTAAGTGAGGGTATCGTGAGTATTGTTTGTTTCATCATTAAAGTCCCTTGCCTCGTTGCTGAAGTAGCAGTGCCAAGAAAAAAGGAGCGCCGAGTAAGGCAGTAATCAAACCAACAGGAAGTTCGGCTGGCTGCACGATGGTACGTGCGATGAGATCTGAAACCAGCAACAACAGGGCACCACAAAGCGCGGATAGAGGTAGCAGTGTCGTATGATTTGGCCCCAGACTCATTCTGATCAGGTGTGGCACGACGAGACCGACAAAACCAATGATGCCAGAGCTGGCTACGCATACACCGACGCCTACCGCCGTCAGAACGATTAGCTTTAGCTTCAATGACTCGACATTAATACCTAAATGGCGTGCTTCTGACTCCCCGAGTAACAGGGCATTGAGTGCGCCGGCTTGTCGTTGGAATGCCCAAACGAGTATGAGTAGGGTAATAAAACAAAGGCCCAGGTTGGCGGATGAGGCGCCGGCGAGCGATCCCATTTGCCAGAGGCTAAGGGCCCGTAGTTTTTGATCGTCCGCAAAGTAAGAAATAAAACCGATGAGTGCACCGGCAAATGCCGAAATCGCAACGCCAGCGAGAAGCAGCATCAGTACTGAGGTTCCTTGGGGCGAGCGGGCGAGACCATAAACGAGCAGAGTTGTGAGCAACCCGCCGGCAAAGGCGAATGCCGGAATTGACCAGCCGGATAGTGCCGCGGGTAAAAGCCCAATCGCGATGACCGCGCCAACTGCCGCTCCTGACGATACACCGACGATGCCCGGATCGGCCAAAGGGTTTCTGAACAAACCCTGCATAACGGCACCACATTGGGCCAATATCGCGCCGACCATCATGGCGAGCAACAAGCGGGGAAGGCGGAGTTCAAGGACGATGGCTTTTTCGTAGTCTCTGAGTTCGCTGAATTGTGTGCCGAGCAGATTGTCCGCGACGGCGAGCATGCCATCGACAGAGGGCAGGTTCATCGGGCCTAACACCAACGAAAAACCAACACTTAACACTAACAGGGCGACTAGCAGTGCGCTGATTAAGTGGTGGCGAGAAAGTGGCGCGACGGCGCCGGGATTTGTGCTTGATAGTGTGCTCATGGAGACGTATTGATGCTTAGTTTTTGGAGGATGCGTAGTGCTTCTTCGACAGCGACAAGACTTAGTCCTGCGACAAGTGAGCTGCCATCAAGGCTCAAGATAGCCTTCGACTTTGCCGCCGCGCTGAATGCGATAACCGGGTGGGCTGAAAGCAATGATTCAACGGCTGTGCTGGGAGATCGACCTGCTACTAAAATGATGTCGGCTTGCATGGCCAACAAGGATTCGGCAGAGACGTTTTGGTAGTTCTCAAAATTGGCGACGTTGGTTGCGCCTAATAGCTGAATAAAGGCCTGCCCGCTGGTGCCTAAACCGGCGAGCCGGAGCTTATCCGGCGACATACTAAGTAGGAATGCGACCCGTTTTTTCTTGAAGCTGAGGGACAATGAAAGGGCGTCCAGCTTTTGCTGTGCTGCATGCAGGTTTTGGACTAGTTCGCTACCTTCGTTTGGTTGCGCTAGCTCCAAAGCCAGAGTATTGATATTGCTCTCAAGCTGCACGATTGATTGGGCGCTGGGTAGGCGAATAAGAGGAATATTCGCCGCCGCTAAGGCTTTTACAACGTTCGGCGGACCAATGTGTTCGCTGCCAATCACGAGGGTGGGGCGCAGGCTCAGTAGCCCTTCTGCCGAGAGGTTGCGGTGATAGCCGATGTTGGGCAAGGTATCAACGCCGGGAGGTTGGCGGCTGGTGACATCAATGGCAACTAATCTTTCTTGCTGCCCAAGCGCCGTCACCAACTCAGTAACAAAACTGTCGGTACTGATAATACGCTCAGTGCTGACCTTGCTGTTAGGTGTGGCGTAGCTTTTAGATGTTGTGACGTGGCCGAGTTGTTCTGCGTTGGCCGTCATGCATAGTGCGCATAGCAGGGCTCCGCGAATGAGGGATACTGCTGGTTGTTGAATAGATAATCGCTTCGATATTGGTTTCATAGTGTTTAGCTTTCGTTTTCCATGAGTATGTGTGCATTGCCAAAGGCTTCTTCGTTAAGCAAGGCGAGCAGTTTGAGTAGGTGTTCCGAACTCGCGTTGGGCTCTGGGGCAATGAGTAATTTCGCAGGCTGTTGTCGAAGTTGGTCGATTAATGCCCCCTTGAAATCGAGCCAGTCTTCATAGTGACTGGTGCCGCTGCCTTCAATGTTGATCACCCAGTGCGGCGGTGTCGCTTTGACCGCGACTGTGAACATGCTTTCTTCCGCTGTTGCTGTCGGGAGCTGACTGTCTGAACTGGGAATGTCGACGGGAAGGGACATCACTTGCACGTTGGCGGTTAGTAATAAAAAGACTACGACGATAAAAACAATGTCGATTAAGGGAGTGAGCTCTGGGCCATTGTTGAGTGGCTGGGTTCTCGGTGGACGTATCATCGAATCGCCTTCGTGCAAATGCCTTCAAGTTCAAGGTTGTGCACGTTCATGGCGTGCTCAGTTTGATGGATAAGACGCTCTACCCACAGCTGAAAGCCATGCGCCCCTAGCACTGCCGGTAGCGCGATAATGAGCCCTGCAGCGGTTGTTTTCATAGCAATGCCGAGGCCGCCAGCGAGCATATTCGGTTCAATGGGACCTTGGTGCACACCCAGCTCGTCGAAGACCTGAATTAAGCCAATCACCGTACCAAGCAAACCCAGTAGCGGGGCGAGTATAGAGATAATATTAAGCACCCGTATGCCATGCGCTAACTTGGTTTGCTGCCGCTGCAGCCAGATAGCGGCTACTTCTTCACGCAACTCGCGGTTAGCCTCTTGATGGTGGACGGTAATGGCTTGGCTTTTTTTACTGAGAGCGCCGCTGAGTGAGAAAAACGACAGCACAGAAAGCCTCTCCACGAGAATGGCGACGACAATCAATGAGCAAGCAAGCAAGGGGTAGCTGAGCGGACCAAGTTGTTGTTCGAGCTGATTAAAGTTGAATAGGTCTATCATGTGATAAATGTTCTCTGTTGGGGCGTAGCGTGTGTTAGTTCAGTACAAATTCAAGGGGTACCGTGACCCGCGAAGCAACGTTTAAACCGTTTAAGCGATGTGCTTGAAAGCGCCACTTGGCGACGGCAGCGACGGCAGCGTTATCCAGCGCGCTGACGCCGGAGCTTTGGCTAACGAGTAATTTCGTTTGGTGTCCTGATTCGTCTAGCCATAGTTCTATTAAAACAGTCCCTTGCTGCCCCCGCTTGCGAGCAAGGGACGGATAGCGCGGCGGTTTCGGTGGCTCCATAAAGGATGGTTCTGTTTGCACAGGGATGGTTAGTGGTTCCACTGCGCTGATCTCAAATTCAGGATTAGATTGAGGTTTAGGCTCTGGTTTGGTTTGGTGCTCGGGGCTGGTTTCAGTTAGTGCAGGTTCATTCATGTTAGCAGCGACGGGCTGGTCGGTATGCTGATCTTTCAAGCTGTTTTTAGCGCTTTTCAGGCCTAGTTGTGTTGGCTTGTTTTCTGGTTTCTTTTCCCTACGCGGAAGCTTCGAAACCGTCTTTGTTTGAGCTTTTTTAGGTTTTGATTGTTGAGTTTCAGGGCTCGATGTTTTCGTCTTCGTCTTCGTCTTCGTGTTTGCTATGCGCTTCAGCGTCACAAAGTTCATGCTAAGGGTATTCGTCGGCAAGGCTTGATGTGCTGTCGCACTCTGTTTGATCGGAAGCGTTGGTGCCATAGAGGCGATTGCCCAAGAGTTGATGATTAAGCTGACGGCAATAATCACTAGGCGAGTCACTAAGCGCGCAGTCAGACTCTCAATAGTCCCAAGCCTTCTCGGTATCTGTTCTATTTCTGCAAATAAGTTCTTGGGCATAGTGAATTCTTCTAAACCTACGAGCCCTTTTGTGACTATTCACTTTTAGGTAGGGCGTGATCAATAGAGCTGCATCATATATAAATTACCAGTTAATGCAAATAATAATGATTCGTATTTACTTTTGAGTATGTGGTGTGTAAAGTCCGTTTTCGTCGGGTCGCTGGCAGCAAGTTGCTGGGCCAACGATTGATTATTACGCAAGCGTGCAAAGCAAGCTTGCTCACTAACCTAGAGGAAGAAGTATGTCGAACACGCGAAAGAAGCCGTTAATTTCAACAGTCAGTCTGGCATTTTTTGCAGCGCTGGCGAGCGATTGCGTGTGGTCTCAAGGTGATGAGGCGAGTGATCAGAGCTTCGCGATAAATAAAGTACTGGTGTCCGCGACGCGCACTGAGTCGAATGTCAGTGAGTCGGGACGGGCTGTATCGGTGGTTGAGAAATCGCAATTGGAAGTAATGCAGCCCCAGTCTGTTGCTCAGGCTGTTCGATATGAAACCAACGTCACGATGTCAGGTGGACCACGCTCTGGTAGTCAGGGCGTCAACATACGCGGCTTGTCGGGGAGTAAGGTGTTGCAGGTTGTTGATGGCGTGCGGCAAGTGTTTGAGTCTGGACATCGGCCTAGTTATTTTCTAGACCCTGAAATGTTGAAAAGCGTAGAAGTGGTAAAGGGGCCAGCGAGTACATTGTGGGGCTCTGGCGCACTCGGTGGCGTGGTCGCGCAAAATACAATTTCGGCAGCAGACCTACTCAAACCATCGCAGGACTGGGGCGGGTTTATTAAAACCAGTTTTAACGCTAATAACGACAAGCAAACCTACGTCAGTGCTTTGGCTGGCCGAACAGAAACGCTTGATTGGTTACTCAATGGGTACTTTCGCGATAGCAATGATCTAAAGCAAGGCAATGATCAGAACTTGGAGAATTCGGGGAAACGAGATCATGGCGTGCTAGCGAAAACGCAGTGGCAAATTGATGAGAACCAGGGGCTTAATTTCGTCTATCGACAGTCAAATGAAGCTGGCGAAATACCCTCAAACGGCGAGGCAAATCTTAGCTCAAGCGTCTTTTTGATTGATCGGGATACCGATACACAAAACGCGGCACTGGAGTATGAACTAAACACTGAATCAGATCATATCAACGCGCTGGCAAGTGTCTACTGGAACCACATTGAAATGGAGGAGGCCCGCGTGAGTGACGGTCGTGGCGACAGTACCGAGCTAGATGTGCTGGGCTTGTCTCTCCAGAATAGTTCTGTGCTCGATAGCATGACCTTACTTTACGGTGTTGATGGTTACAGTGAAGATTTCACCGGTACGCGTGATGGCGCGAATCGTCCTCTGCCGCCGGAGGCGAATACGAAAGTCTGGGGTGCCTATGTGAGTGCAAATGTTCCCCTTTCAGAGACATTTCAGTGGGAGTTAGGCGCGCGCTATGACCGTTTTGAAACTGAAGCGGAGAACCTTAATAACAAAGCGAGTGATGACGATGTATCGCCATCAATTGCGCTAATTTGGCAAGCAAGCGACGCGCTTCAACTCACACTTCGTCACGATAGGGCGTTTCGTGCGCCGAGCTCTGAGGAGCTCTATACCAACGGCACCCATTTTTGTATGGGACCAGGAATGTGCAACACCTTCCTGTCAAACCCCGACCTGGAACCCGAAAAAGCAGCCAACACCGAATTGTTAGCGCGCGTTGAGTTTGAGCCAAATGAGCAAGGTGGTCAGTGGTATGTTGAGAGCTCGGTCTTCGAAAACAAAGTCGACAACTTTATTGAACAAATTGTGAGTTTCTCGCCGTTCCCAGGTAACACGACTTGGGTCAACGTAGAGAAAGCGACTATCAAAGGCGCTGAAGTCGCGACTACCTATATCCAAGATGCGTTAACGCTTAAGTTGTCCTATGGGCAGACACGCGGAAAGGACAAAAATACTAACGAGTACCTGAGCAATATTCCGGCAGACAAAAAGACTATCGACGCGAGCTACGCTTGGGCTGATCGATCGATCACCAGTGGCTTACGTGTGACCGATGTTGACGCGCAAAATCGCGTTAACAATGGGGCAGACTATGCGGGTTATACCATTGCTGATCTCTATGCGAGTTGGTCTCCTAAAGAGTTGTCTGGAGTGAAACTTGATTTGGCTGTGAACAACCTTACCGACCGCTATTTTCGACAGGCGTGGCAAGAGCTTTATGAGCCGGGTCGAGAAGTGATTGTTTCCGCAAAGTACTCTTTCTAAGGTCAGGTGCCAACATGACAAATATTAGCTCTGTAGGAGCAAGTCACTCCCTTCGAGGAGAGCAAGCCGAGGCGCTCTTGCGAACCTTATCTACTTGGGGGAATACCACCACCATTGTGGTTCAAGGAGGTTGCGTCTTCGAGTTTAAAGGCGCTTTTCCAGTTGGCTCGATTGCACAAGGGTTTTATAACCTGAACGGTTCAAACCCAGGTTTTCATGGCCACATACGGCTCCAATCGATTGCGTGTATTAGCTTTCAAGACAAGCCTCATCGTGGCCGCGAAAGCTATGCCTTTGTTTTTAGAGATTCGCACGATGCGATCATTTTTAAAGTGTTTTTAGGGCGTCAGCGCGATGGTCAGTTGATTGCTCACCAGGTAGTCGAATTCAAACGAATCCAGAGCACCTTAGTGATTTAGTCGCAACACGAAACACAACAAATTATTCGGTAGAAACAACACTAACGAGACAAACGAAAATGAAAAATCAAGTATTAGAAAAACAGCTCAAGCAGGAAGTGATTGAGTTTATTCAAAGCCGCAAAAGCTTGCAGTTATCCAGCATTACGCAAGATGGAAAGGCCTATGCATCCTATGCACCTTTTGCGATTGGCGACGATTGTTTATATGTCTTACTAAGTGATATCGCCGTACACGGCGTTAATTTACAGCATAACCCAGAAGCGTCGGTGCTGATTATTGAAGATGAAGATACGGCCGGCGAGCTATTCGCACGGCTACGCGTGAACTACAGCGTAAGCGCGGACAATATCGGCATTGATGATAAACGCTGGCAAGAGGGGATTGATGCGCTGGTAGCGCGACACGGCGACCGCATTAACCACCTAAGTGAGCACAGTGATTTTAGGCTGTTCAAATTAACACCCAACGGTGGCCGTTACGTGAAAGGTTTTGGAAGAGCGTATGCGTTGGCAGGAAAATCGTTGGCAGGAGAATTGGTTGATCACATGCGTGACGGACATAAAAAGCGCGAAGTGGCTTAATATTTCCGCCCGTGAGTCGACGCATTGTTTTCTGTATTTGAAGGTCCTGCCCTAATGCAGAATCGAGACAGATATTCGTGTGGACTCACAACGATAGCGGTAAACTAAGGTAGTCTTGGTAGATGGCATCGCGGTGTTCGATCAATATCGGGTCAAGTGCCGCAGCCATGTTGGGATCGAGCGCTTCAAATACCGGGCGAATGTAGTTAAGCATGGCGCACTGCTCTTGTGGCAGGGGTTGAAAGCATGCCATGACAGTGGCGCTGTATACGTCCGCAGCCGTCAGAGAGTTGCCAATATAGTAGCGGCTGCCTTTGCTTTTTTGTTCTTTCAATTGCTCCGCGAGTGAGTGAAGTATCTTATTCGCGCATGCACCGTATTCAGGCCCTTTTTCTTTTTCGTAGCCGTACTTTTGAGCTAAATATTTTGCGACCATCTCGGGAAACCCGCCGGGTTCGCCAGTTAGCCCTTTATGAACGCCTTCCAACCTGCGATACCATGCTAAGCCTTCTGGGGCGCAAATCTTGGCAGATATCTCCATCATTTTTTGCCGTTCTTCGAGATTGTTAGGCACTAGCGAGGGCGATGGATTGAGTCGCTCTGCTAGTGCGAGTATGTCTTTCCAATCTGAGACGGGCGCTTCGTCATTGTATACGGCTGAAGGCGCGCTAGTAGAACCACTCCAAGGCGTCATTTCTTTGTTGAATGGATCAAAATATACCGCAGAGAATGGAATCGACTTTACTTGAAGGATTCCCTTAGCGGCCTCCGACCAAGGGCTTGGAATACCCTGAACGACGACTAATCGTAAACCTTGGTTATTCTTCGCTTCGTTAAAATCAACGTACTCAAAAGACATTTACTACTCCTAAACGGTGCTGGGTACTACTCAGCAAATGAAAGTACGCTCTGCTGAGTGAGTGCGAGATTTAATGGGTGCATGCTAACGTCGCTATTGGAAGACAAAAACCAGAAGACAGCAAGTCCGTGATGTAATTAAACTCTTGAAAACAATGTCACCTCTTGAAGGAGGCGTTAGGTTTTGCTCATGTTTACGTCGGCGGGAGTATGGACCAAAGCTTAATACTTAGCGTTCATTTGTGTAGAAGCATAGAAAAACCACTTGCATGACGGTTCGTTAACGAACTATTATACAAGTATATTAACGACAAGTATTATCAGCAACATTGGGGGCGAGTTAGGCGTGACTATCAGAGTGAATGGGGTTGTCTTCTTAGTGGCGCAGCTTCGTGACAGTGCTTATGAACATGTTACTGGTGAGCTGGTAAGGCTTGGCATGAAGGAGTTGGCACCATCTCACGGAGCGATTCTGATCACGCTGTATCGTGAAAAGGCGCTGTCCCTAAAAGCGCTTTCGGCTTTTATTAACAAGAAAAAGTCATCAACAACGGAGCTAGTCGATAAACTGATTCGTTTGGGCTACGTTGAAAAAACAACCTCTCCCGACGACCAGCGAGTTAAACTTGTCCGCTTATCTGAGCTTAGTTTACGGCATAAGAAAGATTTCAAAACGCTGTCTGATAATGTGAATGCTCGCCTCTACAAAGGGTTTTCAGAAGGCGAGCAGCAGCAGCTAACCTATTTGCTAAATAAGGCTCAAAACAACTACTAATTTTACAATATAGGTTCGTTAACGAACCATATTTGCTGATTGAACATGCAAAAAGATACTGGCCTAAGAGGTGAGATATGAAAGCGATATACCAGACGAAGTACGGTAAGAGTGATGTTCTTGAATTCGGTGAACAAATAAGCCCTCGCTTGGGGGAGGGTGATATCCGAGTTAAAAACTATGCGGCGAGTGTTAATCCGCGAGACTGGATGATTCGAAGTGGACGTTATCAGCTGCAATTTTTGGTGCCTTCATTTCCTTTAATTCTGGGAAGTGACTTTGCAGGCGAAATAATTGAGGTGGGTGCGAAAGTAAAAGAGTTTCGTGTTGGCGATCGGGTCTTCGGTATGAAAAATCCGTCTGAAGGCTTAGCAACGTATGCCAATGAAGTTGTAGCGCCGGCAAAAAATATCGCGCTAATTCCGCCGAGACATAGTTATACCGATGCCGCAGCAGTTCCATTGTGCGCACTAACGGCATGGCAGGCCTTGGTCAATCATTCGCATATTAAAAAGGATATGAACGTATTAGTGGTCGGTGCATCGGGCGGGGTGGGTAGCTTTGCTGTGCAAATCGCTAGCGCTCTTGGCGCACACGTGACAGGTGTTTCCAGTCTGGGAAATCGTGAGTTGGTTGAATTACTGGGTGCAAAAAAAGTCATTGACTACGCGCACCAAGATTTTGTTAGTAGCGCTGAACGTTATGACATTATTTTTGACACGATTGGGAAGCATAGCTTGAAGCAGTGTAAGAAAGTGCTAACCAAACATGGCGTCTTTGTCAGCACAATACCTAGCCCTGCTAATTTAAAGGCAATGCTACTGACATCTTTCAAATCTATGTTTATGGGCCGCAAGCAAGTAGCAAAAGTGGTGATGGTGAAGTCTAGTGGGGAAGACCTCAACCGTGTTGCTAAAATGATACAAGAAAAATCAGTACGCCCTCTTGTTGATAGAATATTTTCTTTTCAGGAGGCGGGAGCCGCGCTCGATTACAGCCGAAGTTTGAGGGCAAAAGGGAAAATAGTACTTGAAGTAAACGGACTACCTGAGCAGTCCTCATGAATCACCTAGCCAAGGAGTCTTGGGAATCTCGCCTTTGGCGATGGGGTGGGAATTTATTCCCAGCCTACCGCCGCAGCGGAGCGCGTTTGATGTACGTGTCGCCAGATTTCCTAGAGGTGCATATTAGTATTCCAAGCAACTGGAAGACTCGCAACTATATGGGAATAACATGGGGAGGCGGACTATATGCGAGTCTTGATCCAGTTTATGGCGTGATGCTATATAAGGCCTTAGGGCAGCGTTTTCGGGTTGTCGATAAAATGGCCAAAATAGACTTCAAACGGCCCGGAAAAACGACGCTTCACGCAAAGTTTAAAGTTTCCCGAAGTGAACTAAACGAAATACGCCAAGAACTGAAAACTAGTGACAAAATCGAGCGATGTTTTGAAATTGATCTCGTCGATACTCACGATGTTGTTCACGCGTCTTGTCAGAAGTTATTGTCGATACGGGCAAAGACTTAGCGACAACTCTTGTCCGCACGAACTACCTCAACATTTATCTATACAAACGGGGAACCCTAATGCGTCAAGCATTGTAAGATGGTCGGTTCTAAATCGACAGATCATCCGATATTGTTCTTCTTAGCTGTTTTCTTGGGTTGTAATTCAGTAACAATAACGGCAATGAGTAAGATGGCGACTAGGCCAAAACCGACCACGCCTATGTTTAGTCCAAAA
>Ga0209290_1001239_pt1 | contig 13002 bp, 13 predicted proteins | sample EN1Hudsemesocosm_2_FD_184632 | JGI IMG/M metagenome (GOLD analysis project Ga0209290, IMG submission 184632) | Methane-oxidizing microbial communities from mesocosms in the Hudson Canyon - EN10B Hudson Canyon (SPAdes) (version 2) | ecosystem: Environmental > Aquatic > Marine > Cold seeps... | reverse complement strand
CAAGCTGACACGCGATATAATCCAAGTCACCAGTATTAAAACTTTACCCCTGGATGACCACTACGGCTATATCCGAATCACTCAATTCCAGGCACAAACAGGCAGCGATTTTGAAAAAGGTCTTGAAAAATTGAGATCTGAAGTTAAAGACTTAACCGGCCTTATAATCGATTTACGTAATAACCCTGGCGGCGTTCTTAAAGCAGCCGTCGATGTCGCTGACTTGCTTTTGGAGGACGGCCTGATTGTTTACACCAAGGGCCGTGCAGCCGTAGCGCAACTTAGCTTTAGCGCAACTGAAGGCGATAAATCACAAGGCATTCCCATCATTGTATTAGTTGATGGCGGTTCAGCTTCAGCCTCTGAAATTTTGGCTGGCGCCCTACAGGATCATGACCGCGCCGTCATTATGGGCACACAGAGTTTTGGTAAAGGCTCTGTGCAAAATGTACTTTCCATTGATGAAGAGCACGGTTTAAAACTGACAACGGCACGTTATTACACACCCAATGGCCGATCCATTCAGGCACAGGGAATAACACCTGACATTGAGGTAAACCGTGCCAAGTTAAGTGATGAGAAGCAGTCCGATTTCTTCCGCGAAGCAGATTTGGCTGGCCACTTAAGCAATGGTAACAATCAGGATCAAGCTATCGAAAGCGATGAGACAACAGAATCATCAGACCAAAACAAACAAAGCGCTAGATTAGAGCGTGACTTCCAATTACAGGAAGCACTAAGTCTTTTAAAAGCGATTGATATATTAAATATTAAAGGGCACTCCAAACAGACTAAGGTGAACAAAGGCGTTAACATTGACACCGCTTCAGCTGAAAAGAACGCCCCTAAAAAAATTGATAAATAATGACTAAATTGCTCGTTAAGCCGGCCTACCTAAAACTGCCGGCCTTGCTATTTCTGCTTACCTTCTCCGGCATATTATTTGCTGAATTTAAGCAGCAACCAACGATAGCGATCATCATTGATGATATGGGCAACCAATATGAGAATGGGGCAGACTTAGCACGTCTGCCCTACCCTCTTACTTTAGCTTTCTTACCTCAACGCCCCCATACCTTAAAATTATCTGAAATGGCAAAAAAGTATAATAAGGAAATTATGCTTCACTCTCCCATGGAAAATACCCTAGGTCTAAAGCTCGGAAATGGCGGCCTACTGGAAACGATGTCCGAATTTGAAATAAAAAGCACCTTGGAACAAAGTTTCAATGACATCCCACATATGGTGGGGCTCAATAATCACATGGGAAGCAAGCTCACGACCAAGCCAAAAATTATGGCGTGGGTCATGGCTAAAGTCAGTGAGTACCCTTTCTTTTTTGTAGATAGCAGAACCTCGTCGGACTCTGTCGCCGCTCAAACGGCTGAAGAATTCAACATCCCGAATCTAAGCCGTGATGTATTCCTTGATCATAAACAAACCCGAAAATTCATTCAAAAGCAGTTCTTGAAGCTGATCGAAATCGCAAGAGAAAAAGGTACCGCGGTGGCCATAGCCCATCCACATAAGGTCACCGTTGACTACTTAAGCTGGGCGTTGGAAAGACTCGATGAAAAAGGCGTCAGCATTGCCACGGCCAGTGCTATTTGGCATATTCAAAACCCGGGCAAGAACTTGCAGCACGCCCTAAGCAACAAAAAACATCATATAAAAGCACTTCAAAGTAGATCAAACTACGCCTATATTCCCAAAAACAAGACCTCATCCAATAGCGCGCTATAATTTTATTTGCTCAAGATTACGCCTGGCGCTCATTCAGCAGCACATGCTTGATTTACCATGGGTATTTTACAAGTAAACTGGCCAGATCCTTTTTGCCGTCTATACTAAATAAACGCATTTACAACTAGTAAAATCACCTTAAGTTTAATGCCAATAAGTTTGTAAATCGCCTATTCCAGCTCATAGAGGTTAAAAGAAAATCATGCCAGGTAAAGATATTGACAGCTTATTCAACGATGGCCGACTCGCTGCAATTACATTTACAACAGCAGACGCGTCCTTTGCAGTGCCTCTCGAGCAAGTTCTCTATATCGAGAAAGACGTGCGACGCAACCTTCAAGTCAATGAGTTGGATGAGTTTAACCATGAAGTCATCACCTTCCAAAACAACACTGTCCAACTTTATGACTTTAACAAACTAATTGGCTCTGAAAATCATCAACGTACCATGAACAAGCTTATTTCACACTTAGATGAGATGGAACATGAGCATAAAGACTGGTTAGACGCTTTAGAGAGCTCATTAAAGAGTGACACGCCGTTCACCAAAGCCCTTGACCCCAGAAAGTGTGAATTTGGAGCGTGGTATGAAAAATATCAAACAGACAACGAAGAACTTAAAGAGGTTCTCCAACGCCTTGATGAACCGCACAAAGCATTACATGACCTAGCGCCTACCTTGATCGAGTTAAACAAAACAGATCATGAAGCCGCATTAAAAACATTACAACAAGAGCGCCTTGGCACATTAACTGACCTAGTTCATTTGTTCCACCTTACAAAAGAAAGAGCACTTTCCAGCATTCGCCCCATTATTCTTTTCGTCGAACATAACAGCGGTAAAGTAACAGCATTAAGATTGGACAACATCAATGATATTGTAACCTTCGATGAAAAAGTATTTTGCCAGGATGATTCTGCCGAAGGCATCATGAAAAGTAAGAATGAAGACTTTACTATAGAGGGGTTTCTACGTGATGGAAATGATGCACCACTCATGCTAATTAACTGCCAACCTAAAACAACAGCTGATTCAGAACAAGTGGCTTAAGAGCCGACTAAATTCTCATCTCTATGCCACAATCAGCCATATGCGCTTTTGCTTGCTGTACAGTATATTCACCAAAATGAAAAATACTGGCCGCAAGTACCGCGTCTGCGCCGCCTAAATTCACACCATCAGCCAAGTGCTGTAAATTACCCACACCACCAGAAGCAATCACCGGAATAGACACTGCATCTGTAATCGCCTTGGTTACACCTAGATCAAAGCCATTTTTCATGCCATCTTGGTCCATACTGGTCAGCAGTATTTCGCCTGCGCCGTAATCGGCCATTTTCATTGCCCATTCAATAGCATCTATGCCTGTCGGCTTGCGGCCACCATGGGTAAAAATCTCCCAGCGTGCTTCTTCACCGTCCTGACTAACTTTCTTCGCATCAATAGCCACAACAATACATTGACTACCAAAACGCTCTGCCGCTTCTTTTACAAACTCAGGATTGAACACTGCAGCGGTATTAATCGCCACTTTATCAGCCCCCGCATTTAACATGCAGCGAATATCTTCTACCTTGCGAATACCACCACCAACAGTTAGGGGAATAAACACCTCACTCGCCATTTTCTCAACGGTATGCACCATGGTATCTCGACCTTGGTGACTCGCTGTTATATCCAGAAAGGTAATTTCATCTGCACCTTGCTCATCATATTTCTTAGCAATTTCAACAGGGTCTCCAGCATCACGAATATCGACAAACTGAACGCCCTTAACCACGCGACCTTCATCAACATCTAAACAAGGAATGATACGCTTTGCTAAACCCATGACTTAAAACTCCAGATAATCAGGTAAAATAAAATACGAGTAAATATTCAATATTTGATAGAAAGAGAACAATTTAAAGCTGACCCTTCCAAGCAGCAAAATTCTTTAATAACTGAAGTCCGGAATGCTGACTCTTTTCAGGGTGAAACTGAACTGCAAAGATATGATCTCGTGCAATAGCTGCAGCCAAACCCTTTCCATATTGCGCCTGACCAACAACATGACCCACAGTAGCGGGCACATAATAACTATGCACAAAATAAAAACGTGACTGGTCATCTATACCCTGCCACATAGGATGATCAACAGACTGAGCCACCTGATTCCAGCCCATATGAGGCACTTTCAAACGCTCACTGGATGGGTCGCCGTCAATTGCATATAGTGAGTCACCGAAGTGCTGAACCTTCCCTGAGAACAAGCCAATGCAATCTACACCGCCATTTTCTTCACTGTGATCCATTAAGGCTTGCATCCCGACACAAATCCCCAAAAAAGGTCGATCAGTGGAGACCTCTCTGGCAAGCTTATCAAAACCCAAGCGTTTTATTTCAGCCATACAATCACGCATAGCGCCCACGCCAGGCAAAATAACCTTATCCGCTTCACGTATTTGATCTACATTAGATGTCACCAGAACATTTGCATTCGGTGCTACATGCTCTATTGCTTTTGAAACCGAGTGTAGGTTTCCCATACCATAATCAATGATGGCAATCGTATTCATTTTTAATACTCATAAAAAGCAACTAACCTCATTATGAGGTCAGTTTATATTTCATATAAAATTCAAGAAGCTTCAGAACTTTTTCATCAAGTACTTAAGATGCAAAACACTTTATCTGCCAAGTACATTTGCTACCAAATACTGGATGCCAAGCACTCTGTAAAAATAGCACCTAAGTACTATTACAAGGTCCCTTTAGTGGAAGGCATCATGCCTGCCATCCTATCGTCAAATTCTAAAGCCATTCTTAGTGCACGACCAAAGGCTTTAAATACCGTCTCAATTTGGTGATGGGCATTTTTACCCTTCAAATTATCGATATGTAAAGAGACCATGGCATGATTCACAAAACCGTGGAAAAACTCATAAAACAAGTCGCAATCGAAACGCCCGACACTGCCCTTCACAAAAGGAATATCCATTTCTAAACCCGGGCGACCAGAGAAATCAATCACCACACGCGAGAGCGCTTCATCTAAAGGCACATAGGCATGACCATAACGACGAATACCCTTTTTATCCCCAACGGCTTTGGCAAAAGCCTGCCCCAGGGTAATACCTAAGTCTTCAACCGTGTGATGATCATCAATATGTAGATCACCTTTACAAACGGCATCAATATCAATCAAACCATGACGACAGATTTGATCCATCATATGCTCTAGAAAAGGAATACCCGTATCAAATTTAGCTTGGCCGGTGCCATCTAAATTAATCGATACTTTAATCTGGGTTTCAAGTGTATTACGTTCAACCTGGGCTTTTCTATCAGCCATTCATCTCTCCAAAGGGTAATCAAAACTTTTTATAAGGCAGCTAACTATTAAGCAAGTGCGCCTTTCAAATTATCAATATATTCATCAACCATGGTATTAAACTCATGTTTCACTACTGGGCTGATAGCTATTTTCAACAAACCAGGCAAAGGCAAAGTCATTTTCGCGCTAGTTACAAATTTAACGTTGGTAGTATCGCCTGACGCTGTAATAGTCCAAGAACCTGATACGATGCTATTACCTGTATCTTTAATTGGTTCCCAAGTAACCGTACCAGCAGCTTCATCAGGCGTATATTTGCATGCATAAACAGTTTGAATTGCATGATCACCTAAACCGACTTTTTCCATTTCCCATTGAAAAACATTATCGCCCTGATCGGTTAGCGCTTCAACCTTTGGAAAATGACTACCTGATTTAGCGACATCAGCCAATAATGCAAAAACAGTATCTACATCAGCTGAAACTGTAAATTCACGATTTAATTCAACGTTCACTTTAACGGTCATATCCTGCCTCACTATTATTATCTAAATGAAAATCTAAAACGGTATCTAAACTGTCGAGAATAATAAACAGTTCAGCGGCAAAAAGCCATGTTAGGATACCTACTACTTCAGTTTATACTGAACCAAGTACACTGGTTTAAACTCACCAACACCAATCAAAAAATAAGATCATCAATGCCCAACACAAGTAAAAGCACTCAGTTTAGCAACCACAACTTTTCAGATAAATTACTCACATGGTTTGAGCAATACGGAAGAAAAGACCTGCCTTGGCAAGAAAACAAAACCCCTTACCGGGTTTGGGTTTCAGAGATAATGCTCCAGCAAACACAAGTCAGCAGCGTAATTGAATACTACCAACGCTTTATGCGCAGCTTCCCTAACTTGCGCACTCTCGCAGATGCCGATGAAGATAAAGTACTTGAACATTGGGCCGGGCTTGGGTATTACGCCCGCGCCCGCAACCTGCATAAAGCAGCAAAATTTATTCGAGATGAGTACAACGCGATCTTTCCTGATAATTATGAGCAGATTGTCGAGCTGAGCGGCATTGGCCGCTCGACAGCAGGCGCTATTCTCAGTATTGCTTTTAAACAACCAGCCTGCATTTTAGACGGTAATGTAAAACGAGTGCTTGCACGTGTTCATGCTATTGATCGCTGGCCAGGCGAGAAGAAAACTGAAAATGAGTTATGGCAAATTGCTGAACAGTATACGCCTACACAACGCACTGATGAGTACACGCAGGCTATCATGGATCTAGGCGCAACACTTTGTACTCGAAGTAAACCAAAATGCCCTCAATGCCCGATGACAGAAAACTGTCTGGCATTTGCCCAAGAACTACAAACAACATTACCGGTTTCAAAGCCCAAAAAAGCTATCCCACAAAAGCAAACATGGGTTGCGCTCATCGAATCAGATAAAGGTGAACTATTACTAGAAAAACGCCCTCCCACAGGTATATGGGGAAGCCTATATAGCCTACCTGAGTTCTCGCCTGAAATTGACGAAGCAGAGCTACTACTACAATGTGAACAGCGATTTGGTGGTAAATTTGAACTACTAGAAAAGCATCAGAGCATTCATCACGTATTCTCTCACTTCAAGCTTGAGTTAAAACCTGTAAAACTCAAAATGAGCCCTTCTCGCTCAGAAATAAATGAAGCCTCATCTTTTTACTGGTTTGAAGCGGCACAATTGAATAACATTGCACTACCCTCACCTATTTCAAAATACCTAAGAGTTTTGACTGAAGCCAAGAGACCACCATTATGAGCCGTACCGTTTTCTGCAGAAAATACAAAAAAGAACTGAAAGGGCTTGATAGGCCTACTATGCCCGGCGAAATAGGCCAGGAGATATTCAATAATATTTCCGAGCAAGCCTGGAAAGAATGGCAATCGCAACAGACCATGCTGATCAATGAAAAACAACTCAATATGATCAATGCAGATGACCGTGCATTCCTAAAAGATCAAATGGAAAAGTTCTTTAGCAATGAAGATTATGAACACGCTGAAGGCTACGTTCCCCCTTCGAAATAACCGCTCAAAAAAAGCATTCTTTTTTGAATTCAATGCTTGACTCATTCCGGCGAAACGGGTTTAATACGCCCCGTTGCAAAAACACCGATACGCAACGAGCAGTGCCCGGTTAGCTCAGTCGGTAGAGCAGAGGATTGAAAATCCTCGTGTCCCTGGTTCGATTCCGGGACCGGGCACCATTTATATTAAGAAGCTGATCATCGAAAGATGTTCGGCTTTTTTTATACCTGCGATTTGAGCCACTATTCATGCAGGCTCGCAGTTTTAACAGAAATTCTTTGATTGCTCTCCTCCGATTTACTCCAACAGACTGGCTTTCGTTAGCTGGACGGAAAATAACGTAAAATCCTATGGTTGGTCGTTCAAACCACATAACCTGCACAGCCATAGAAATAATCGACCTTTACCGATTCTCTACCCGTTTTGGTTTTTGAATATCCTATGCGCCAAGGTGTTGAATTCCCCCTTAGATCAGATGTAGTTGAAGGGAGTTGGTGGAGCAAATGGACTTAAAACTCTTGATTTAAAAAAGATAAGTCATAGACAACCCAAAACGCATGTGGTGCAGTTGATATAAATGTGTTGAAATTGAGCTCTTAATTTAATCCACATGACAATGACATATGAAAACAATAATTTTAAAGGCCCTATCAATTACTATTTTTGTTCATTTTTTTGCTGGTTGCTCTACAACCCTACAAAATAACACTGATACTGTTACTATAACCGATTCATCTTCATATTTTGACTTACCTAACAGCACTATTCCATTGGAATATCAAACACTGTTAAATAATGCATCTCAGATTGTGAGAGAAAGATTTTCTGAACCCGATTTTCTTTTCATGATATCTAGTAAGCAAAACTATACATTTGCTCCTGCCACTGAGGGCTTTAATGGCTCCTTCGTTGAACAGAGTATTGTTACTAAGAAAATACAGGGTACTCAAAAAATATCACAACCAAAACTCATGTTTTACGAACCACCCATCATAGGCTGGGACGAGTGCAATGGCTTTAGTTTTCTCAACATAATAACCACTTCATCCACTGGGTGTACAAATGGTGATGGATTCATAAGAAAAAATATAAACGCGATACCTCAGAACTCAACTGAATTGGCCGCCTTTCTAGCTCATGAATGGCTGCATACAGCTGGTTATAATCATGGAGGGAACAGCAACCAGTGCTCCAAGAAGAAGAGAAATTCTGTGCCTATCTATGTTGGGTGCCTTATAGAAGCATATCCAGATATAAACAAGATAGAAAACTGTGAGCAAGTTTGTTCTAACATCTAACTATTTATCATACTTAGAACAAGACTATAAAAGTAGTTTTCAGTAATTGACCATGCTTCATACTCAAAAACCTATTTTTATTAGTCTCGTTCTAACAAACTTTAGAAAAAGCTAACTACACCCTAGCTCACTAGGATAACTAAATGGTTCTTCTACAAATAAATTTTTCATAAAATCCTCAAAAGAAGGGTGATTCAAATAATTATGAAATCCATGTTCATAGATAAAAAACATATCGTTATCAAAGTTAAATGCTTTTGACTGATACCCTTTTTTCTCTAGAGCTGGCTTAATCAAGTCACAATACCTCCATATCTCAGCTCCAGCCCCCGTAGCACCAAAAAGATCACTTGAAGTACCAAATTTAGTTAGCATTGAATCATAAGAGTTAATAGATAAAGCAACAGATGATTCAACCGCCCACCCCCTTCTCTCACTCCCCACATCCATCTCTGTGAACGTAAAATCTCCCGTCGCAGGAGCTAACATCCCAACTCTTAAATCAGGAACTTGCGGTATTCTATTCCCCCCCTTTAATGCCGCACCAAGCTCTCTAAACCTATCCCAAGAGCCTAGGATTTCTCCTTTTTTGTTTGTTTGAACAGGGTCTTGTAGTAAGGGGAATGCTTTAACCGGGTTACCAAACATAGAACCGGCAACGAACGCTCCAGAACTATGTGTAAGAACCCTAATAGGAGGCATAGACTCTTCACTTTGCGGACCACTTTCGTGTATATCAGTTAATTCATTCAATAGCTGTCTAAGTTCAAACCCAACTAGTGGACCAGCTGCCTGAGCTTGAGTCCAAAACAATATTGGATCTATAAGCATAGCTGCCTCTTGCCCATCCCAATAAACCTGAACAAACAACGGGTTTTCGACAACGTCCCGAATCTTCAGTTTAGCCGTTTCATAAGAACTGCTCCCCTTGTAAAAACCAGTGTTAAAACCATGAATTAAAAACACTATCGTCTTTGACTTCTCACCAGAAGTTGATAACTTGTATATTTTCTGAGCTCTTTCCTTCCATATTTGACTCTGTACTGAACGCCATTCACTTGTCATCGGGCAACGACCAGACCTAATTGCAAGCTCTGAACACCCCTTAGAGTACACGGAATCACACAACCTTTTAGCATCTGTATTATTTGCAACATTTAAGCTACATAGATCGCTCTCCTTGCTAACCATCAAGTCGTATAACCCGTCTTGTAGCTTTGAAGGAGGGTCAAAAGATTCATCCAATCCAGCTTCTGGATATATATTGCCAAGCGCATCGATATAAATTGATACACTATCCCCCTTTACAACATTTTTTGCTTGTTTAAAGTAGTGGACATTTGAGCACCCCGTTATAAACAAGATAAGACATACCAAAGTTAAAATTTTCACCAATCGTTCCCTCACTATTATTTTTAAGATATTTCGAATATGTTATTGCCCCCTCGAAATCACAGACATTAGATTTTACCTAATATAGAAGCTAACTAATAGTTAGTTATTGCTGCCGGTTAGCCAGGGAGGTGCTTGATGACTTCACGCCAAAGAGTCTCATTTCATTTTTTTCAAAAATATCTCGAAATCAAAGAGACTGACCAGTATTCTGATAAATTCAGTCCATCTACTCCCTTCCCCACCCTGTTGAAATTGACTAGATGGACTTAGGATCATACAACCCTTAATACAGTTTGGTTTTCGGTTAATCGATTCAACACATCCCTAGCCTTCTTAGCCGTTTCAGTTGATTCCAAGTGTGCATAACGCATTGTCATCGAGATATTACTATGCCCAAGTATCTCACTCACCTCCTGCAAGGACATACCATTTTGCACTAGCTTAGAGGCTAATGAATGGCGTAAGTCGTGAATCCTAAACTCTTGCAGCCCTGCCCTCTCCATCGCATTTCTAATGCCTGTAGTGGCGTGATTTCGATGTCCGCCACGCTTAGTAGTAAACAGATACCTACTTCCATTGTCACTCGATAAACGTCGTTTAAATACTTCATACAGCCTATCGGTCATATATAGTATCGAATGGTTTTCAACCTTTGAGCGATATAACTCGATTGTTCTGTTGGTTAAATCAATTTTAGTTTTTTCTAATGTTGCCGCTTCCATATACCGACAACCTAAATCCAACAAAGTAATCACAAAATCATAGTTATCCTGTCTCGCCTGTCGTTTCTCTTCACACCAGAATAATGGGTTTTGGCTATCCATCTCACCAAATACTTTATTCGGGTGTAATTCTTCCAATAATCGTTTTTCTTGTGCTTTTGAAAGGTAAAGTTTTCTACACGGGTCTTTTCTTAATACAGGCCATTCAATATCAACGGTTCGATAACCTAATTTTTTAGCGTGCTTCCATGCACCACGAATCACATGTAGCGAATGATGTATCGTTTGTGATTTACGGCCCTCATCTTTTCGTTGCTGTACAAACCGCTCAACTTCCGGCGTTCCAATTGCGTGAAACATTTCACTTTCATCAAAATACGTTTTTTGCTGTTCTTATGTTTGATAATAAACACCGGAAGTTTTTTGTATCTTGCTTCGTTCGAAAAAAGGCATCTAATGCTTTATATAAACTAATAGGGTCTTTATCGCCTAAGTATTCTCGGGAATACACCTCATTTCGAAGTTTTCGCTCAAATGCCAGTGCTTGATTTTTATTCGTTGTTTTGGTTGATTGAAGATAAGCCTTACCCTCAATCTGAAATTGAGCATACCAATACTTATCCCGTTTATGTATTCCCATCATTGAATCCTTATCTATTCAGTATGGGGATACTATCCAACCTACACACATCACAAACAACGAGATATACACTCATTCAACGGATAAAATATCTTAGGGAATACGTTAAATTACGGGGATATTTACTAACTGATTCGAATTCTTGTTCACAAAATACGGTGATACGACATTCAGGTGTATTCTCAGGTGGGTGATTAATTAATCACTATATTTTATGACAAATAGAACAATTATATTCTCGTAGTGATGTATTCTATATAAAATAGAAAACCACATATTTCATGTAGCTATAGAAACACCCAGTGAATACCCCATCCCTACTATGACATTGCGATGTTACGTTCCTCAAATTCAGGACGATACAACACTCAGAATGATTAGACCTACTTAATCCCGACTAGCCAACAAACTAATCTGAAAATAAGTAAAGCCTGAAATACATTTCATTGCAGGTAATACATAGCTTTATGTGACTAACATCGCATTCATTCTTCTTCATGTCAGATTATTTTACGATTAAAGGCCAGTTAGTAAATCATCAAAATAATTTTCCCTTCATTCAAATTCATCGATAATAAACAAGAACATAACAACCTAACGTATTAGAATAAATCAAGTTAATCAGTTCCTAATCCATTCATTCAAACGACGCTAAACTGTCAGATATAATTACACTTTATGACTAATTATGGGTATTTCTGTGATTTATTTTACTTAATCGTATCCAACACAAAACTCTAAACTGAACGCACTTAATTTTTCAAATCGTTAACCTTTGTAACGAGATGTAATTAAGCCAACTTTTACTCCCGCTATAATATGGCATTTAAGCCACAAATACTTGGCTTGCAATTTGCTTATAATTTAATAGAATATACAATAATTGACTAAAAAAGAGACTTGAAATGAAATCTACTTTTAAAAACATGGCAGTTGTAGGGATTTTGGCGTTAGGGTCGATGTCCGCTAACTCGGCGATTATTACGCATGGTTATCTAACTACTGACGATGCAACAAATTATATTACAGATACGAATAGTCGTCGGGTGTACACACGTTTCGACGCATTTGACATGACAGTCGCCGAGACAAATATTGCTATAGGTGTAGGCGGATCATTCGAGGGCTGGTCGATCGCGACAAGCCAAGTGGCAGATGATTTTTACGCGGCTATGCTCGGCCAGAGTGCATCGCCATGCGACGGTTCAGTATCGCACGGCACGTTTTGTGGGACTGTATCTGGCTGGCAAGACGGCGATTTTGGCGCTTCGCACAACCCAAACCACGATTTTTTCGCGTACGTAAATGGAGTAAATAATACTGATCATTACATCGGATTAGGATACATCGATGAAAACGGTTACATGGGCGATTATGAGAATTGGAGTACAGAAACAAGTCTCGACTGGTATAGTGCGCAAAACCACCACACGATAAATTTTTTATTGTATAAAGACGACCGTCGAGTACATGTACCAGAGCCTGCTACACTTTCGTTACTTGGCCTTGGGCTAGCAGGTTTAGGCTTTGCGCGTAGACGCCAGAAATCGTAATATTATCTAAGCCTGCGGCGCATCATCGTCGCTAACGCTTAAGGTAATCATCCAGAATTAAGGCCATCTCGCTTGAGGCGGCCCTTTTTCGTTTCTGTTGCTCATAAAGCTGATGAGTTGTCTCAAGGTGTTTTTAAACGGTGTTATTAGCCAGGCGGATTGATTTTCTGGAAAATGATATCCCAGAAAATAAAAACCTTTTTCTATCTTACCTATGAAGGTTTTATCTGGATGCTGCTTGACCTTCAGTTGTTCAAACA
>Ga0209290_1001238_pt1 | contig 13028 bp, 9 predicted proteins | sample EN1Hudsemesocosm_2_FD_184632 | JGI IMG/M metagenome (GOLD analysis project Ga0209290, IMG submission 184632) | Methane-oxidizing microbial communities from mesocosms in the Hudson Canyon - EN10B Hudson Canyon (SPAdes) (version 2) | ecosystem: Environmental > Aquatic > Marine > Cold seeps | place... | reverse complement strand
TTAAATCCCGCAGCTTCGTCCAAGCACACGGCTCTAGTACACCCAAAAATAGGACAAGCGAAGCCGACGCTCTGCAAAGAGTTGCCACAAGTTTTGATATTCATGAATGGCCTATCCTCGCCATTAAATCCTATATAGGGCACTCCCTGTCACCTGCCGGAGCGGATCAACTGATGTCAACCTTGGGCGTATTTCATGATGGAATATTACCAGGCATTAAAACCACAAAGGCCGTTGCTGAAGATGTGCAAGCAGACAGGTTATTTTTTCCCTTACAAGATAAAGCACTGGAACAAAACTCTATTGACGTCGCCTTCTTAAATAGTAAGGGTTTTGGCGGAAATAATGCAACCGCCTGCGTACTTTCACCCAATACAGTTGAAGCCATGCTTAAGAAACGTTTTGGCGAGACCTTATTTGCCCATTACCAGGAAAAACGCAGGAATGTTCGAAAGAATATTGCGCGCTACGAGGACGCGGCAATGCTCGGTCAAATTTCACCCATTTATAAATTTGGTGAAGATATGATTGATGAATCGGAAATCATGATCACTAAGGAGAACATCTCTTTACCCGGTTTTAGTCAGACGGTTAATTTATCAATACCAAGCCCTTATGCTGATATGATTGAATAGATACAACCAAAAGTTGGTGTTTTCGCCCAGACTTGATCTGACCGTTACCTGTTTTTTACCGGTACATGTCAGCAGCGATTTGCGCTAAATCCTTTTTCATGCCAATTCATTTCTACACCAAACAAAGCCCTTGAAGCGAGCTTGAATACGCGAACACTTATGCTCCTTCAGGCTCCCTTATATCTCAAGACCTAAAATAGAATAAACGTTAAAAGCTCAGAATTTACGAACAAATTCACTTAGAAGAAACTATCAGAACATGCATTCTCAAAAAAACACACCCAACACAAAAAGCATATTTATTCTTCCCTTGTTTGTTATCGCTTTTCTGGTTCAGGCGGATTATTTAATCATGGTTCCCTTAAGTATGAAAGTGGCAAATGCTACTGGCGTATCATTGACTCATACAGGTTTATTAATTTCAATTTATCCTATTGCAGCCGCTGTATCGGCTTTTTTCTTCGCGCCCTTTTCTGACCGGATTGGGCGGAAGAAAATGCTTACTTATCTAATTATTGGATTTTGCTTTTCTTCCTTAGGCTGTGCTTTTTCCTATTCCGCTGAGCATATCTTTCTGTTCCGGATTCTGTCGGGGGTATTTGGCGGTATTATTATCCCTAATGCCTTAGCTTTTGTAAGCGATACCTTTGAAGGAAAGCAAAAGATACGGTCACTCTCGACATTAATCTTATCATTCCCTGTTGCGTCAGTTCTTGGCGTTCCGTTAGGGGCTTGGATTGGAGATGCATTTTCCTGGCGAACGCCCTTCATATTTATCGCAATAGTTAGCTTAATCATTGGATTATTTATACTTAAACTACCAACCATAAAAGGCTACCAAGAAGATAACATCTACGAGCAGTACCGTGAGTTGCTAGCACTCTGGTACGACAACAAAAATCGCTCAGTATTTGCTGTTCAATTTCTAATGCTCATAGGTTTATTCGGTTTTATTCCTCAGATTAGCACATGGCTAACCTTAAATTTTCAAATGAGCACAACGGAGATTGGCTTTTGCTTTATGCAAGGCGGCATTGGTGCAATTTTAGGAAATATAACGGCTAGACACCTACTCCAACGAGGTCATGATACTAGCTTAATTAGTATGGGTTCGTTCGTAATGGCCGTAACCTTATTGTTGGTTACCATGGAATTGCTTCACCCTAGCCTAATCGGTTTAGGTTTTGCATTCTGCATGTTTGGTGGCGCACTCAGGATGCCTGCGCATCAGGTCATACTCAGTGATTTAGTTTCGATTAAATTGCGTGGCCGATTGTTATCGATGAACATGATTGTCGCAAATATTTCAATGGGTCTAGGAGGTCTCTGGAGCTACCCTCTATTATCAGTCGAGTCAGGCCTTCTAGTCGGCATGGAACAAATAGGCTGGGTCAGCTTCATCACACTTTGTTTTATCCCTATATTGATACATCAAACCAAAAAAAGGCCGTAATAACCTAATAACAAAGTGTTATCAACATACTCCTTAAAAGGAGTTCAAAATCTATAGCTTAAATTGGTTTCCCTAATCAACTAAGTTCAGCTTAGGGCAAAGGAACCAAACCTGTTTTGATATTTCTGGCACTATAAATATGCAGATCGTCAACATAGAGATCTCCGTCTGCAACGCCAAGTACAATATCTTTCTTAATGGCACGCCTAATATGCAGATGGTAACGAACCGTTTTAGCTTCAGGTAGCACCTCACCAAAAAAACGCACATCACTCACGCCGAATGCTCTTACCTTGCCGTCATAACCGGCCCATGCAAGGTAGAACCCTAAACCTTGCCATAAGGCGTCTACACCAAGACAGCCAGGCATGACAGGGTCATCTGGAAAATGACATTTAAAGAACCAAAGATCTGGGTGAATATCGAACTCTGCAATTAATTCGCCCTTGTTATACTTTCCACCAGTTGTAGAAACATGAACTACGCGATCGACCATGCACATTTGTGCTTGAGGGAGTTGCATCGCCGGCGAATTTTCAGCGTTAAAAAAATCATCTAATTCAGCTCGAGAATAATTGGCTTTATGTAACATGAATTAAGCTCCTTAATTACTAGTAAGTGGCTCGAATTATAGCGATTACCCAAGCGCTAGATTCGTCCTGTTATCACTATACAGCGCGAGTACATTGAACTCTTGACTCTTTATTCCAATAGATAGACATCTGGTATCAGCAAGAAAAGCAAAGCAACTTTTTTTGTTAGCGTCATTGGCTAAGCTCTTACAAACTTCGCCGTTAATTCATACTCTTCGTGCCACCATTGCTGTCCAAGAACTTGGATAGATTTGCCCATTTCTAAGAAAGAATTTGATATAAGTCGGTTTGACCAAGAGTGAGGAAAAATGCCTTCGAAGAAAGCACAATGACTGCCTCTCTTTGTAATGGCTAAAATGGTCTGAGGTAAAGTCTGGATCAGTTTTTCTTGCTCATAAGCATTCTCAATCGAGCATCACTTACTTTACTGTCAAACGATTAGTGCATTAACTCGGTATAATAGCAAAGTATTCTATCTGACTTCACTGAACCAATAGCCCTATTTATTTCATCACGTTATTTATAAAATGCCAAGATTGCACCCACTTTCTTATGAACAAGGTTGATCGCTTGAAGAGGGCGAATAATAACCTTAAAGTCGATAATTTTGCCATCCTCATCACATTTGATCATATCCACCCCATTAATTTTAATACCGTCTATCTCAGTACTAAATTCAAGCACGGCATTCTCTTCTTCCAGCACCTCACGCTCGTAAACGAATCTATCGTTTTTAAGGACAGATAAGGCACTTAATAAATACATTGTTGTCAATTTTTTACCTAGTTGAGGTGTATGTACGACGGGTGAATGGAATACCACGTCCTCAGCTAGTAGACCATCCAAGGCTTCTTCAGATAGATTTTCAATAATCTGGTGCCAGACGTTAATAGTATCTTCAATCATAATAAAACTCCGGTTAACAATTAATGCTGTTTTTTGTAGGGCGCTATGTCATTAGTACGACCGATCCATCGAGTAGTAACAGCAAAGTCTTTCATCATCGATTGAATTTCATTTGCATCAAGCAACCAAGCAATTAAGTTGCGAAATAATGGCTATGCCTGCTAACGAGACTAGCATCGCCTACTAACCAACCAGGTAACTTAGATGCAGTTTTAACAGGGCATTCTTTGTATTGGATCGTTATCGTCATCTCATAAGAGCACAATTTTTATCTGCCCAATCTTCGATAATATGCATATTTGATTTCAGAATATTATTATCTGGTCTGATTTTTTCTCCGGAAATTTTTGATCCAGGACATAGGCTATAGCTGTTGATATCGCATAATTTTCTGCCATTAATATAAATCACCGGAAATTTCCAAAGGGGTTTACGTCTCTGTAGTATTTGGCCTCTAACCAATTTATTTCTTCAATTTCGTAATCAATGCCTTAAAAAAGGTCTATTTGATATAAATAAATTTTTCACGTAACTAAGAAGAGATACTTCTAACATGTATTTCAATAAAATAATTTAAACAAAAACACTACTTACTTGTCAACCAATTAGTTAACTATAACTCATACGCCTTTTTTAAACGTATTCACAATCCAGCTAGGCGTATAGCTAAGTACTATTTTGAGAAGAAACTAGTGAGCAGTATTTTAACAGTAGAAAATAGGCTTCAAAAAAAACGCTATTTTGGAACGCGTATAAATGATTGCATCACAGAAGAAAATCCAGTCATGGTTGTCGATGTCTTAGCGGGTAGACTTGATTCTTGGTTCCCTAAACTTTAAAACTGAGCCGGCTACCACCGGCCGGCCTACGTATCATCCTGCAACTATGCTAAAAACTTTTAGTTTATGGTTACCTAAATCGAGTTCAACCCTCTCGCCTCTTTGAACATGAAGCGGGAAGTAATTAATTCCAATATTGATTGTTGGTGAGCTCTTCAGAAAGCTGCCAGAGTTTTGCGGCCTTGCTTTCATTTTTGGAGGCCCGATTAGAGCCCACAACCTTTGGCTTACCACGAGCCTGCTGGAACCCACCAGGGCCAATATATTCCCCCCCCTTCAGCCCTTCTTTCAATGCTGCGAACAAAGTTGGCTCAGCACCTGCGGCTGTATTTTGAGAAACCAATGGCGCAAGCCATCGCAATACTTTAGGCATATGCTGAGTCAGATTTGAATCAGATACCCCTGGATGTGCAGCGATAGAAATAGTTTGATTACCATTTTTTGTCAGGCGTTTTTGTAATTCGTAAGCATACATCAAGCAAGCCAGTTTACTTTGGCCATACGCCTTTCGAGCACTATATTTTTTGCTAAAATTGATATCATCAAATTGAATGCCTGACCAATCGTGAGCCAAGCTGGCTAAAGACACAATTCTCGACTTTTTGGTTTTCTCTATGATCGGTAACAACAAGCCTGTTAATAAGAAGTGCCCAAGGTAGTTAGCACCTAACTGACTCTCAAAGCCGTCTTCAGTTAAACTAAAAGGTGGCATCATAATACCCGCGTTATTAATGAGCAGGTCTAAGCGATCATAACTCGCCAGATACTCTTCAGCGAACCTTCTGACCGAAGCTAAGCTACTCAGGTCTATCATCATACAATGCACACTTGCTTTCGGATAACGAGTTAGAATATCTGACTTAGCAACTGCAGCCTTCCGCATGTTTCGACATGCAAGAATGACCTCAGCCCCCTTACCCGCTAGCCCCAAAGCAGTTTCGTAACCTAAACCTATATTTGCCCCTGTGATTACCGCTACTCGCCCTTCTTGCGACGCCTCTTCATTGATATTCCAAGTCATAATATTCCCCTCAATCTATCAGACAAGTTTGACAAATTAACACGACTCGGAGGTCTATCTGAGCTCTATTTGAAAAACAAAGTGAAGCGTATTTATAAACACATATGTTCACAACATCAACCGTTGGAATTGAAACAAAGTATTCCTTATTACATTAAAGAATACGATAGATTCAAGAATCAAAGTGTCGGACGCAAACCTATTCAAGCAGTACGTTTAAAGTTTTCGCTTGAAAAAATCAGTTCCAATTCTTCCAGTGCATCGCCCATGTAGACAGCAATATTTTGCATTCCCGGTAATGCATCTAATGCACCGAGAAAACCAAAACTAATTTTTCCCGCATAGCTAAAACAGGTAATATTTAAAGCGGACCCATGCGTGAGCATAGAAACAGGAAACATAGATATCATTCTCGCCTCCCCCAAATAGAGAGATTCTGTGGGTCCATGTACATTAGAGATAACGAGGTTAAACGCCGGCTTTACTCTTCCTGTCAGGCCGGCGCCAAGCATTAATAATTCTGGTGCTACTAGCAGATTGGTATATTGCCTTAAAGATTCTTTGGTAAGGTCTTGTATGTGGTTCTTTGCAGCTTGCGTGCTATTTTTTATAGCTTCTAGCCTGTCTTTTGCCTCAGATATGTGTGTAGCCAAGCTTGCCATTATAAAAGAGATCCGTGTGCCAATTTGATCGTCCCCCTCTGATCTAATATTCACTGGCAAGCATGCTGTCAACGCAACTTTCGGCAATGAATCGACCTCCCCTAAAAATCGTCTAAGAGAAGTGCCACACAAATATAAAACAATATCGTTTACCGAAGAATCCGTAACTTTTGCAATTCTTTTCAAACGATCAATATCATAACTTTGAGTGGCGTATCGTCTCTGAGCTGTCACTCGACTATTGAGTGTTGAATGAGGAGCATCAAAAGGCGCAACGAGGTCTGCACTACCCGATACAAATAATTTCGTAGTTTTTACCAAAGCACTCCATGCATGAGGAATGGTTGTTAGATCTTTAAACACACCCTCTATCAGACCTAATCCAGCATTCTCGGTACTACTAGGAAGGTCAGATTTACCTAGGGGTTGAGATGAATACCCTTGCGACCAAAAGGCAAGCACTTCGTCAGAGTTTGGTCCAGAATTCAACGTCCGTTGAATCATTTTAGCGCCATTCACCCCATCGACTAAAGAATGATGTACTTTAAAATATATCGCGAAACGATTATGCTCCAGGCCCTCAATAAGGTGATATTCCCATAATGGTCGATTAAGATCTAACTGATGTGCGTGCAACCTTGATACCAACACCCCAAGCTCGCGCTCACTACCCGGGCTCGGAAGGGCTGAGTGTCGAACATGGAAGTCAAGGTTGATATTTTGATCTTCCACCCAGCTACGTGACAAAAGTGCGCCGAGCCGTCTTTTCGTCTTCAGCTTATAATTCCATGGCGCTACAGTTTGCGTTTGCATCCTTAACTTTGCAAACAGATCCCTAACATATGATTTAGAACTATTTTTTGGTATTTCAAAAATCATTAATGCCGCTACGTGCATGGGCGTATCATAACTTTCCATCGACAACCAAGATGCATCCAATAACCCTATACGCTTCATTTTTCTTCCTTTTATTAGATTACTTAGTGTAAAACCTTGCTTCATCATTCGACATTGTTGACCACACCGGATCTTGTTTTTCTGTGCATAAAGTATCTATAGGGATTTATATAGCCCACCCCAAGGATGTTCTATAGACCTCATCATTATTATTTTTCCTGCCGTTTATCACTTTGGATATACGGTGCCAGTGGGTTACTGTTGACTGTGTAGCAGCTCTATCCCTAATCGCGGTAAATAATAAGGATAAATCAGCCTCAAGCGTCACGCCTTGGCTCGAACGGCTAACGAAGAACGTGACTTTTCATGCAAAAATAGACGGTAAGCTTCATTATCGGTTTCATCCCAATAACGAAAGCCCACTTTGTCGAGCATCTCTCTAAAGGTATACGTTTCTTCTCTGCCAGCTTGAACGCCCATAAGTACCCGACTGTATGCAGAACCATGATTACGATAGTGAAACATTGAAATATTCCACTTAGCGCCTAAAGATTCTAAAAAACTCAAAAGTCCATGTATAAGAAATGGATGACCCCTGCCATCGTACGATCCCACTTTTTAATCAAAGGTTTACCGCCCTCTTCGTCTCAGTGAGCTTGAGGAAAAATGATTTTTTGAGGGCCCCTTATCTAAAAATATAGGGCCCTTGGTTTCTTCAGAGTATAATCCGCTAACGACGTATCGATTAGATTGAATGTCATGAATAACATCTGCAGATGTAGAAACGCCGGGCAAGTCGTAGTAATTTTTTAGTAAAGATATATTGAAATGAATCAGTTCTTCTCTGGCATCATATTGCTCTGCCATAGCAATACTCCAACTGTCCTCATCGACATAAAAGACCCTTTTCGAAAAAATGTTCCGTATCCCTGTTTTTAGCGTCGCTTCTATTACGTGAACACGATGTTTTTCCCACCTAACATATTCAGGATTAATGTGACCGGGCATTAATATATTTGAATACTTTTGACCTTTCTCATTTATTTTGTAGTTATTATATGGAATAAACTTCTCAGTTAAGCCCTGATATTTCCAATGATAAAGATTTGGCGCACCGTTATACATATCGATCTCATCTATAGACGAGATAGAATTAGAGGAGGCAGTCGGTGAATCATACACAAGATTTGGCGCCCTTCTTACTCTGCGTTGTCCTGAATTATACTCCCATGACCCTCGGTTCTTTAGCGTCTGATCTAATGGTTCATGTGATAGAATCGCGCTACCTGACAACCTGGCTGGCGAGATCGTAAATGAAATATAATACAAGAGCATATTCTCTAAGTCCTTATATGTCCTACCCGGAATGTAGTAATTAAATAGAACTTCTTGCTGTTTTATGACCGGCGTGAATTGCCCATTTCGATTAACAGGTATCTCAGCTGAACGTCTGATTACGTAAATACCTCTCCAACGCGTCAAATGATTCCACATAACTTGCATCGCTTTTTTCTCGAGGCTCCCATTGAGCACTGGAAAAGGAGTCCCGCCATAGGCATCCCTAAAACCGTTATTATTAGAAGTTAATGATGCGCTTAGTGCATTTTTTTTTGTGTTTTCATTTATCCAGCTGGGCAATGCATGGGTACGATGAGTAGGAAAGATGTACATAGAAAAGGTATTTTTATAACTATTAAACATTTTGATCTGACCCTTAGTCAGATTGGCTGAAAATGAATCTAGGTCCTGGTGTGTAAGTATCTTTAGCGCTTTTTCATCTGCAAATAGATCAGCATGATGCAAACCGTTCTGTACAGACGTTTTATTTTCCATAGATATCCCGCCGTTCCACTCTGGGATAGAACCATCAATATTGCCACCAGCAATGGAGCCAAAAGGCGTAAGAAGAGTGCCAAGCAGCTGCGCTTTTTCTTTAGATACTTTTGATGAAGCAGTGGATATATATATGAAATTCAACACTAATGATATAATCAGTATTATGAAATAGTTGCGTGAATTAGTGCCCTTGGCAGATACTTTTTTCATTTTACTTTCTCATCAATAATTTATGGATTATCTAAAAAATATATCCATATAGGCTCACTAACCTGCCTCATTATTCCTTTCGATACTGTCTCCCCTAAGAGGTCATTTTCCTTTCACAAGCTCTTGCGCCCCTCCTCATTACTGCCGACATATAACCCACGCGATCCCCGTTAGATTTATCACATTAATGTTGTTCCAAACCTTTATTTTGGAGCGTGAATTGATCAATGAAATCAACAGACATTGAACAACCCTCAAGATACAATATTTATCACCTAACATCCCCACCCCTTAAGGGTGGTATAGAGGGGTGGACTGCGTCTGACTGAACAACTACCTGCAGCTCAATAATGTTATTGTCATTATTTGATTCATTTTGGCTTGAATTATTAGCAAGCCTTTATTTATGCTAGACTGGAATTTTTAATATCTAGAAACGACATTACGTTTGTAATTTTTTTGAAGAAAATTAACCCCCACCACTTCAAGCTTGCGATCTCACTGCACGAGCAAAAGCGCCTAAACTTTTCTCATGGACTACTTAAATTATGCGCTGTTGCGAGCTCTCAAATAGGTAAATTTAAGAACTTAAAAAACACAATTCTAGTGTCGGAAACTTAGGTCCTGAGCTTTCAATAAGCAATGTTATTTTTGTCACCATATTTTGCATACTACAATTCAGAACGATTAAGCTTGAGCCGAGATAGCGTAACCGGGGTAACCCCAAGAAAGAATGCTATTTGATATTGCGGTAGTTTTTTTACTAGTTGCGGGTATTCCCTACAAATCCACAAGTATCGGTTCTCTGTATCGGAAAGCAATAACTGAGCTTCACGTTTGGCATTCTTAAGGAAACTCGACTTAAGTAAGTTCAGCTCGCGGCTTTTCAAGTAAGAGACCACTAATGGCCAAATAAGGTTTATCAGGGTTTTCCTCACGAGGAGTCGTTCTTGCGACTACCACAATTGCATTAGCACTATCGACATAGGTTAAAGTTAACTGTTATCTATCAATTTTCCTGTGTCGCCAGTTTCTTCATATATTGTATTCAATGTCTTATTTATTCGTTTAACCACTGATTTTCGTGCTCTATTTTGACTGGTTAAGTGCTTTTTACTCTGATCGATAATGTATAAAAGCGGTGTAGAGCTGCCTAGAATCAAACGCCACAGAGTACTTCTAGGTATAGCCAGTTGATCGGAGATTTTGCCACCGAACACTCTTCTTGTGATGGCATACTTCAAGCCGTGAAATGCTGGGCCAGATTTTACCACCTTAGCTGCGTTAGGGCTGGCTACTTTAATTAGGGCTTCATCCAGTTTAGGGGTCTGTTCGGTAAAGAGCTTGGTTAAACGCTGGCCTTCGGCATCCGGTGGAAGGTCCGTTAATGCCATGAGCGCACATTGCGTTCTGGCTTGCTCTTCATTTTTCATTAAAAGATCTTCAGGTGCGCCCAATAAATAGCCCATATAGCGCCAAAAAGTATAGATATCTTCGCGCTCAGTTTTATCATAACAAGTGCCTAATTTCTTGGCGGCATCAATAAATACACTTGAAAACGTAAAGGCAATGGCGGTTGCATTTCGTTCCTGATTGAGGGGCAGGCCTAAAGCCTTATGGTTCCATTCAACTTCGGCGAGGTTTATTCTAACAAAAGCGTGAATCAATCTTACCCGAACCGATAGTTTATAACCCTCTTTGCCCAGTTTCATATTGCCAGGTTTAGTGGCCTTTGCGAACCAGGTGGTGGTTTCTATGCCTCGGCCTTCAGTGCGGGCCATCTGCTCCCCGGTTCTATCCATTGATTGTGAGGCTTGAGGAGCAATGTAAGTCGCAATCATGCTGGCTTGCGCGGCAATAAGAAGTGTTAAGTCGCCAGGCCTCCAGATGGCGGTGCTGGCGCGTTCCAATTGATCCCAGTTAACCCAGTCGGGTACTAGCTCTCTTTCAAAAAAGGCACGAAACTCTTCAGGCGCGTCAGAGATACTTTTGATGCCACCTGCTAAGGCTTGCTCGAATAACTGCCAACCCTGTCTCGGGTTCAGCTTGATAAATGCCGCTAATTTGTCGGCTGGCATATCAGTCTCAAACCGGTATTTTTCGTACTTTTTGACAAGCTCATGATCGAATTGTAAATATGCGGCATCCCTATTAGGTAGTCCAAACCGTATATTTTCAGGGGCTTGCGAGTTTATTTGATTTTCCATGACTTCTATATTCCTGTAGGTTCTGACTATAATATATGGCCGATGCCTTTTCGCTTGGTAACGGTCTCGACTTTATTTAATAATATCTTCAGACCCTGAAATGACCTAGGTTATAACTAGACTAAATACTTGCAATATTGGACAAAACCTCTGAACGATGAGTAAATTAGACGCACAAAGAATTCCAATTAATTACGCTTCTGCAGTAGGCTGGGCTCTGGAGGAACTTGGAGAGAATAAGGCGCGTATTTTTTCTGAGTTAGGGATAAATATCGATGAGTTGGAAAAACCCGAGGCAACTATTCAGGGTTCTCTTTACAAAAAACTAATTGAAAAAGGCATTTCATTAAATGATAGCGCTATACCCTTTAGCTTTCTGGTAGCAAAACATATTAAGGTTACCAGTCATGGCATTCTTGGTTTAGCAGCAATGTCCGCCGATAATCTAGGTGAACTACTTGAGCTGTCCAGGTTTTTCCCTTTGTTGATGCCCGGGGTTGAATTTAACTATTTTATTCACAATAAGAATGTCACCTGTGAATTTACTCCCATTGAAGAACTGGGCACAGAAGCTTCAGCAACAATCGTCGAAATATATGTTTTAATTTTTCTGCAATTTAATCTCTATTTAGAAGAGCCCATGTCTGAGAGAAGAGTTGGTTTCTCTCATAAAACCTCTTACGATAAATCCGTTTATGATGAGTATTTCGGCTGCCATGTAGCATTCGGCTGTAGTACAAATAAGATTATTATTCCTGAACATTATATAAATACACCACTCGTTTCTTCTGACCCTTCAACTTTAAACTTGTCTAAGCAATATTTAGAACACGGCCTTAAACTGTTATCAAAAAAGAATCAATGGAGTGAAAAAGTAGCACACTACTGGCGTGAATGTGCCCAGAAGTCGAAATTTCTTATTCAGGACGAGTTGGCCGCTGACTTTAATATGACAGTGCGAACGCTGGCTAGAAAATTAAATAATGAGAACACCAACTATCAGGAAGTCATTAGCAATGTCCGTAAAAGCATGGCCGTCTTTTATTTAATTGAGACCAATATGCGTATATATGAAATCGCAATAGCCACAGGATTTAAAGACACCTCTACGTTTAATCGTGCGTTTAGAGGCTGGTTTAAATGCACTCCCAGCGCGTACAGAAGTAACCAATAAAAAGTACTCCTATTTCTGATGGCCTTACTGTGTAATTTTAGATTGAGTATTAATTTATTTTACTAAGAACATTCGACCATGCGGTCTAATCAGCCTTGGCGGCCCTGTAGCAACGGCCGCCAACATTTTTGTTGACCTCTCGACCAATGGTCTATGGTGAACGACCCTACTGGAAAGCTATCTCCCGAATAGATAAATTGGCGACTATCCCACGAGATTTCTCTTCACCTTTTTCAAGAGAAAGGGCTATTTTAGGCCGTGTTCGAGGAGCAGGCCTTATCCCACCGGTTGGAGCATACTGCTCATAAATTCACGAAGAAGGTCGATCAATGGATCTTATAGAACTTCCGTTTTCATATCGATTCTAGATTTCAGATTTTTGCCCTGTCGTATAGTCGATATACTAACCCACAAAGTACACCTCCAGATGTGATGGGAGTTCATTATTTTTAACCATTTTTATCGAAGGTGCAGTCTAAAATTTTGTTATCAAACACACTGCCAATTAGCATTCTATTTCCTTTAACAGCCGCTACACTTGATCCAGCAATAGGGTCGCCATTATTTAAATACACGCTTTCTACATCAAAAGACC
>Ga0209290_1001235_pt1 | contig 13049 bp, 10 predicted proteins | sample EN1Hudsemesocosm_2_FD_184632 | JGI IMG/M metagenome (GOLD analysis project Ga0209290, IMG submission 184632) | Methane-oxidizing microbial communities from mesocosms in the Hudson Canyon - EN10B Hudson Canyon (SPAdes) (version 2) | ecosystem: Environmental > Aquatic > Marine > Cold seeps... | reverse complement strand
TAAAACAACCAGTGTGGTAGCACTTGGTGGTTTACTGGCTCAGGAAGGAAATCGCGTACTTGTTATGGATTTGGATCCCCATGGCTCTTTAACGAGTTATTTCAAATATGACCCAGATACAATTGAGCAAAGTGCTTTTGACTTATTCATGCATCAGGGAAAGGTTCCGGATGGATTGCCAGAACAGCTCATAACGTCTACTTCATGTGAAGGTTTGGATATCATGCCCGCTTCTACAGCTCTAGCGACACTTGAGCGACGAATGGTTGGCGTTGATGGCATGGGGTTAATTATATCCAAAACTCTCGCTATGTTATGGGATCAGTACGATTATGTACTTATTGATAACTCACCTTCTCTGGGTGTATTAATGATTAATTCTTTAGCTGCTAGTCAGCAATTAATCGTACCGGTGCAAACTGAATTCCTCGCTATTAAAGGTTTAGAGAGAATGATGCATACTTTAGGGATGGTTATCAGGTCTCAGAAAAGTAATCTTCGTCATATGATACTACCGACAATGTTTGATAGGCGTACACAAGCATCTACTCAAAGTTTGAGAACAATAAAAGAAAAGTGGGGTGATGATGTATGGAAGTACGCTATTCCGGTTGATACCAAGTTTCGTGATGCCAGTATGAGAGGGCTTGTGCCTTCTGTTCATGATAATGACACGCATGGTGTTAGAGCGTATAAAAAACTTCTGCAGAATCTAAAAGAAATGAACAGTAGCAATGTGTAGATAAATGAAACCTAAAAATGATCAAAGCAGGAAGCAACATACTAGCGCGGATGAGCTTATTTGTGATTACCTGAACGATATTTTGGGTAATGATCAATCTATCGTGGTTTCTAAAAATAGTAGTGAAACTCAGAGTATCTCAAGATTTTTAACTGAACAAAAAAGATCTTCGGACGACCTTGAATATGCCGCTAAAGAGGGTGATGACTCTGAAGATGCTATATTCGTGGAATCTTTAGTAAAGCTTGAACGAGGCTTTTATGATAAGCCTAAACTTGACTGTGGTTTAATTCCAACACTAAAGGTACTTCATAGTACCGAGCCACAAAGACTCCATACTCAAGAAGAATCCTTGATCATTCTTCTGACAAACTTATATTATCTTCGACGTCCTTTACCGCCGAGAGTCCGTCAGTGTTTTCTTGATTTATCAGAACGGGTGATAGATGATTTTCATGCTTCGAAATGGCTAAATCAAACCGATATACAGGGTGTGTTGAGTGAAGCCTGAACAAGGTAGACCCCCTCAGCAGGGACACTCCAAAAGTGCGGTGCCTTGTGATAGGGTAGTGAGCTCTAAATCAGCTTTGGATGATTATTATGATGATATCTTAGGATCTATTGTTGATGACCCTCTAAAAAAGTTGGAAGCAGCAGAAAAACAAAGTGAATTTGAACTAAAAGGCCATTCTCAATCGAGCCTAAATACGAGCACTAAAAAACGAATTAATGAGCCTCGTCATTCATCTCCTAAAAGAGAGACAGCAAACCAAGCTGCTAGTGCTGAACAAGCAAAACCAAATACTATAAGAATGCATGAGGCTGCATTTGCAGAGCCGCAACTGAGCGCTATCTCATCGCTTATCATACCTGCAGCCTTTCCTAAATTGGCGCCAGTAACCGTTCAGACCAAACCTAAAGTCCAGGCTAAACTTAAAGCCGAAACTTCTGTTGAAGCAAAAATAAATGCCCCAGTGGCCAGTGAAACAAAGATTAAACTAGACCGTAAGTCTGCATTAGCGTTACTCGAAGCAAAAAAATCTAGATTAACTGAAAACCAAAGAATACGTCTTGAACATAAACTAAACCATAAATCTCAGACAAGAGTCCAGCAACAACTTAAGCAAGAAGTTCTTGTAGAGAAAGATGTGCTGATAGTTGAAGAAAAGGCTGTAGAGGTAGAGACGGTTGAGGAAAATACTCAGGTAAATAGTGTTCATATAGCTGAAAAAATAAATAACTATGGCCCCCCTGATTGGGGGCAAGAACGATTTGAGTGTTTAATTTTCTCGGTTGCTGGTTTAAAGCTTGCTGTACCGCTTGCATCTCTTGGTGCAATTTACAAAATTGAGAACGAATTAACACCGTTAGTCGGGCGTGCTGATTGGTTTATGGGTTTATATCGCCACCTTGAACGTAACGTTAGCGTGTTCGATACAGCTAAATTAGTTATGCCTGATCGTTGGAATGATTCGGTGCAAGAGGGTTATCAGTTCATTATCCGTTTAGGAGGTAATAACTGGGGTATGGCATGTGACGCTGTTCATGAGTCAATTCAACTTATGCCTGATGAAGTGAAATGGCGGACAGAAAGAAGTCGGCGGGCTTGGTTATCAGGTACTGTTATTGACCATATGTGCGCTTTACTTGATGTTGACGCCTTAGGTGATATGCTGCACCGGGAAACTGGGAATGAACCCAGACAGTTTTCTTAATAAATAGAGTATATTTTCTGGCATAGATTGTGCGATGCTCTATATTTAAAGATTATTGTGTCGTATTTTTGACTTAAAAGGACCTTTGTAGGCTCATTAGTTGTTCAAAGGTCTATTGTAGACTTAAATACATATAAAATTTTTTATAAAGGTGTAAGGGGTCAAACGAATGACATCAAATACGGGCCATAGCAGCCATGCCACTGAAGATCCAGTTCTGCAAAATGTTACCTTCCGTTTAGCGGACGAGACTTATGGTATTAACGTAATGCAGATTCAGGAGGTATTAAGGTATACAGAGATAGCGCCTGTACCTGGTGCGCCTAATTACGTCCTAGGTATTATTAACCTACGTGGTAATGTCGTCACCGTTATAGATACGAGAACACGATTTGGTTTGCCAAGTGCTGATGTAACTGACCATTCACGAATTGTTGTGCTTGAAATTGATAGTCAGGTGATTGGTATTCTGGTCGATTCAGTGGCTGAAGTTGTGTACATTAAACATTCTGAGATGGAAACTGCACCGAACGTAGGTAATGAAGAAAGTGCACGTTTTATACAGGGAGTATGTAATAAGAATGGTGAATTAATCATTCTGGTTGAATTTGAAAAAATGTTGTCCGAAGACGAATGGTCAGAAATGGCTTCATTTTAATGAGTGCTAGGCTAAAAATATTTTGCTTATAGTCGCTCAGAATTTTATAACGGAGTAGTTTATGTTTATGTCTCTTGAGCTTGTACCTCTGATTTCAGGCGTTCTTGTTTCCTTGCTAGCCATTTATGCTCTCGTTATAAAGCGCTCGGTTACCTTATCTGAACGAGCAACCGTCGATCTTGTAGATGAGCTATCGAAAGAAATACAAGGGATTAGTCATGGTTCAATGGGGGTTGGGCGAAAAGTTTTAGTGCTTGAAAAGCATATCGAACGGCTTGAAGCTAGAATTGAAGAAATGCAAAAAAACGACCCGAGTAAAGTATCTTACTCTGAAGCTGCTCGATTAGTTGAATTAGGCGCAGGGGTTGATGATTTAATGAATAGTTGTGGGATTTCTCGTCCCGAAGCCGAATTGGTTAGTGCTCTAACCGAAAGCCGACAAAATGATATCCCAACGTTAACACCTTCTAATTAAAATCACAGTAATACGCTAATACCAGCATAGAAACATGCTAAAAACATGGTAAATTAAATAGCATATTGATCACTTTCAAATTATGCAGTGACCATTTTTCTGGTAATTCTTGCCTTTGCTAACAACAACCTCAACTGTTTGCTACATCAAATACTCAATTCAATAAGTAATTTATGCAGCTTTGGAGAGAGGGGAGTTTGCATTGAGTCTTTGCTTTTTCATGAGAGAGCTTTCAATATATTGATTCACTGAACTCGCGTCATTTTCTGCTAGATCTTTGAAGCGCATATCTAGCTCAAATATATTCTTTGAAAGCCGTCTAACGCAAATAACGTTACAGGTAGCCTTTATTTCTTGATTAAGCGAAAATGTGACTGGTAGAGTCACAGGCTGCTTAGGTGCGATACTTTCTTTATTAGGTAATAACGCATGCAGTGTATGTTGATCGCATGTAATGGTCATTCCATCTTTCGAGATAGTATTAAAGAAAGCATTAATAGCAGTTTTATTGCTTACTTCAATACTTACTTTTTCTGAGCCGTTATGTTCATCACTCATGGTGATTTGGGTATGATAGATTAAATTCGTTTTCATGTTCTTACTCGGCACTTTAATGTTTATTACTATTAATATTGACTATTAGTAATAAATCTATCTAATATCCGAAAATAAACAACACGATCTTTGTATCGCTTTGCAAGCTTATGCAACTGCGTGACTTAAGTCCGTTATTTTTAGCCTTTACATCACGTTTTTTAACTGTAAATTACAGTTATAACTAAATCCTTCAGTGTTTAAGGCGAGCGTCTTTGAAAATACTACATACTTCTGACTGGCATCTTGGCCAGTATTTCATGGGCAAAAGTCGTCAGTTAGAGCACCAAAAATTTCTCACATGGCTCATTAAACTCGCAGCTGATCAGGAAGTTGATGTAATTCTGGTGGCGGGTGATATTTTTGATATTGGCTCACCCCCGAGTTATGCCCGAGAACTATACAACCAATTCGTAGTTGAACTTCAAGACGCGGTAAAAGGTAAAGCGATTAAGCTAATTGTTTTAGCGGGTAATCATGATTCAGCTGCCACTCTGAATGAGTCAAAAAGTCTTTTGAAGGCATTCAATACCCACGTTATTACAAATGCTATGGACAGGGTGGGTGATCATGTAATCCCTATCACCAATAATAAGGGTGAAATTGATGCCTTTGTATGTGCTATACCATTTTTACGTCCAAAGGATATTAGCTCCAGTTCTGCAGGTGAAACAGGCAGTGATAAGCAACGTAATTTATTAGAAAGTATTGTTAGCTTTAACGAAGCGGTGGTTAGCTGTGCTAAGAACAAGAGCCCTCAAGCTCTACCAATCATCTTAACAGGCCATTTAACGGTAGTAGGTAGCTCTACTTCTGACTCAGTCAGAGATATCTATATAGGTAGTCTGGAGGCGTTTCCAGCTGCTAGGTTCCCAGACGTTGATTACATTGCTTTGGGGCACATTCATAAGCCTCAAATAATTGCAAAGAGCGATCATATTCGTTATAGCGGATCCCCTATTCCATTAAGCTTTGATGAATTGCATTATGAGAAGCAAGTACTCATTGCTGAATTTGATAAACAGAAATTGAAAACAGTACATGAAATTCCAGTGCCTTCCTTTCAATTGATGAAGCAAATAAAAGGCGATATAAGCGAAATTGAAAGTCAATTACAAAAGCTTATCGTAATTCACTCCTCAGCTGCTCAAACCGTGCCTAAAGGTACGCATGAGGCAGAAACTATCTGGATTGATATTGAAGTAAACACACAGGACTTTTTAGGCGATTTACAAAAGCGCGTCGAATCAATTGTAAAAGATACACCCCTTGATGTACTCATGATTAGGCGTACACGCCCAAGGGAGCATAGTAGTCTTGAGTCATTAGACGAGCTTTCACTAGATGAGCTAAAACCCATTGATGTATTTAACAAACGTTTAGACCTTGAACAATGGCCAGATGAGCAGGCGGAAGTGAAGCGTCGTATGCAGAACATGTTTAAAATGCTTTTGAGTGAGCAGGGGAGTGATGAGCAAGAACAATCCGAGGCTATAATGGTCTCTGGGAGTGAGCTTTGAAGATAAGAAGTTTGCGTTTAAAAAATATCAACTCTCTTAAAGGAGAATGGTTTATAGACTTTACTGCTGAGCCTTTCGCCAGTAATGGTTTGTTTGCTATTACGGGGCCAACCGGCGCGGGCAAGTCGACCATTTTGGATGCTATCTGCTTAGCTCTGTATCACCAAACACCTCGCTTGAATGAGCCCTCACCCGCTGAAAAAGTAATGACTCGGCATATGAGTGAATGTTTATGTGAAGTTGAATTTGAGGTAAACGGTGAGTGCTATCGCGCTTTCTGGGAAGCAAGGCGTGCTAGAGGGCAGTCTGATGGAAAGCTGCAACCCGTTAAGGTTGAATTGGTTAAATTGTATGATCCCAATAATACGGGTGACATAGATGATCGTAGCGACAAAATTATTGCGGATAAAGTAAGGGATAAATTAGACATCATAGCAAAGTTGACCGGTCTTGATTTCAGTCGTTTCACTAAGTCAATGTTATTGGCTCAGGGTGGATTTGCTGCTTTTCTAAATGCGAATGCGGGGGAGCGTGCAGAGCTATTGGAAGAACTCACCGGAACAGATATATATGGTCAGCTTTCAATAAATGTATTTGAAAATTTTCGAGATGAAAAACATAAATTAACGTTATTGGAAGCCAAAATAGAGGATGTAGATAGTCTTTCCGAAGAGCAGGTGTCTACGCATAAAAATAGACAAACGCTAATTTCACAAGAGATAAATTCACATAATCAGAAGCTTGAAAAGTATCAAGATCATTTACTATTTCTTGAAAAACGTCAAGAGTCTGAGTCAGAACTCAAATCCGCACACCATGAAATTAAACAAACTGAAGAGTTCAAAAAGATACACGAAGCCGACTTAATTCGACTAAGAAAAAGTATTCCAGCTAGTAAAATTCGCAAAGATTATGACGATAAACAGCATAACTTAGTATTGTTCGAGAGTTTGAATAATAATCAGGTGTCGTTATCAGAAAGAATTAACACAGAACAGCAACAAGTACGGCTATCTGTCGGACTCTGTGAAACCCAAAATCAGAGCTTACTTAAAGAAAAGAAAGTAAAAGACGAACATGAAGCTCTGCTCGCGGAAATCGTGATACCTCTTGATCAGGAAATTTCTCATATAAATCAAATGATCGCGTCAGTAAATGTAGAGCTTAGCAGCGTTTTACTTGCTCGTAAGCCTTTAGACTTATTTTCTTCTCAGCTTGAAAAGGCATTAGCTAATACAAAACGAAAGCATGAGGATTTAGTTAAGGAGCACAAATCTAAGTCATCACTGCAGAAATTAGCGAATTTTATTCCGTTATGGTCCTCTCAATTAGAGCAGCGTCAGAAAGGCTATAAACAAGTAGGCGCATTACATCAAAATATAAAATTACATACCACAGCGCTAACAACAGAAAACGAAAAGCATTTCCAATGCAGTAATGATCTTAAAACGCTTGAAAGGCAGCTGCAAACTAACGAAAAGCTCGTTGCTCAATTTGAAGCTGAATGCGCTGCTATTCTTCAAACCGAGACACGGCAAAGCCTTGAAGAGCAATATCAGAGCGGTGTGAAAGACGTCATTACGCTTTCTGAGTGCAAGCGTATACATGCAGAATTTATATTAAAAACCCAGTCACTTACCGCGCTACAAGAGAGCCATAAAAACAAGCTGATGGAGTGCACCACGCTAAGTAAAACCGTATCAGAATTAAGGGCGGAGTATGTGCAGCAACAATCACTATTTCTGGATATACAGCGTATTGTTGATCTTGAAAAGCAAGTGTGTAGTTTACAAGAGTATCGGGATAAGTTGGTGGAGCACGAGCCCTGTCCTTTGTGTGGTTCAGAAACGCACCCCAGTATTGCGCATTATAAGATGATTGATGTGTCAGCCTCCCAGAGGCGCTTAAGCGAGCAAAAAGCTTATTTGGATCAGCTTGCCGAACAAGGGCAGAATAAGAAAAATGAATTATCTAAAATAGAGCAAGAAACTAAATTTGATTTGACTCAAATTGAACAAATTCAACAAGTGCTAAATAATAACGTTCAGAGCTGGGGGGCAAATAGCGCGCAGTTAAATTGGCAATTTGCAATTGATGAACCTCATATAGTTAATTTAATAACAGATAAATATGTCAGCCTGAATATTATTGATGAGAGGTACCAATCTTTAAATAAAGTGCTAGCGAGGCTCGAATTAGCCAAAGAGTCTATGGGGTCAGATAAAAAACAGCAGTTAAAAATTCAATCTGATATTAATTTGGTTTTAGAAAGATTGAAGCATTTACAGCAAGGTTTAGATTCAGATATTGCTCAAGTAAGTGATGTGCAAAACTCGATAGAGGAAATTGAAAATAATATAGTGCATCAATTAGCAGAAGAGTTAGTTGGCCAGGGCTACCATTTACCAAATATTGAAGAGCAGGGTGCTTGGTTGGAAATGCTTGAAAAAGCAAGTCACCTGTATGTAACTAATGCCCACTCTATTGACATGTTACACACTGAAATTCTGAATAATGAGCATGAGCTTGAAAAAGTTCAATTAAAATTACATGACTTATTAAACCAGACCAGCAAATTGAACTTACAGTTAAGTGAAAGAAATAGCGTAGTTAAAGCATTGAATCAGAAGCGCTATGAGGTGTATGAAGATAGAAATATTTTAGATGAGCGTAAGCGCATAGATAGGGAATATCAGTCTCAGCAAGAAATATATGAAATTCAAACTCTTAAACTCTCTGAGATTAAGCAAAGTATTGCTGCCAGTAAGGGGCAGCTTGAACAACTTGAGCAGTCCTTAGGGCAGCAGCAAGAACGTTTAAATCTTAGTACTAAAAAGTGGGACCTAGTATTACTAGAAAGTCTCTTCAATAGTGAAAGTGAATTTAAATCATCAGTCTTGAGTGAAGAGAAGCAGCAACAGTTAATTGATCTAAAGCAGGGTTTAGAAAGTCAGCAGAATCGTGATTCTGAGCGAGTAAAGCGGGTAGAATTGGTGCTCGAAAATTTAAACAAGACTTTTACCGGAGAAGATAATCAAACTCGAGAGGAGCTGCAAATACTCTTGGGTATTTCAAATGATCGGATCTCTGTTTTACATCAGGAGTTTGGAGAAATAGAACAGATTTTCAAATTTGATGAGGCGCAGAAAGTAAAACATCGGGAAACCCTTATTGAAATTCAAGAACATAAAGCCAGCTATAATGATTGGTCTTATTTAAATAGCTTGATAGGTTCTGCAGACGGAAAACGCTTTAGGGTTTTTGCACAAGGTTTGACCTTAGATTACTTAATTCAGTTGGCTAATATACAGTTAGCCCATCTTCATTCGCGTTATAAAATAACCAGGAAAAAAGGTGAGGCGCTTGATTTGTATGTGTTGGATACTTGGCAAGCAGATGCCATTCGAGATACCAAAACATTATCTGGCGGTGAAAGTTTTTTGGTTAGTCTTGCTTTGGCTCTTTCGTTATCGGACCTTGTTAGTCATAAGACGAAAATTGATAGCCTGTTTCTGGATGAGGGCTTTGGAACTTTGGATAGGGAAACGTTAGATATCGCTTTAGATGCTTTAGATCAGCTCAACGCCAGAGGTAAAATGATCGGTGTTATTAGTCATGTCGAAGCGTTAAAAGAGCGTATTCCGGTTCAAATCGAAATTAAGAAGATGAGTGGTCTTGGTGTGAGTAAACTAGATAAGGCTTATGCCTGTTAGTTTTGGTAGGCAGTATTAACAATTTGTTCTGAAAGACGGTATTAATAATTTGTTTTGAAAGGCGCTATCAACTACTTGTTTTGATAAACAGTATTAACTACTTGGCAGTACCAAGTAGTTAATACTCACAATGCGGACTAAATACTAATTAAATTAGAACTCGGCGTTATGGTAAATGTTTTGAACATCATCCAGGTCGTTGAGCATATCTAGGAAAGTATCAAACATAGTCACGTCATCACCTGAAACCGGGTTTGTATTTTGAGGTACAAACTGTATCTCATCAACCTCAAAATCTACTTCCAAGCCGCCTTTTTTTGTCTCGACGCCGAAAGTTTCATTCAGGGCTTGCTTAGCCTTGAAATACTCAGTGTGTGGCGCAAAGATGGTTACTTTGCCATCTTCACTTTCTATATCCGTGACATCTACATCTGCTTCCATCAGTGTTTCTAACACAGCATCTTCATCTTCATGTTTAAACATGAAAATGGCGCTATGATCAAACATGTGACTGACACTACCTTGAGTGCCGATTTTACACTTTGTTTTAGTAAAGCATTGGCGTACGTCGCCAAAAGTTCGGTTAGGGTTATCGGTTAAACAGTCTACGATAACCATGCAGCTTCCAGGTCCGAAACCTTCATAGCGAGCCGTTGCAAAATCTTCACCACCGCCGCCTTTTGCTTTATCAATTGCTTTATCAATAACATGAGTAGGGACTTGATCTTTTTTGGCTCGATCAATCATGCTTCGCAAAGCAAGGTTACCATCAGGGTCTAAGCCGCCAGCTTTTGCGCAGACATAGATTTCTCGACCATATTTGCTGTACACCCTTGCTTTGGCATCAGAGGTTTTTGCCATGGACTCTTTACGGTTTTGGTAGGCTCTGCCCATTTTTGTATCCCAATAAAAATGTAAAAAAGAAATCTTACAGATAAGTGAAAATATAATAAAGAACTAGCGAAAAAATCAGGGCGACAGATACAAAAAAAGCCACATTATGTGGCTTTTTTTGAATGCTGGATGTATTTACAATCCTGCAGAACTAACCGATGCTGAAAAGCTCGCCTAGTTTAGTCGCTAACATCATGTCGCCTTCAGCGCGCAATTGGCCAGCCATAAATGCTTGCATGCCATCAGTTTCGCCACTTACGATACCATTAAGTGTTTCAGTATTCATAATTAACGTTACAGAAGGATCATCATGGTCGCCTGCTGTAAGTTCACAAGTGCCATCAGCGATAGTTAAGCTGTAGTTTTCATCGTCTTCAATGTTGAATTGAAAAATCAAGTCGATGCCGCTTGCTGCGTCAGCGTTAAAATTACCTTTTAGTGTCTCAAAAGTCGAAGCTACAGACATGTGATTACCCTTTAATTGTATCAATTTTGCCAAGTTACAAAGATGTGAGTAACTGGCCTGTATGTGAAACTGTTATATATCACGATTGAAGATTAGTTTTAATAAAATCTGATGTCAACTAAAAATCGAACGCTTGTTTGAATTTTACAAAGCTGTGACATTGTCTAGGGTAAAAAACTCGGCTGCACTTGTAATTGAGTTAATCGCCCATAAATATGGCTGGTTATACAAATTGTTTAGCTTATTGCCATACTAAGTCTGATTATTACAGGCCCTATAAAGGCTTAATTAATGAGAAATAAAGGAAGGCTTAAAGAGTCAGAGTCGAGAAAGATAAGGGGTGTAGAGTGGAATTTTTAACTGAGTATGGTGTTTTTCTTGCCAAAACGATTACGGTTGTTGTCGCTGTCATTATTATTTTGTCTGCAGCAGCGAGTGCTGCATTGAAAGGCAAAAAGCCTGAAAGTAAAGAAATGCTAATTGAGAAGTTAAATACAAAGTTTGATGATGTAAAGCATGTTTTAGAAGAAAGTATGTTAGACAAAGATCAATTGAAGGAAATTAAGAAATCAGAAAAACAGGCGCTTAAAGCTGAAAAGTCGAAGCCTGATGATAAGAAGAAAGCAAGAGTCTTTGTTCTTAACTTCGAAGGTGATATTAAAGCTTCAGCCGTAGAAGGCTTCAGGGAGGCTGTTACGGCCGTACTGCAAATTGCACAACCCGAGCGAGATGAAATCGTGGTTAAACTTGAAAGTGCAGGTGGGATGGTACATTCCTATGGCTTAGCTTCTGCTCAGCTAGATCGTATTAAGAAGAAAGGTATTAAATTGACTGCATGTGTGGATAAAGTAGCGGCGAGTGGTGGTTATATGATGGCGTGTGTGGCCGATACAATTATAGCCTCTCCTTTTGCTATCATGGGCTCAATCGGCGTGGTTGCTCAATTGCCTAACTTTAGTAAAGTACTTAAAAAGAATGACATCGATTTTGAAATTCTAACGGCAGGAAAGTATAAACGCACGCTGACCATGTTTGGTGAGAATACCGATGAGGGGCGTGAAAAGTTCAAAGCTGATTTGGAAGATACACATGAGTTATTTAAGGCTTATGTTTCTGAGCGTCGTCCAAGTGTTGATATTGAATCTGTCGCTAACGGGGATATTTGGTTTGGCACTAAAGCGCTAGAAGTGGCTTTAGTTGATGACCTTAAAACATCTGATGAATATATTGTTGATGCGTGTCAGGATGCTGACGTCTTCTCAATTGAGTTTAAAGATAAGAAGAGTCTGATGGATAAGTTGGGTGTTGCTGTGAGTAGCGGTATTGAACAATCTGCGACTAAACTGATGTCAGAGTTTAATGTGACTCGTGGGTTTAAATAGCCCCGTTAATTTATGATTTTGATAGGTCAGTTTTAACTGGCCTATATGTTCTTTCTTTCTTTCTACCCGCCTGTCCCTTTTTAGTGCTTTGCAAATACACTTTCATAAACTGCTGCAAACAAAATTAAACTGCCACCAATTAATGTTTTTAGGTCAACCACTTCACCCAATAGCAGATAAGCGAAAATAGTCGCATATACCACTTGAAGACTAATTATCATTGAAACAGTTTTAGCCGATTCATGTCTTAATGCATATGTTTTTTGCGTATGTGGAATGGCCGTAAATATGGTGCCTAAGAGTATGATTAAGCCCCAGTTTGTTGGGTTAATTTCATGTGGTGTTATTTCTGCAAAGGGTAATAGAATAAGCGCACTGACTAAACCGTGATAGCACATAATCGTAAACGGTGAGACTGCTGCTAGGTACTTCGAGACAAGTATATTTCTGAGTGCAACTGCCAAAGCCGATAATAACCCAAAAGCGACGCCAACGGTAATGCTATTACTTAAACTGAATGAAGGAACGAGTAGCACGACCCCAAGTAATACTATCAGGCCCATGAGTGCATCTTGAATATGTAATTTGGTTTTTTTAATTAAAGGCTCAAGAAATACCGTTATGACAGGGAATGTAAACATTGAGACGATGCCTATCGCGACACTAGATAATTGCATTGCTTGAAAATAGGCTGTCCAGTGGATGGTGAATAATGCGCTACAGAAGAGTAGTAATAATAAAATATTAGTGTTTTTCAAAAGTAGTTTGTGTTTTAAAAAGAGCGCAATAACTAACAGAATAAGCCCGCAAATGAGCGCGCGATAGGCGATAATATCAACGGCAGAATAGGGTATTAATTTAGAGAAAAGGGCTGTGACACCCAGCAATAA
>Ga0209290_1001234_pt1 | contig 13055 bp, 14 predicted proteins | sample EN1Hudsemesocosm_2_FD_184632 | JGI IMG/M metagenome (GOLD analysis project Ga0209290, IMG submission 184632) | Methane-oxidizing microbial communities from mesocosms in the Hudson Canyon - EN10B Hudson Canyon (SPAdes) (version 2) | ecosystem: Environmental > Aquatic > Marine > Cold seeps... | reverse complement strand
CAATGACCTGGGACCGCTCGATCTTCTACTGAGGCTGGTCGTTCGTGAATTGATACCGCATTCGTGATTTGACCCAGCCCGTTATTTTTTAGACTGTGGTGCTTAGACCTCCGTATCGTCCGTTTACTCCTAAGACATTGAAGTAGTTCCCTTTTCAGGACACCTCGTGTTTGAATAAATAGACTTTTATAAATGGTTTCATGTGACACGTAGTTGTACTCATCTTCAGGGTGCACTTTTTTCAGCCAACCGGATATCTGTTCTGGGGACCATTTCCGCTTTAGTTTTCTGGTTATAATTAGACACAAAATTTTATTACCAGCCAGTTTGCACAACTTTGGACGCAGGGCTCTGTCCCAAGCAGCTTGATCCGCTTTTGTTGCTCTATACCGAGAATAACCACCATTACGATTAATTTCACGACTAATTGTAGAGGGAGAACGATTTAATAGATCGGCGATTGACCTGACGGATTGATTAGCCACTATGCCTCTAGATATTTCTTCTCGTTCTGCAAGTGTTAGTGCCTTACTTGAACGTGTTCGACAAGGAGGGCGAATGCCACCGGCCTTAGACAATATGCGAGAAATGGGAGAGATAGCTTTATCAAATTGACGTGCTATTGAGCGTATAGATTCGCCTTTTTGCCAACGATCCCACAATTCTGCTTTTTGTTCTTCTGTGTATACGATCCGAGTTCCGTATTTCATCATCAACACTCCTTCTTTTACTTAAGAATAAAGTGTTGCGTCGACCAGTTGAACCCACCGGCAAAAGCGAACCCTTTTAGAATGCTGAAATACCGCTAGCTTTGAGTTATGAACGTTATCTTTTAGATCGTCATAAAACAGCGCCCCAAAGTGATACTTTTTGGTTACTTGATGCGGCGATAGCAAAAGGTCGAAAGAACACTATTTAGTTGCCCTATCCTTAGGGCTGAGTCGCTAGGTAAAATTATTCTCTATTGAAGCATTATTTGCCCTCCCAATAATGCAATGCCAAAAATTTATTTCTTCTCGAAGATCTTTGACACAAACTAAGGTGCTACACAGACTTTGACAATCCTTTACCCTAACGAACAAACAATGTTGGTTTGAGTACATAAGCCCTAGACGTTCACCAATTAACCGTCTTCCTGAGTTCCGAGGATGGCTCCGCCTGTATCCTTGCAGTACTTTTCTATCTCGCCTTTTAACCATTTAACAAACAAGTCTACGTGTGGCTTTTCCAAGAGTTCTTGGGTCTGAGAGACCAAGTAATATGAACTTCCTACCGGTATTGGTTCTGGCAAAGGCGCAACCAAAATACCCGAGACAATATCGTCATAGACCAAAGCCATAGGGACTAAAACTACTCCTAAACCATCTTTTGCTGCCTGTATAGCCGCAACGGGATCGTTGTATCTTATAAATCGTGCACTCTTTGGTATTTCAAGGTCGAACCTCTTAACCCAAAGAGACCAATGATTTTGAGAGATATACATTTCGATTAAGTTCTGTTTTAGCATTTCCCGCCCATTTCTGGCGCTCATGCTATTCGCGATACGCGGATTACATACAGGAATAACATACTCATCCATCAATTTCTCAGAGGTTTCTCCCGGCCATTCACCATTACCCCAGCGTATTGCTAAATCGTTACTACCGCTGGTGATATCTTCAATTCTATAACTATTAATTACCCTCAGTTCAATGCTTGGGTTCGCTTGAAAAAATGAACCAAGCCGTGAGCTAAGCCAGTTGATTGAGAACACAGGTAAGACGTTAATGGATACAACATCATTTAAATGAAACTCGTGAATTTTATTAGTTGCATCTTGAATAAGTCCAAATGCTTTTGTTAAGTCTTGCTGTAATTGCCTCCCCAACTCTGTGACTTCAACTTTCCTGACACTTCTTTGAAATAGTGTCACCCCGAAATGCTCTTCCAAGCTCTTGAGTTGATGACTAACTGCTGAAGGCGTTACATGCAGTGCAGCAGCGGCTTTTTGTACCGAGCCAAGTCGCGCACAGCATTCAAATGATCTAAGGGCATTAAGAGAGGCCGATTGACTCATGGTTTAGTTTATCTCACTTATGATGATAATTTTATTCAATTGTCAGTATTATATTGGCCATATAGAATATTTCATACCTTAGTTTTAATAAATTGTTTATTTAGTAAATAGAGATAACCCTCGATGAAAAAGAAAATAATCAAGTACGGTATGTCAGCCGTTCTAAAAACTTTCTCGCTAATTGCGTGGAGCCCAAAACTATCCCTGCTCAACCAGTCATTATCACGAAAAGCAGCAAGACATGTAATTATTAGTAAGGGGTTAAAGCAGTGCCATGAGCTAGAAGAGCTAGGTCAGAACTGGCAAAAAGCGTTCCCTTCTCCTAAGCAAGTACCGTTGGTCAACATTACCAAAGATACGGTATATGCCGAGATTCACACACCATGCCCCTTGAGAGGAACAGGAAACCTAGAAGCATGTTATCGAATGATGGAGTTTGACCGAGAAGTACTCAGAGCAATTGGTGGGACATTTACCGTCCTTTACTCTCAAGCCGAGCCAGGACGAGTGTTTTGCGAAGTAGCCATGAATTTTGGATCATCGGCTGAATCTAGTCTTGTACCCGCTCATCTGCGCTAAACCCAAAATAGTAATTTCCTGAGGGATAAAAGATGTTACGCAGAAAGGTGCTAGTTTTAAGTATAACTCTCGCTATTGTTTTCTTAGCCGTGGGAACACTTATCTCATTGCAGTTCCAACTTCCCAAAGCCCCTGTAGCCGTCAGCGAAGATTTTGTCTTGCAGAGTGTGACAATCATAAATCCAAAATTTAACATTCTGAAAAACACTGACCTACACATTAAAGAGGGTAAAATTAAGGCTATTGGAAATGACATTCAGAAAACCCGTTCTTTCAAAGAATTTGAGGGCAGCTTTGTCTTGCCGGGTTTAATAAACATGCATGCCCATAACCCCGCTCGCACCCCACTTAAACTCACGCCACTTTTTGCTCTTTTAGCCATATCACATGGCGTAACAACTTGGAGAGATGTGGCAGACCCTGATGGAACATCAGTCTCTGAAGTGCGCTCTCTAATCAACGAAAATAAGTGGCCAGTGCCTAATGTATTTTCTTGTGCACTTGTTACCACAGGGCACGCTCGGTGGGCAAGTTCGATCATCATGACATCCGTGAATGAAGCCCCTAAAATAGCCACTGATATCAGAAAACAAGGCCACTCATGCATCAAGTCATACGAAAACCTATCCCCAGAATTTATCACAGCCTTGAAGGATGCCGCGACAAAAGAAGGTCTTCATGTGGCAGGCCATGTGCCCTCCTCTCTGACATATGAGCAGGCTGCACTTCCTGACACGCAGCATTTTTTTGGTGTTCCTCCTGTAACGCAGAACTCCGTTGTTGAAAGAAATGGTAATTGGGAGGCCGTCGAGTCAGAGCGAATCGATGAGGTAGTGAAGTTTGTACTTGAGAACGACCTTATCAATACACCCACGCTGGTTACGCTATTAAAAATTCAAGAGTATGGAGACTATGAACGCGCAAAACTGAGCAAAGAATATGCAGTGCTACCTAGTTTTTACATTGAAAACGTCTGGCACCCGGATACAGGCCTGCCTGTATACCGCCACCTCAATACTGAAGTTCTTAGACGGGCGAAGAACGCTCTTAAGAAAAAACAAGACTTATTAATTAAACTCAGCAACGCGGGGGCGACGCTTAACCTCGGCACCGATACTCAGCAACCATTTGTCGTACCGGGCGCTTCATATTGGCATGAGATAAAACTATTTGCCGAGGCCGGCATTCCTATTGAAGATATATGGGCAAATGCCACGTGGCGCGCCGGGCAACAGTTGACAGACGCCAATTTGGGGGTGATTCAAATTGGCGCTCCAGCCGACCTCCTGATTTTCAAAGAAAACCCAACTAAGTCATTAAACGCGTTGAAAAGTCTTCAGGCTATTGTCGTTAGAGGCAATTTATATCGCAAACATGATATTGATAGCGCAATTAGAGCAATGCAGAACCACTTCTCCTCATGGCCTTTAGAGCCCATGGCTGCCTTTTTTGCTGAGCGAAAAATGCAAGAAATTGCCAAGAACTTTACGCACTGAATTATTTCAAACCTATACATAATAAATTAGGGTAGACCCAACATGAGTATCATTCCGGCAATAAAATTTTTGTTCATCACAGCGTGCTTGCTTATGTTGGCATTTTTGTTTGTGCCTCCATTGAATACCGAAAAATATTTCAGTCCAGCCGAAACACTTAATCAAACTATTCCGACAACGAAACAAAAACAATTACATCAGGCGTACATGAGCGCAGACATGCACGGAGATACATTGCTCTGGTCCAGAGATATTTCTGAGCCTTCAGACAGGGGGCATGCTGACATATCAAGACTTCTTGCAGGCAATGTCGCCCTACAAATTTTTATGGCTGTCGTTGAAGCTCCAGATGATGTCATCAGTGATGCAATTGAAGATAAAGGCGACAAAATCAGGTCTATTGCGTTTTGGGATCGTTGGCCGCTGGATACATTGACTAGTTACAAAGCACGAGCACTTTATCAAGCCGAAAAACTAAGGATAACTGCTAAAAAATCAGCCAATAAACTTTTTGTTATTGAATCCAAACAAGACCTGCGCGACTTTCTGGAACAAAGAAAAACCAACCCGGAGTCAATATCTAGCATTCTAGGTATTGAGGGGGCACATCCAACGGAATGGAACCTGGAAAATGTTGAGGCTCTATTTGAAGCAGGTTTCAGATCAATGGAACTCGCTCACTATACAGATACAGAGTATGCAGGATCTTCTTCTGGCATGACTAAATACGGCATTACACCAAGAGGAAAAAAACTTGTCAGATTAATGAATGAGTTAGGGATGATCATAGATGTCGCACACCTATCTATGCAGGGAGTGGACGAAATACTTGAAATATCCAGTAAGCCCGTTTACTTCTCGCATGGCGGCGTTTATGAAACTTGCCCTAGAGCTCGTAATTTAACGGATGAAATCATAAAGAAAATCGTTGACAAAAAAGGCATTATCGGAATTGGATTCTTCGAGGGGGCTATTTGCGACGTATCAATTCAGGGGATTGTTATGGCACTCCGCCATGTTCGAGATTTAGTCGGTGCTGAGCATGTTGGCCTTGGGTCAGGCTGGGATGTATCACCCCTACCCATTGCACCAAATCAGTTAGCGCTATTATCTTCGGCCTTAAGAGTTGACGGTTTTTCAGATACTGAAGTAGCTATGATAATGGGTGGAAACGTTATTCGATTTTTTTCTGAAAATTTACCCAACTAACATGCTGCCATTTACCCTGTCTCTGCGATTCTGTAGCTTGAATCAAGACGGGTACAGTGCAATTTTCAAATCAATATACGTGGATTTAACCCTATGAAAAAAATTATTTTAGCCACTTTCCTGTTTATCGTGTTCGGGATTTCTGCGCTTAATTATTCAATTTATCCCAACAAAGAAAATAGCAAAGATCGGACAAATTCCTCGCCGTTAAAGAGCGCGTTAATTAACCCTTCTGAGGCTAGCTCGCGTTTATCCAAAGCGATCCAGATTAAAACCATTTCTATCGCAAGTGACGATCAAATAGGCCAAGAAGCATTTATACAATTCAACCAATTTCTCTTTGAAAATTTCCCTTTAACCATGCGTACCTTAAGCCTGGAATATCAAGCCGGACATAGTTTGCTGCTGAGATGGAAGTCCAATAACAATAGAGATCCTATGCTGTTTCTCTCACACAGCGATGTCGTGGATGCTCAGGAAAATACCAACAGTTCCGACTCTAAATGGGTGTACCCACCCTTTTCGGGTCAAATTGATGACCGTTATATATGGGGAAGAGGTGCTCTAGACGATAAACCAATGACTCTCGGAATACTTGAAGCTGTAGAGTCACTTATTAAACAAGGTTATACAAACCCCAATAGAGATATTTATATTGCGATAACACATGACGAAGAAATTGGCGGCCATCAAGGGGCTAAAAAGATAGCCGCATACCTTAATGTAAACGGTGTGTTTCTAGAGGCTATCTTCGATGAGGGTCAGGCAGTTACTGATGGCGTTATTCCAGATATTGAATCACCGGTCGCTCTAATCGGTATTAGCCAAAAGGGCTACTTAACCTTAAAACTCGAGGTAGAAGGTGAGCCAGGACACTCAATGATGCCGCCAAAGGAAACTGCTATTTCGATTCTAAGTGCGGCACTTACTCAATTGACGAATGCGCCTATGAATACGGAGATTTCCTCTCCAGTGCAACAAATGTTTAAACGCTTATCTAGAGAGGTATCATTTCCAAAGAATGTCATTCTTTATCACAGCTGGTTAACAGAGCCCCTCATAAAACTAGGGTTGGAGCAAAAACCTTCAACGGATGCATTAGTCCGCTCTAGTATGTCTGTGAATACTGTACAAGGCGGCATTGCGGAAAACGTCTTACCAAAAAGCGCTCATGCCATAGTAAATTATCGGATTGCACTTCATGATACAAGCGACAAAATTATTGAACATGTTCTCAAAAGTATTGATGATGTGCGTGTAAAGGTAACAGCCGTATCTGCAATAGAAGAACCTGCACCCATTACCTCCACAGATTCTGAAGCCTATAGAACGTTACAAAAAACAATTGAACAGACATTCCCCAGCGCGGTGATAGCACCCTCTATTACCCTTTCAACCACCGATTCAAGACACTTTTATCATTTGTCAGAAAGCATACTAAGGTTTAGCCCGTTATTTTTACGAAATAAAGACCTCCCGCGTATTCATGGTATTAACGAGCGTATTTCTATTGATAACTATTTAAAGGTTATTGAGTTCTATCACAGCCTGCTTCAAAACCTATAAAATGGTCTGATATTGAGGTCTTAATTTTCACAGGTACATTCGGATATTTTTGCTTAATACAATCAAACATAGACATGAAAATACTCCCTTCTTACCAATTGTTAAGGTTATACAACAAACGATGAGATAAGTTAGCGCTATTCAATCTAAATGTTCATTAATAAGAGGTTTTATAAATGGTATCAAACACAATATTTCTTCCTGTTTTGAGTCTGGTGACTATAACCGGTTTAGTGTGGCTCTACATATACGTCCTTCGTCTTCCCTATTTACACGCGCTTAAAATTGACCTGCAGACCGTGGACACGGCTGAAAAAATGATGAACGCCATGAACGACCGCGTTAATTATCCGGCCCATAACTTAAATAATTTAACTGAGTTACCCGTCCTTTTTTATGTGACCTGCATTGTCGCTCACCTTAGTCAAACGGTTGACCAAAGCATTGTTGTAGGGGCTTGGCTTTATGTTGTTTTTCGTGCAGCACATAGTCTTATACATTGTACCTATAACAACGTTAAACAGCGCTTTATTGCCTACCTTTTGAGCTGTATCACACTTTGGTTTTTAGTGGGAAAAACGCTTTTAAACGTGACATGAAGCAATGGCCTTACTATTCTATCGCGCTCTAGATCCTTCGAAATTTAAAAACTGGGAAGAGGGTCTAGCCACTGTATTAAAACCCACGTCGTCGCTATTATTGATTATAGCTCCGTATACTTTAGTCAATGTTTTGGATAATCAATGAAACAACAAATCGGTACTATCAAGGAACTCTGGCGCTATCCAGTTAAATCGATGGTGGGAGAGCGGGTTAACCATGGCAGGGTTGAAACTTTTGGTCTTTTAGGAGACCGAGGCTGGGCTATTCGAGATGAGAGTGAAGGCGAGCTTACTGTTGTACGCAAGATGCCAAAACTTTTGCTATGTGAAGCACAATATGAAGAAGAACCCATCGCTGAACCGCTTCCTCAGGTGGTCATTCAGCTACCAAATGGTACACAAGTTAACAGTGCCGACCCTCATGTAAATGCTAAGTTGTCTGACTATTTGCAGAAAAACGTTAGTCTTTGGCCCTTGCAACCCAAAAGTAATTGGACACATTATCGATTGGCCGGTGTTAGTGGGGCCGAGGCCATGAAAAAACAGTTTGCTTCAAAAGAGCTACCAGATATGTCATCTTTTTCGTGGCGAATACTGACTGAACTTTCTGTTTTCGCGACTCCTCTGGGGCGTTACTATGATTGCTACCCGCTACATGTACTTACGACTGGCGCATTAAAAAAGCTAAAGGAAATCGAACCACAAGGTGATTTTTGCGTGCAGCGATTCAGGCCGAATATAGTGATCGAAACTGAAAGCGATAATGCAGAGTTTGAGGAGTTTGGCTGGCTCGGAGGTGAGCTCTCTATTGGTGATACAGTGATTCGTTGTGAAACGCGCACGGTACGTTGTTCGATGCCATCCCAACCACAGTCGAATATCAAGAAAGACGGCAAAGTGATGCGTACGGTAAATAAGCATGTTAAGCGTCACATGGGCATTAATGCCTCGGTAGTTCGAGTGGGTGATATCAACGTGGGGGACCCGGTAATATGGACACCTGCATCCCGCAACAGACTACACAAAATCGTTAACCCAGTGCTAGGTAGTATTAAGACTAAGATGATTCATACCATACTAAAAGGTGTTGATAAATTGCCGCTGTGATAATTGGACAAACCTAACAAAGCACAATATCCTCAGACGAATAACTCTGAATATTGGTGCTTTGCGGTTAAATGACTCATTTACCTTCTCCCTTTGGCGGTGACTTTCCTCTCAATTCAAATGAGCTACAGGCGTTAACGCCCTACATAACACCAAAATCATTTAAAAAAAACGAGACTATTTTCCCTCAAGGAAACATATGCAACGAGCTATTCATTATGCATAAAGGTCTTGTGCGTTGTTTCTATATTTTAGAAGGTAAGGATGTCAACTTAAGACTACTCTGCGACCAAAGTGCCGTACTCGCTTATTCCAGTTTTATTAAACAGAGCCCTTCTGTCGAAAGTATTCAATGCCTGCAAGATTGTGAAGGTTTCATGCTCTCCCTAAGGCATATTAAAACCCTGCGCCTTCAATTACCTATTATTACTGAGTACGAGCGCATTATGGCTGAGCAACATTATCTAGCCATGGAAAGACGTCTTCATACTATTCAATATAAATCCGCAGAACAACGTTATCGCTACTTCATTAAAGAAATGCCAAAAAAAATTGTGACTGAAACTCCGGCACATCATATTGCTGCTTACCTCGGCATTACACCTGAATCTTTTAGTCGAGTAAAAAGAAAGCTTTATATTTAACAGAACTGCGCGAAATTCTAATCCTAATACCCCATAACTGCGCCTGTTAGTTGTCGCAACATGAAAGCTAAACCCATTTCATCATAACCATGCCAATCGCTGTAATCTCGTTTTATCATTTTTTGAGTGTCTCCCATAACCTGCCGAAACCACTCGCCGTCAGCCTCGTCAGGTTGACCATACTGTTCAAATTTATCTAAAATTATCGCTCGTGTATCTTTGAATAACCCAAGTGTTCCAGTCACACAAGATTTATCACCATTGTTAAAGTGACTCGATATAAACCTATCAAAATTCAGCTTCGCGGCCTCTTCTAATGCATGGATTTGGCCATAATGATTGTAATCTGGATAACCGAAAGGGAAGAAGGTCTGACAAAGCGCTAAATCAGGTCCATACAGTAATTTATCTTCAGGGAAATAAAACCCATATAGATGTTCAGCATGAGCGTGTTCGAAATCAATAAGTTCTATCTCATGGTCACCGAATTTTAGCGATTGACTACCACTTATATAGTCCGTTGGTTTTAGCATTTTGGTATCCGGATAGTGATCAAAATGCCATCGCGTGTTCTCATGTGCAATAATCTTATCTGGGTTGAGCTCATAACCACCGCGCGTGTGGTCTAGATGATGGTGAGAGTAAATCAGGTGTGAAACCGATTTTTCAGGAAATTTTTGATTAAGAATCTGCTTTAAGTCTCTCGCCATTTTTTCATTAAACGAATCAACAACAACAAGCCCTTCACTGGTATCAATAATAAGTGAACGATCTAGACCGTGCTGAAAAGCATAAAGTCCATTGCCTAGTTCCTCAAATCTGCTTCCTTGCGCAGACGGAGCTGAAAAATAGTTGTCAGCCTGAACAGACATCAAAAACACCGTAATGTCTTCACAAGCACTCAGCAACGTGACTGAACCAAAAATTAAAAAAATGCCTAATGATTTACGTAAGATAACCTTCATATCATGCTCCTTTACGACCATTTTTTAGCTAGATGTAGCGAGGCTCGTTGGTGTGGTCTTTTTTGTTTTAGCGAGATAAATAACCCACGTACCGAGAACAATATCTATTGAGGCACAAAATGCTGGCCACCATACTGGGACGCCAGAATTGGTGATAAGATACCCATGCATTAAATCAAATACACCATGCATTAAAATCCCCAATCCTAGCAATATCGGCCAGCGCAGCGCACCTGCGATGGCTATCATTGAGAAAACGGAGGCGACGATAATTTCAGAGATAATCGCTTCGTTCGCGATACAAGCAAACAGTACGTAATAAGTGGCAATGACGATTAATACGACCGCATAATAGCTGCGATCCCGGTCGAAGTTTGTGACTCTAGCTAAAAACGCCATAACGATTCCCAATACAACGCCGATGATGATGGGCAACATATAAATTTCTCCAATAATAGTTAATAAAAAAACCTAACGGAATCAAAAAGATTCATCTCAAAAAGTCGCGCATATATTGATTCACTTCTTTAGGGCAATCTTGTTGCGTCCAGTGGCTACAGTTGGGCAAAAACTTAAGATCTAGATTTTTCACGTACTGATCGGTTCCTCTGGTTGAATCTTTCCCCGTATATCCATCTTTTTCACCCCAAAGCATGAGCGTAGGGGCCTGAATTATCGGCGTAGTACCCTTCCTCAGCATTTCAGCAGGTAAATTTCGGTAGTAATTCAGCATTGCCGTCAAAGCACCTGGCATCGCCGCGTTATCCTTGTATTTGTTCAAATCCTCTTCAGAAAACGCCCCAGCATTTACCGCGCTTCGAAACTGGTCTGTAATCCACTTAAAATCTTTTGCTTTAAGATACCGCTCTGGAAACCTAGGCAATTGAAACATCCAAATGTACCAGCTCCTAAGAACTTGTCTAAGGGTTAGATTTTCCATGTAACATTTTGGGTGTGGGACGTTCATAACAATCAATTTTTCAACACAAGCTTCAAAGTTCATCGCGACGTACCATGCGACAATGGCTCCCCAGTCATGCCCTACCAAAACGCACTTTTCGTACCCGAGCGCACTCACTACTTCTTTAACGTCATTGACTAAAACATCAATCGTATAATTTTCTTTTCCTTGAGGACGATCCGTTTGACCATAGCCCCGCATGTCGAGTGCAACGACTTTATAGTCTTTCGAAAATTCAGAAATCTGGTGCCGCCAGCTATACCAGTACTCTGGAAACCCATGAAGGAATAGCATCAAAGGCCCCTCGCCTTCTGTAACATAGTGAAACTTGATTCCATTCGCTTGTATTTTTTCATGTGTCCATGAAACCGTCGCTGTTGTCGTCATTGTTTACCTCTTAGAGCCAAAACTTGATGTGTAGCCAGCTTATGTAATACCTCAATCTTCGACAAACGATTTATTTTAATCTTAGAGTAAGTAATACTTATCTATAAAGTATAAAAGAAGATATCAATCGCTTTACTTTAGAGAATATAATGTGATCTTTTATAGTTTGACTAAAAGTTAGGTGTAAGATTACTAATGTATAGAGACTTACCTCCCATCCACTTATTGATCGCATTTGAAGCGGCGGCACAACATCACAGCTTTAAATTAGCTGCGCAGGCCTTATGCATAACACCGTCTGCGGTCAGCCAGCAAATAAAGCAACTTGAACAACATTTGAATATGACGCTGTTTAAGCGTTTGACCCGCCGAGTGGAATTGAGTGAATACGGTAAAGCCTATTTACGCGTCGCTGAACAAACCTTAACAACGTATCGAAATTGTCACGATAGTTTTTTATACCAAGTATCGAATCCTATTTTGCGTATAAGTATGATTCCATTTGTTGCCCATGAAATCGTTATTCCAGCACTACATGAATTTACGTCCCGGCATCCCAATATTGAATTTCGCATAGAAACAAGTATGTCCCTCATCGACTTTGAACGTGAACCCGTGGATGCCGCTATTCGATTTGGCGACGGCGATTGGCCTGACCTTGAGGTTCACACAATATCACCGTGTTATTGCGCATTGGTGGCCTCGCCTCAATATATCGCGAATAACCCTATTGATAATATTAGAGAGCTCTCTGGCCATACCTTGATTTATATGCAAGGAAGTATGAATGACTGGCAGCGTACTACTGAATTCCTTAATGGCAGTACAGTTGAGCAGAATACGAGATTAGTCATGGATAGCTATCTATCAGCTATGAGAGCTGCGGAACAGGGGCTAGGGATTGCAATTGGGCAATTGCCATTAATTTCAACATGGCTGGAGACTGGCCGATTGGTAACACTTAACCAGCCCGTAATGATCCCCGATCAATATTATTTTGTATTCAGAAAAACCTCTGTTAAAAAAGAGGTCTTGCTCGACTTTTATCAGTGGTTAACAAAAAAAGTCAAAGCTGAATCTAATTAAACCAGAATTATTTTTAGATTTAATTTGGAGAGGATATGCATGAACCCCTAATTATGAGTAAGAATAAACCCTATCCAAGTCTCTTAAGTTAATTATTTCTAGATTTAGAAAAAGTAACGCTTTTGCCTAAGAGCAAACCATTCTCGTCAGACTAAAAAGGGAGTGCTTTAACTTGTGATTTCACATGGTCGCTGCAACACGCTATTTTTATGTAATAAGAATAGGAGTGTTACTTTATGGGAAAGCATTTAAATTATTCGCCAGAGTTAGTATCCGAGCTCTGGGATAGATATAAAAATGGAGACTCTCTTACATCCATTGCTAGATTTATTGATCGTCCATTTTCGTCTGTATATAAGCAGTTTTCGCCCTCAGGAGGGATAAGGCCTTCTCCTCG
>Ga0209290_1001231_pt1 | contig 13075 bp, 12 predicted proteins | sample EN1Hudsemesocosm_2_FD_184632 | JGI IMG/M metagenome (GOLD analysis project Ga0209290, IMG submission 184632) | Methane-oxidizing microbial communities from mesocosms in the Hudson Canyon - EN10B Hudson Canyon (SPAdes) (version 2) | ecosystem: Environmental > Aquatic > Marine > Cold seeps... | reverse complement strand
ATGATGAAGGTGCTGAAAAGCTTTTCTGGTACAACCAACTAATGGTATCCACATGCCGTGACCAAGCCAAGGTCGGTACCATTAGTTCCACCGGTCAACATTATGGTGATTGGAAGGATGCTTACCCATTTACAGATGCAGACCTAAGTGCACCTATCGAAAGCGAAATAGAATTGTCGTCACCTGTTTGCTATGCCGGTGACTTTGCAGAACCTAAACCCGTAACGGCGCAACAGCGATTACTTGCAGGTATGTTCAGTCGTGATAACTTTTTGGACATACTGCAAAACTTCGTTATCTATGAACCCGTTGATGGCAGGTTGATAAAGAAGGTTGCGCGGTATCAACAGTTTCGTGCTGTCAACAAAGTCATACAGCGCCTTAAAACGGGCAAGGATCGTAAAGAACGAAGCGGTATAGTGTGGCACACGCAAGGATCAGGCAAATCCCTAACCATGGTTATGTTGGCAGTGAAGATGCGTCGTGACCCTGAACTGAAGCAATACAAGCTGGTGTTCATTACCGACCGTACTCAATTGGATGAACAGTTATCCAACACCTTCCGTGATGCCCAAGGTGAAACGGTATTTAACGCGGGTTCAGTGTCTGAATTGAAGACCTTGTTGAAGAAAGACTCTTCAGACCTTGTGACCGCCATGGTGCAAAAGTTTCAGGATGCTGAAAAAGAAGGTGGCTTTGAAGGCTTGAACCCTAGTGACAAGATTATCGTGTTAGCCGATGAAGCCCACCGTACCCAATTCGGTGGCTTGGCGATGACCATCAATGCAGCATTACCCAATGCACCCAAGATTGGTTTCACCGGTACACCACTGCTGAAAACACAAAAGATGGATCAAGCATTCGGTGGTTATGTTGATCAATACAAGATCAACGAAGCCGTAGATGATGGCGCAACCGTTCGTATACTTTATGAAGGGCGTGAAGTTCAAACCGAAGTTGCCGGTGACTCACTTGATAAACTTTTTGAGGAATACTTCGGAAACTATACCGAAGATGAACAACGTGAGATCAAAAAGAAGTACGGTGTTGAAAAAGCCGTACGTGAAGCACCCGCACGTATTCGTTGGGTGTGTATCGACCTTTTGAAGCATTACCGTGAGCATATTCAGCCAAATGGCTTCAAAGCCATGATCGTGGTCGGTAGCCGTCATGCGGCGACGATATTCAAGCAAACACTTGATGAACTTGAAGGACCACCATCGGAAGTAATTATCAGTGGTGACCACAATGATGAACAATACATTGCACAATACACCGACAAGGTTCATCAAAAGAAAGTCATTGCGGACTTTTCAAAACCATTAAAAGAAAACCCAACCGCTTTTCTGATCGTAAAGGATATGCTTCTTACTGGATTTGATGCGCCAGTCGCTCAAGTCATGTATATCGACAGGAAGCTACAAGACCACACATTGATGCAAGCTATCGCACGGGTGAACCGAACATACAAGGGTAAGCAATGTGGCTTTGTGGTGGACTATTATGGGCTATCACAGTACTTAACTGATGCTATGGATATGTTCACCAGTGATGACGTTGAAGGCACTTACCAGTCATTGAAAGATGAAATACCGAAACTTAAAGCAGCCCATACCCGTGCTATGTCATTCTTTAAGAATGTTAAGGGAAGTGACGTTGACGATTATGTGTTGGTGCTGAAAGATGATGACGTTCGTGCACAATTTGAAATTGCCTTTAAACGTTTTGCCAAGCAACTCGATGTCATTCTGCCCGATACGGCTGCAAAGCCATTCATAGCCGATTTAAAGTTATTGGGTAAGGTCCATAATGCCGCGCGCAATCGTTACCGTGACGATGGAATGGATATATCTGATGCTGGTGAGAAGGTTCGCCAGTTGGTTGACGAACATATCTTAAGTACCGGCGTGAACCCTAAGATTGCGCCGGTTGATCTATTAGCGGCTAACTTCAAAGAATCTATCGAAAAGGTTAAGTCACCTGAGTCGAAGGCGTCTGAAATCGAATCCGCTATCAAACACCATATAACGGTGAACTTGGATGAAGATCCTGAATATTATAAATCACTAAGTTTACGACTTCGTGAAATTATCGAGAAGACCGCCGGTAAATGGGAACAACAGTATGAACTATTGTTGGATTTAGTAGACACCATTGATACAGGTCACCAACAAGCAGCCGATGATCTTGGTTTGTCCGAAAACGAGTTTGCCTTTTATAACATCCTGATGGCGGAAGTGGTCGATGCTAAAGGTGATGTGGTTGATGACGGTGTTCATGACGAAATTAAAGATACCACTCAAGCATTAGTTGCTGTGTTCGATGAAGCTACTAAGATTGTTGATTTCTTCAACAAACCTGATGAAGTAAAGCGTATGAAGAAAGAAATTAAGCGCGCGGTGTTGGATTGCACGTTTGGTGACAAGGCAATCGTAGGTGTGGTGCAGGATCGATTCATGGACTTGGGTAAGGTGAAGTTTAAATAGTGTCTAACATATTCACGCTTTCATCAGGATTAGCCGAAGAGGACCGTTTTACCGGTTCATTGAATTATCTAATCGATACCTATCCGCACATAGGTCAAGCAATGTGTGACCACTTATTGATATCTGCTGGACTTGAAAAGGCGACTTTTATTCGTTCGACTGATCACCCTCAAGGCACGATGGAAGATCGCCCCGATTTCTTATTAGAATGCGATGGCATCGATATTGTGTGTGAGCATAAGATTAATAGTCCCTTGGGTAAGAGGCAGTTAGAGCGATATCTAGCATTACAACGTTCCAAACCATTCATGGTCGCATTGATCAGTAATGGTATTTGTGATGTACCGAAGGCGGCAATTGATCATGAACGCTACATTCGCCCACTTAACTCTGATATTGCTCACTTTAGCTGGCAGTCACTTTACCCATTGATTCAGGGTGATGGTAATCGCTTAATATCCGACTTCTTGGAATACATGCGAAGCTTGAGTATGAAGCCTATTGCTTGTGATTCATGGCAAGGTTTATTTGATCACTCGGATGTTGCAGAAGCGTTTGGTCATCATTGGCAAGAGGTTAAGGGCTACTTTAAAAATGAAGGGGCTACTTGTCGCCTTGATCCTAGTAAATTAGCTATTCAGATAGGGCAACCAAATAATTGGCTACACCTAATATATGTGTTTGTTTCACCCAACGCGGAACCAAGGCACGAAGGTGTTGATGGTCCGTATCTAGGTGCAAGGTTGTATATCAATAATGCCAAGTTTCCAGACTATGCCTTTCAAGGTCTTGATCAGACATTTGAGTATGGCGAGCATCAGGTATTTACCCGAACACGCGTTGGTGTTGCTGGTTGGAATAAGGATTTGGCACTTGTTTCAGACTATTACACTAGCCTTGATGAAATGCTGACGACCAATTCTGACGTTCTTAAGCGGAACTTAAAAGAGTTTGCTGTTGCAGTTTATGAACATGCTTCCAAAAGCGTACAAGGCGTATGATTATCGAGCCCGAGTACATTGAAGGTAATGGCTTCATCACTGAAGTCATTCGTACTAGTCGTACCAAGTCCGCCACCATCAAAGTGGAAGATGGCATTGTGTCCGTTGTCGTCCCAAAGCAATTGACTGGTGACCGTATTGAGCGCCTATTGTCTGATAAGCAAGATTGGATCAAGAACAAAATTCGCCATGATCGTGAAGCCTTACCAACAACTCAGAAGCAATTTGTATCAGGTGAAGCATTCTCGTATCTAGGTCGCAATTATCGACTTAAGATCAATCATGGCGGCTATGTTCCTGTAAAGCTTGTTCATGGTCGATTAGTTACTACGATGCCCGAAGGGTTCAATCACTACATGGTGCGTAACACGTTGGTGCGTTGGTATAGGCGCCATGCGGAAATAAAGTTTAACGAAAAGGTGAAGCGTTATTCGGAAGTAATTGGCGTGAAACCCGTCAGCGTAGCCATTAAAGACTTTAAGTCCCGTTGGGGAAGTTGTTCAGCTGAAGGTAAGATTGAGTTCAATTGGAAGGTCATTATTGCACCTAATCGTGTTGTGGATTATGTTGTGGTGCATGAGCTTTCACACCTGAAACAACACGACCATTCACCGTTGTTTTGGCAAGAGGTTGAACGGGTATTACCTGATTATCGCGATTTGAAGGAATGGTTGAAGGTTAATGGTATGAAGTTGGAAATGTAAGTATTTTCCGATCACCTTTATCGTGATGTACGGTCAATAATGTTGGCACATCAACAGCGCCTACTTAGTTATTTGTTGAGGCTGCAATGTAACGATACAAAGTAGCTTTACCAATTTCGGCGGCTTTAGCGGCATCACCCTTAGATAGCAAAGGGTTGTCTGATAGTAGCTTCAGAGCCTTCTCACAAGCCGCTACAGTCTTCTTTGATTGTTGCTTACCCTTGTACTTACCAGCTTCCATCGCGACCGCTATACCTGCGGCTTGCTTTTCTTTCATCAACTGTACGTTCATTTCTTCAACGCTTGCCATGATAGTCAAAATCATTTTACCCGTTGCTGACGTTGCATCCACAGATTGACCACCAAGTGAGTGTATTATCAAGTTCACTCCAATCGTATTGAAGTTTTCAAGAAGTACTAAGAAGTCTTTGGTAGACCTATTCAATCGTGACATATCGTAAACAACCAACGTGTCACCCTTCACAAGTTTCTTAAGTAGGTTGTTGAGTATTGGTCTGTCCATGTTGGTAGCGGACGCTTGTTCTTCAACAAGTGACGCATCAGGGTAAGCCTTCATCAATAGTTCAGATTGTGCAATTACGCTCTGTTCCAATGTCGAAGTTCTGCTGTAAATATATTGCATGTTAATTTCCTTTACTGTCTCATTTAGAGACTCTAATGATAATCGTATCACTAAGGTCTGTCAATGATCTATATGAGACGAAGCCAAAGGTGTCTCACTTAACCATGCTCATATGAGACATGTAAATAATCGACCAGAACTGAATTGTATAAGTAAGTATGTATGTACAAATAAGTGTGCAACTAATAAAGGTATGAATAATGAAACTCAGTTCAATGTCACCAGAAAAACAGCGTCGTATGAATCGTTATCGACGTGAACGTAAGGATTTCCGCTTAACTACATTCGCAACTTCAAAATTGAGGTCACTGTCAGACCAGTACGAAACAAATGAAACAGCAATTGTCGAAGCGGCAATTCATGGTTTGTATAATGGATATCGTGACAAATTAATGTCTTTTGAGCCGGATAAAAATGTGTTGGCGGTAGTAAATGAAGGTAAAGCAAAGCAGACAATTGCAAATAACTTGGGTATTTAGTTAGTAATTTTGAATAAAAATAGTATTTTTTCTAAAAAAACACTATTTCGATGATATATAGAATGTGGGCGGTTTTTCCGCTTTGGGTTTCATAGCCGCGCTATGAATAATTCCCATTCACCAAAAGGTTCAAAGCATGACCTTGATGGCGAAGCTGTATCTACTCATTAACAAATATAAGAATAAGAAGAGATTAACAATATGATCAATAACACAATGAACCACAATGAAACCAGTTTTACACCACAGAAGATGAAACAAGCTTACTCAAATATGGCATTTCAAACAAAGCCCACTGTTTTGCTAACGATAACCGTAAAGGAACCGAAGTTACGGTCACGAAATGATAATGGGCGATGGCTGGTTAGTGATGCACAGTTTTTGAAGAAGGCGAACGATTTAATGCATTGGGTTAATGTTGAGTTGTTCGGGCGAAAGTATAAGAAGAATAACAAGGGATTGACCGGATTTGGAAGCATTGAGAAGCAAGCTAGCAATCAACCTCATTTACACTTAGCCATCGATACCAAAATGCCACCTATGCGCTTCATCGCATTGAAACGAGTATTTATTGAAAAGTGTGAGAAGATTAATTTGTTTAATTCAAATGGTATCGATTTAAGTCTTATCGGCGGCAGTGAGGCGGACTACTTTCAAGTAGGTGCGTATGTTGCCAAAGGTGGCGATATGCTGTTCCTATCAGGTGACGGCATTATGTAATACATTTAATACCCATAGCTGGCATTGAAAAAAAACACTAAAAATCGTATAATTCACATCCACCTTCATGAACTTATTAGCAATAAATGGCAGCTAATAATGGAAGGTTTCAGTTATGCCCCACAATTTTAATACCATTCTTACCAGTTACGGTTTTATCACCAGCACATACGATTTTGATTCAACAACCTTGGGTTGGTTGCATGACCTGCATAATGCATTGCTTGATTCCGAAACAATTTTCGATATCGACCAGTGCCAGATAATTCAAAATTTGGATAACCCCAATGCATTCATTCGTTGCGAATTGGTAACCATCAATAATGACATTGATGCAGGTATCGAGTTCTTTCACCAGCGTTGGCGTTCCGAACTTCAGTACCAGAACCCCGTTCGTGAAATCATCGACGTTCAACAACGTAACGATACCGCCACCATTCAAGTGCTCACCATTAGCAAAGACAACGCCATGACGATCAGGTTAAACATCAAATAACGAGGTAACCAAGTGAATAGATTTAAAAAAGAAGAAGCCATCAAACATCGCGATGCCCGTATTGGTCTATCCGAAGTTGAAATTAAAAAACTAGACCTAGATGACGCTATTAAAGTAGAAGTTAATGAACTTGCCACCACCATGCACATCAAGAACTATCCAGAAGAATACGATTTAAACTATGACGACATTGTGGACAGCGCCCGTCGAACAAAGGGCGAAAATCCTATGTGTAAATCATATATTGAAATGGTCAATCTGAAGCGCAAGAATGAAGGTGTGACACCACTATCTAGTGCCGGTATATCAGTCAGTAACGATACATGGAAGCGCGCGTACGCTGAAGCTGAAGCCATTGTTAGGGGTCGTAATTAACCACGTTTGACCAATGTTTCCCCTCATGGTGAAGGACTAAATACCCTACAACACCATAGGGGAAGACTCATGAAAAAAACTAAAATACCATCACGGTTATCCATACCCGATTTACCGATTGAATTCATCGAAACGTATATTCAACTATGTGAGGTTTTTGGGCTAACGCGCGCCCAATTATTCATGGTTGTCACATCCGGTAACGGCTTGGTTGATGGTGGTGTTGATAAGGTGTTTCCTGATGTGGAAGCACGATTTGAGTGGACGGAACTTTTGATTAACAAGATTTTTTCGTTTGCGAATTCAAACTAAGTGAGGAAACCAATTTGACGAATGTGATATTAACTTTGATTGTAATTTTTATTTTGGTCTTATGGCTTTGTGTTTCATCTCTTTGTATCCACTACTTTAATGATTTTTGTGGTTGTGATGATGAATGGGAACATTTGCCACTTTGGTTTAGATTGTTGGTGCGAATATTCGCACCAGTATTGTTTATAGTGTGGTCACGTTAGACTGACTCAAATTCACTTAACAGTTCACCACGGACGATTTCAACGGTTTTCGGGGCATCTATTCCGATTCTAACCTGACCACCTCTTATCCCATTTAGATCAATTCTAATCTCGGTGATCGACCCGTTTGAGTCTTTAATATTTAAGAAGAGTTCTTCACCGGTACGGCGCGTAAGTGCTAGGTATCCATTACCCATAATAAAATCCATTTATAGTTGAGTTGAATGTTGAGAATAATGTATTTGGGGTGTTGAAGAAAGAACAGTATCAGATTATTGTTGAATCAAATTATCATAAGGAACTGTTATAAATGGATTTATCACCGGTAATCAATCAAATCATAGGTGCTTTATGGTACTTGGTGCCATTATTCCTAATTGCCGCCACTCTTAAATCACCGTGGTTCAAAGGTGTGATGGGTGAGTTTCAAGTTAATCTTATGATCAAGTTGAGACTACCAAAAGATCAATATCATTTGATTAAAGATGTAACGCTACCAACGGAAGATGGAACCACTCAAATTGATCATGTGATTATTTCAAGGTTTGGTGTATTTGTTCTTGAGACCAAAAATATGAAGGGCTGGATCTTTGGAAGTCCCAATCAAAACCAATGGACTCAACAGATTTATAAGCACCGCAACAAGTTTCAAAATCCAATTCGCCAAAATTATAAGCATACCAAGACTTTGGAAGCCGCATTAGGTATAAATCCAAATTACGTCTTTTCGGTAATTGTCTTTATTGGCGATAGTAAGTTTAAAACGGCAATGCCTGACTATGTGACATATGCTGGTGGGTGTGTGAGTTATATTAAATCCAAGCAAGCCCCTGTATTTACCGATAGTGAAGTGAATGCCATTATTGATGGTATTGAGTCCGGTAAGCTGAAACGTGGCTTCAAAACAAACCGAGAGCATGTGGCTCACGTTAAACAAGTGATTGCCAAAAAGAGAATAGTTGAACCTGTTACGGTCGCTAAGAAAGAAGTTGTTGAAAACCGAACAGGTCAACAATGTACTAAATGTGGCGCAACTATGGTGCTTCGTGATTCCAAAAAAGGGAAATATGCTGGTAATAAGTTTTGGGGTTGTTCAACATTTCCCAAGTGTAGAAATGTTGTTAACTTGTAATTGCTAATTTTGAACTAGAGGTTGGCGATGCTCTATAGTTCATCCCCAAAGGTTGCCAAAGGTTGTAAGAAACCAAATTACTAGCAAATAAATACATAGCAGTGATTGTATGCCTGAAATCGTCCTTAGAGCACCATGTGGGCGATATGTATAAGGTTTAGGTTGAATTCTTGATAACCAGTTACCAACGTTTAAATCACGCCAACCTAGGTGAAATGAAGATAGAATACTGAACCAGATTGCATGTTTGAGTAATCCCCATCGGAAGTTCCTGATAGCGTTTTTTCTGTCTGGTCCATATGGTGGGACAGTACTCAATTCAGTACCGCATTGCGTAAAGATCGAGTTAGTAATGTACATCCCATCTTCAATAACTAATTGACCTTCAATTGTGGCAGACTTGGGCTTTGGAAATACTAAATCAATGCCTATATCTGTATTTTTGTCGCGATAACAATGCCAAATAATTAAGAGTATGATCCAGTACGAAATGCTCATAAATCCAATAATACAAGCAAGTATGACAAGAGCCTTAGTGGGGTTAATTCCCCATTCTGTTGTCATTTCAAATAGGGCTAGTTTTAAGTAGGCTGCCATTTGTCGAAGATAAGTAGCGTTAGAGTCTTTAAAAACCTCTTGCAGAAGTCCATGTTCTACGAAATATACCACTTCGTTAGCTTCCCTATCATATCCAGAGTCTCGCAGGTCTTTACGAACGGCGTTAATTCCTGTTGGTGAATTTGAATGATCGGTATATACATACTTCATGTACTTAATATTTATTGCGCCTCGAAAGTTTGTTAGTTGTTTTTCGGCGTCGAGGCAAACTATGTTTATTTCTTTTTTATCGATACAGCCATATAGCATAGAACGAGTAATATCTACGTTGGTTAAATCAGTTTTATGGAAAGATACACCTTGTAGCTTTGCAGAATTGAAATACGTATTCTTTCCGAATACTGTACGGTTGAAACTTGTATTATTTCCGAACGTTGTAAAGTGGAAAAATGTGTTATTTCCAAACGTTGTTTCTCTGAACTTTGTATTGTCACCAAATATTGCTTTGCTAAACTGCGCTGCATCCTTAAATGATGTGCCGAAGAACTCAGTATTATTCCCGAATACGGTCTTATAAAATCCGGCTCTATTCTCAAAAATTGTACTATTGAACGAGGTTTTACCCTCAAATATTGTTTCGCTAAAATAAGCAATATTCTCGAATATAGTATTGTTGAACTGAGCAATGCCCTTGAATATAGTATTGTTGAACTGAGCAATGCCCTTATAGTTAACGTGTTCTTTTCCTATTCTTTCAATGTAGAAGTTACTTGCTATAACAACTGTTTCTATATTTTTAGTTGTACTATCTTGGTATGGCGGCGGCATACAATAGATTTCAAATGAAAGTAAGGTAAAAAAGCAAATATAAAAGGAGAATCGTCTTAATTTCATATGGGCAATAACTCGTTTTCCTACACGTTAGTTATAAGTAGGTGGGGTTAGAAATACTCCTATTATGGGGTGGTATGTAAGCTACATCAATATCTTCACCTATATTGTAATTGATGCTATAGAGGTAGATTAATATTCAAAAGCAATCCATTCCCTTTATCAGTTATTTAATATAAGGATTCACATTACCTTGAATATACTCAATACGTTTATTCTTGGTTCGTTCCCACTCACTAACAGGGTCTAACTTGCCCCAAGCTTCAAATAGCTTACGTTGCTGTTTGCTTAATCGAATATTATATCGTTCAGACATGTAGAAATATGTTCGTGCAATGTTACCGCGCGTATTAGGTGCCGGTTCAAACCGTTTGTCCTTAAAATTAACTTCGGCATCACAAGAGCCATATACTCGCGGTTCACCTTCAATCATTCCATATTTGTAGTTGGACCGGTCACCGTTCACTTCACCAACAGCGGGTACAAGGTTATGCATATCACCTTCCATTTCTTTGAATGCTTTATCCTTCTTACACGCCTTGCGCCCACCATCGCGCCAGCATTGCATGTGCTGCCCAAAATGATGTGCTGGCATGACATGTTCCCATTCAATACGGCTGGCGCGCTTGGGTTGTTTACGGGGCGTGTAGCCGCAACTATTCCAATCGGGTGTTAATCGATACTTATTCTTTGAACCTTCTTTAAGTTTGGGCGCGTAGTCGCACCCACAATAGAAACTAGTTTGATGGTCGGTGTAGATCGTTTGTAGTTGTTTCTTTGCCTTACTGAAGGACATTGCTTCAGCATTGGCAACCAGAACAAATGTGGTAATTAACAAAACAATAAGGTTCGTCAGAATTTTTTCTGTATTCATAAAATGGCACCATATGGTAAGACGTTTTTATAAGCGTTATTTATCTTTAAGCAATGAATTCATCTGCTCTTCATCAATTTCATTATCAACTGAACTTCCACCTCGCCAGTCACCATCTTTCGACTTAACACCCATTTGAAATAACTTAAGTGTTGTCGTATCCCTGAAGTAATCAATAACCCCATCATCATCCCACTTCATACTTTCAACCAACGAGCGAGGGTCTTTAGGGTGAGGTGTCACCAAACGACTTTTACCAGATTTAAAACGAATGATGAAGAATGGTTTATCTATCTTGGCTTTTGGGGTGGATTTTTTATATTGTTCAAAACTCTTCCGCTGAATGTCCTCAACTTCAGCTTTGAGTTCATCAGGTACTTTTTCCAGAAATTTCTCCAACCTTTGTTCGCTGAAAAAGCGTCCTCTTGTATACACCTCGATTTGACTGATCATCGCTTTCAGCATTTCCGACACCCTCAAACGAAGATCATAAAGTTCGTCGTCGCGAGTACATCCATTCATGGCACCAATCAAGTCGATTAACTCAGATTTACTCTTGCTTGAGTTATTGATCTGCTCTTCTTTTTCTTTATATTCTGCTTTAAGTTTTCGTATACCTTTCGGAATTTCAATTTCTTTTGCTTCAAGTTCGTTCCCTTGTTTCACCATGAATGTTGGAATAGTTTCGTACTCTAGAAACGTTTTCGCAATTTTTTCTAACTGTCTTTTTACATGAAGTAATTGACCTTCTCTTGACTCAATCTTTTCCGTAATGGCTTTTAATTCATTCATTGCACCTTCATTTGTTCCAAATATTTCAGCAGCGTCAATGTCTTTTACATGGGTTAAAAAAGATTCTTCGAAGTGATCATACTGCCATGATTTTCTGCATTCACGACAACGCCTTGCACTTTCTTTAGCTGCAGCGCATATAAGATACCTTGAGCGGTACACTTTTCCTGTATTGCCATTCTTTCCGTCTTTATTCGCGTGAATCATGTATTCGTTATCGCTTTCACACCGGTACTTACCTGCGTTGTTATCGATTGAATATCCGCACACCGCAAGTTGGGAAAAAATATTCGTATAAGTTGGACCTTTTCTTCCAGCACCACGACGATTACCCTCTTTATCGCAGTTAACATCACGTTCATTTCTTACCCGTTGCACTCTGTCAAAGGTATCTTCATCTATGATGGCGGGAAAGTAGTTAGGAACAATTTCGACGATTTTTTCACCCCTGACATTTTTTATCTTAAGTTCATATTCACCTAGCAGTTGTCGGTTCTTAACAATTCTTTGAATTTGGCTTACATACCAGTGTTTAGGTTTTCTCACATCCATTTTAATGCCTGAGGATGACCCCCATGGTGGAATATCTTCGGCTTCAATCATTCCAATGATTTTTCCAGCTCCATATCCATCAAGCAACCATTGGATTATGCGTTTAATTAGTTCGACCCGTTCAGGTATTATGGTATAACCCATTCGGTCTTCATTTAAGTTGAGCCATTTTGGACCCCACTTAGTAAGCTTCTTTTGACTTCCATTTAGTACATCTCTTTTAGCATTATCTTTTGATGCTTTAACAAGGCGTCCCTTTCGTGCACTTTCATCGTGAGCACGTTCCATACTCAACAGGGACACAATAAGGTCAATGGTATCTAACTCTTCGTTATAAACCTTTTCATCTTCAAGTGTTACAACCTTAATACCTTGATTTATGAGGTTAAGAAATATTGGTTGGGCTTCCCTAGGCTTTAACCGTGAAAATCGGTCAAAATTTTCTATAAGAAGGTATGAGCCCGATGGGATGGTACCTTCATCTACAAGCTTGATAAATTGCCCCAATGCACCTTTAGTAAAGTTAGTTCCTTTGTACGCGGGAACGCCTAGGTCATGAAGGTTTAGTTTTGTGTCTAACTCAAGTTTATGCTTTTCAGCATATTCCATTGCTTTTTGAGTCTGTCTACGCAACGAATCACCATGTTCCTGAATCGTTGTGCTGAATCTAATATATGAATAAGCTTTGGGGCGCATTGGTGATTTTTCCATAATTTGTAATGTATGGGTTATTATACCCCACTTTGACCATGGTAGGCCTACCCGAAATGGCTGTACGGGAAAGCAAGGAGCGTGTTCGCAGTGCGCTGATTAATTCAGGTTTTGACTTTCCAACACGCCGCGTCACCATTAACCTC
>Ga0209290_1001230_pt1 | contig 13081 bp, 1 predicted proteins | sample EN1Hudsemesocosm_2_FD_184632 | JGI IMG/M metagenome (GOLD analysis project Ga0209290, IMG submission 184632) | Methane-oxidizing microbial communities from mesocosms in the Hudson Canyon - EN10B Hudson Canyon (SPAdes) (version 2) | ecosystem: Environmental > Aquatic > Marine > Cold seeps | place... | reverse complement strand
GAGCATTTTCAAATGAGATAGCCGCTTGCGCGAGCAACATTTTAATAATGTTAAAGCGCTCTTGCGGAAAAGCGTTATGAATTAAAGGGTTCTCAAGGTATAACGCGCCAATAATTGTTTCACGGTAATCCACGGGAATACACAGTACCGACTTAGGCTGATGTCGTTGTAAATAAGGGTCTTCAATAAAGGCAGTATTCGCGCTACTCATCATCGCAGACATGTCATCTTGCAATATCAAATCGCTGTCGGTACGTAATACATAGCTAATCAATGAAACGGGCATATCCGTCGCGCTTTCTAAAGAACGCGTTTCGAGATTGATGTCATTGTTTGGTTCCGTTTTAAGGCTCGCTTGAATACTTGCGCCGTGTGGGGTGTGTAAAATTAATGCGCCATTTTGTGCACCAGAATTTTCCAGAATAGCCAACATAACCTTTGCCACCAAGCCTTTAATTTCCAACTCACTCGAGATCGCTTGCGCTGACTTCATCACCGACGATAAGTCCAAACCCTCCTGTGTGTTTATTTGAGTACTCGCGTGAGCGCTTTTCTGTATTGACGTCAATGATGCATGGATAGAGTCGTGTACCGCAGACTGCTCTCGAGGATGCTGTTCATCAATTAATAAGTCTTGATAGCGCTGCCCTAAGTTATTAACTTTAATCGTACAACCCCAGCGTCGGTATAAATATAATGCTTCTTTCAGGCAACCAACCGCTAGTTTGGGTAATTGTTTTGATAATAAAAATGTACCGTACAACTCATTTGCCAGCGCCTCATATTGTAAAAAGCTATTCGCGCCTGCTGACACGATTGCAGCTTCATAGAGTGGCGCTAAGCGTTCAATGCCTTCATTTAAATAACGACCTTGTTCGGCTTGTAACAAGAGATATTTATGTTCGAAGTTTGGGGGGTAGAGTTCGGCCAGTGCTTGAAGCTTAATTAAACAAAATTCTAAATCTTCAGGAGCCTGCTTATCTAAATTATTTACTTGTGACGTTAATAATAAGCCATATTGAACGAGGTGATCGATATAAAAGCTGAATTTTGGTATCAGCGTTATTTGGTCTTGTACTTGTTTTGCATAACCTATCGCACCATCAAATTCATCATACCAAAAAGACAGCTGCGAACGATAATGGTTTAAAATGGGGTAATGAAACCCGGACTTAATTTTATCTAAATCGCCAGCATTGAATTGCGCATCATCTAAAATGCCAAGCCCTTCATGACTAACACTCATCAATGAAGTTATAAGTTTTTCAATTAATGCAGGTTCAGGAAAATAAATTGACTTTCGCTCAGCTAAAGCTAAGGCTAATTCTGAATGTTTGTGAGTAAGCTTTAGGTTTTCACCTTGCGATACTTTCAGATAGAGCAAATTACAATAATTGAGGGTTGCTCGGGCTAGTTCACCATTCTCCAAACCAAGTTCATAGCCTTTCTGGTGTAACTTAATTGCGTCTGGATAAGAAGATTTTAAATATATAACTAGCCCTGCTAGCATATTATAGGTGTTAGATAACTCTCGGCAGTCAGGGTATAAATCAGATATTTTAATTGCTTGCTGCGCAATGCCATAAGCTTCAGAAAGACGACCTTCTTTTGACAAAAAGTTTGCATGACATGCAAATAAAATAGGGGTTAAATCAGATTTCCCCGATGACAGCGTCATATTAAGCCCTAGCAACGTACAATACTGCTGAAAGTCGTGCGCGCCTAATATTTGCCCACAAGTACTTAAATTTGGCATAATGTTACTTGCAACCAAAAGTTTAGCATCAGTCATTTCAGGTAAATCAATCACTTGATGCAATGGCGTTTTAATCAAGGCTTTCTCAAATAGGTTCGACTGAGACTGTAATAAGTCTTTTACTTTATCCGGCTCAGAAGTAACCTTTATATCCAAATACTCTAACCCCAAAATACCAAACTCAATGCTTTGGTGCCACAACCCTATTCCGATGGTTTGCACCAGTCGAATTGCGCAGAGTTTCGCCTTATCAAGACCCCCCTTAGTATTAGCCAACAAGATTTCATAAAGCTCTTCTGACTTTTCTGACTGTCCTTTTAAGTACTCACATTCAGCTAACGCATTATATAAGCCAAACGTTAACGCGTAATAGTTATGCCAAGCGGCTTCGGGCAATAACCCTAAACCAACCGAAGCATATTGCGCAGCAGCCTCCCAAACACTCGATTGCTTTGCTTTTTCTGCAGCTTGGAAGTTTAACTGGGCTAATTGTATAAATTCAGCCTCACTTACAATCAAAGCTCGCCCCTGGTTGAGCTGTTCGATAGTCATAAACAACTGAAAATCTAATTGCTCAGCTTCCGTATGCGCTAGCAACAAGCGGCCAATGGTTAAATGCGCTTGCTGGCGCGCGCCCTCTGCTAAGGATTGATAAGCAGCCTGCAACATCCTGTCATGCAAAAAACGGCATTGGGGTACCAAGGGAGACATCCGGGTTGTAAGAGACGCTGCACCATTGTTTTCAGAGTGTTTATCAGACTTTCGTTTGAACAGTGTGCTTTCCTGACGCTCAGTGGTGCCAAGCAACCAATCACCGCCTTCTTGTAACAACAGGCCTTCTTTTAAGGCGGGCCATAACTTCTTCACCGTTTCAGACATTGTTTGTTCTGAAATAATACTCAGGGTTTGTAAGTCAAACTGGCTACCTATGCAAGAAGCCAACTGTAAAATATGCTGTGTTGACTCTGGCAATTGCTGCATTTTACCAAGCATCAATTCAACCACATTGTTGGTGATGTCCTGCGTTTTTATTTCACCTAAGTTCCAACACCATTGCTTCTGTCTCAAATCAAAATTTAGTAGTTTTTCACTATATAACGTTTTTAAAAATTCATTCAAAAAAAATGGATTTCCGGCAGTTTTATGATGAACAAGCTCTGCTAATGGTAAGGTAATTTCAGGCCGCTGACGCAAAGCTTCAACCAACAACTGATTAACATTTTCTACCGATAAAGGCTGTAAACTTAAAGTTTCTGTCGTTTCATATTCTTCCTGTATTAATTTTAAAGTGGTAATAGCTGGATGTGTATCATCTACTTCATTATCACGATACGCCACCAGTAATAACAAACGACAATCTAAGCCTCTCTCTCCTTCCTCCAACAATATATCGGTATTGTTACCCGCGCCAATTAATAAAGGTAAAAGATTTAAGGTACCGCGATCAGCCCATTGAAGATCATCAATAAAAATAACTAAGGGCCGGTCTTGTGTAATGAACTGAATAAAACGTTGTAAGACTAAATGAAAACGGTTTTGGGTTTCTTGTGCGCCGAGTTCGGGCAAAGGTGGCAACTCACCCAACACGAGCTCAAAGCTTTCAAGGAAGTCGACTAGTACACGTGCATTAATACCAAGGGCCAAGTTTAGCTGCTCACGTAACACAATTAACGCGGTATCTCTTAAGCTCAGTGCATTCTGCACCCAACCCGAAAAAGCCTGTTTCAGTGCAGAGTAAGGTACATTTTTTTGGAACTGATCAAATTTACCACTTATAAAAATACCGCTATGCGCGGCAATGCCTTTGTGAACTTCATGTACCAAAGCTGATTTACCAATACCGGCAAAGCCTTCTACCGCTAGGAGTTGTGGTTGACCTTTCACTGCTAAATAAAAACTCGTCATTAGCTGCTTAATTTCAGGTTCTCGCCCATAAAGTACTTGCGGTACTTGAAAACGATCAGAGACATCATTTAAGCCCAACACAAACACTGGTATGTCTGTACCCGCCAACACATGACGCCTGCAAATATCAATATCTTGCTTTAAACCTAAAGCACTTTGATAACGGGTTTCAGCCGTTTTATGCATCAGCTTATCTACAATGTCTGACACGACTTGAGGTACTTCAGGGCACTGGTCACATATTGGTGTTTGCACACGGGCGATATGGGCATGCACTAGACCAATGGCATCATCGGCGTCAAAAGGTAGCGACCCGGTTAATAATTGGTACAAGGTTACACCCAATGTATAAAAGTCAGATCGGTAATCTAATGAACGATTCATACGCCCTGTTTGCTCAGGCGATATATAAGACAAGATACCTTCAAGGTTTTCTGGCGGGGCTAAGGTTGGTTGCTCTCGAGAAAGTAAAGAGGCTAAGCCAAAATCAATAATTTGTACTTTGAGTGTGTCAGGATTAATCAGAATATTGCCCGGGTGCAGGTCTTTATGGATAACCTGGGCATGATGAATCACACTTAAAGCTTCGGCTAGCTGTATGGCAATATTAAGCACGATTTCAACAGGCAACTGTTTATTCACAAACAGGTCAGCATAATTCCAAAGGTCGATGCTTTTCGTGTCAACCATCACCATACAAGGCTGCCCCGAACACTCAATAAAGTCGACTATTTTGACGATATTGGGGTGATCAAAGCCTTTGATAATTTCATAAGAAGAGCTTAAACGCGCACCTTGAGAAGTGCTTGCCGATTCACCACAAGTACGTAAAATCACAGTACTTTGATCACTTTCCCGCATACCTCGGTACACACAACTAGAGGGAGACGTAATAAGAACTTCGGTTATTTTATATCCGCTGAGACTGAGCATATATGCGACTGCTTAAAGTACTTTCTTTAAATTATTATTGAATAATCATTAGTATAGCAGCGAATCTGATTATTTTTAGAGCCTACAAAATATATAAAGCACAGTAGAAAACTTGCTGTAACATAAAATTTCAAAATAAGCACCTGAAATGTGTTCTTTTTTAATATCACGTCTAAGCTTTCACTATTGCGATAAATTGATAACAAGGAATACCTGTGAAACCTTTCGACCCAAAAAAAAACAAACTGAGCTTTGGCCAGCGTTCTATGTGGATCCAACATCAGCTATCTGATGGCAGTGGTATTTACAATAATCACTTTGTTTGGGAAATTCCGAAAGATACCGACATTCATATTCTAAAGAAATGTCTCGATGAAGTGACTCAACGTCACATTGCCTTACGAGCCATTTATTCTTATGAAAACGATGAACCCTACTTTATTGACCAAGAAACCAGTGAAGCACACCTAGAAGAAACGAACATAGGTGATGTGAAAGACAAAGCGCTCGAAAAACTTCTTGATGAAGAGCTATTAAGGCCGTTCAATTTAAATAAAGAACCCGTGGTGAGGTGGAAACTATTTTACCGTGACTCTCTACCACCAATATTCGGTTTATTCATGCAACACACCAATATTGATTTGTGGTCCTGCATGATCGTATTAAATGAAATTAGAACGGCTTATAACGCACTGGTAAAAAATGAAAAGCCCGAGTTCGAACTGCTTGAAAAGAACCTAATCGACTACAACAATTGGCAAAGAGAATACGTCAATACAGAAAAAGGACAAGCCGATAAAGTATTTTGGGATCAGGAACTTAAGGGTTTTGATTTTTCACTCGACTTCCCTACCGACTACCAACGACCTAACAAGTTAGGCTGTATAGGGAGCTACTTTCAATTTCCACTGAATGAAGTATTCACTAACAATTTAAGTCAACTTGCATCAGAAAACAAGATCTCATTATTTGCATTATATTTAGGAATTTTCCACTTATTAATTTATAAACTTTCTAACCAAACAAATATCTGTATTGGCACAGCAACAGGCGGAAGAACCAAAGAGTATGAAAAGATTTTTGGATATCTCTCAAACACAATATTGGTATGTCTAGAGCATGATCCTGAACTAACATTTATCGAGTATATTAAGAAAGTTGACCTCAAAGTAAAAGGACTTCTTCAACATCAACTTTACCCTCTTGCACAGATCGCATCAGAGCTTGAGACGGATAGAGACCAAAGTCGTGCGCCACTATTTCAAATAACCTTTGTATGGGAAAATATTAACCGGTTTGAAAATCGAGATGAGTCAATGGTTAGCCTCAACGAGAACCTTGATCAAAATTGGGACTTTGGAGACGCAGGCACTTGGAATAGAGTCACTCGAAAGCAACAATTAGACGACTTTGATATTGTTTTTAGGGTCAATAAGTTCCAGAACAATTTTTTAGGCGCTATTGACTACAATACAGAGCTCTTCAGCAAAGAAACAATAGAAGAACTTGCGGTCAGATATCAAAACCTAATGAAGACAATTACTGACAAACCGCATCAAAAAATTGCTGAAATTTCATTATTAAGTAAAAAAGAGTACACCAAGACTATTCTAGATTGGAACCAAACATCACAGGAATATGATAAAAACCAATCTTTTGTAGACCTTTTCGAAAAACAAGTTAAAGAATGCTCTGATATTACAGCTATTCAGTCAAAGGATTGTAAATTAACGTATTTAGAATTAAATACAAAAGCAAATCAACTTGCTACATTATTAGTAAAGAGAGGGATTGAACCTGAAACAATTGTAGGAATATCTCTAGATCGCTCACCCGAGATGATTATCAGTTTATTAGCTATTCTTAAAGCTGGTGGAGCCTATCTACCATTAGACCCTGATTACCCAAAAGATCGGCTAGAATATATGATTAAGGACTCTCGAGTTCCTTTCGTCATAACATCCAAGAAGCATCAAAGCGTTTATTCCAATATCGACACTAATATTTTATATTTAGATGATCTTAACGATGAAATTTCATCATTCCAAATTGAGAATTTACCAAAAAGAATAAAACCAAATAATCTTGCCTACATCATCTATACATCAGGCTCGACTGGCAAACCCAAAGGGGTTCAACTTGAACACGCCTCTTTAATGAATTTGGTCGTCACTCAAAATCAGGTATTCACTCTAAACCAGAATGATAATGTTTTATTGTTTTCTTCCTTAAATTTTGATGCTTCGATATTTGCCATCACCTCAGCATTTTGCTCCGGTGCAACCTTACACATTGCTCAAAGAGAGCAGCTATTAGGTGATGGTTTAACGCAATATTTGAATGACAGCCTAATTTCTTGGGTTTTACTCCCACCGTCGATTGCCTCAACACTTACCTCGAAAGAGCTGCCTAAATTAAAAACACTCGTTGTTGGCGGTGAAGCGTGTGGACAAAGTTTTGCTAGAGAGTGGTCACAAGGTCGCACGCTTATTAATGCGTACGGACCTACTGAGTCAACTGTTTGGGCTACGAGTTGTGTTTTAGATGGGGATATTCCACCACCCATAGGCAAACCTGTTTCTAATACACAAACCTATATATTAGACTCAAATTTAAAACCGTTACCTATTGGCGTTCCCGGCGAACTACATATTGGTGGCGACAGCCTAGCTAGAGGTTACCTGAACCAACCAGAGCTAACCGCCGAAAAGTTTATCCCCAACCCTTTTGATGAAGTTGCTTCATCTCGACTTTATAAATCCGGTGACCTAGCTCGCTATTTACCTGATGGCAATATTGAATTTTTAGGTCGGCTTGATCACCAAATTAAAATTAGGGGTTTTAGAGTAGAACTCGGTGAAATTGAATCAACCCTACTGACCCACCCTTCCGTTGAAAATGTACTCGTAATAGCTCGAAATGACATGACAGGAACTCCTGATGGGGTCCCTTTATTAGCGGCTTATATCATTACGAAAGATGAAAAACTTCAAGTTTTCGAATTAAAGGCGCTGTTAAAAGAGCAGTTACCCGACTACATGGTGCCTTCAGGGTTTGTTTTACTCGATGCTTTCCCTCTAACACCCAATGAAAAAATTGATCGTAAAGTGCTTCCTATTCCTGAACTTGGCAGTGGTAATAAAGCGGGTAAGCAGCAACTTCCTCGTAGCGAAATTGAAAAAATTATTGCCGGTATTTGGCAGGAGGTACTCAATCTTAAGGATGTGAGTACCGATGAAAACTTTTTTGACCTTGGCGGCCACTCGCTTTTATTAGCGCAAGTACACAGTAAATTCCCCCAGAATTTAAAAAATAAAATTTCTATGGTGGATCTATTCAAATACCCGACTATCCATACGCTTACACACTACCTTGAAATTGATGAAGAAGAGGAAGATACATTCTTTCTTCAGCAAGATGAGCATATCGAACGGATGCGGCTGCGAAGACGCTTACTGGAAAACATACGCGGCTTAAAAATTGCAATTGTCGGCATGTCAGGCCGCTTCCCTGGTGCTGAGAATGTTGACGAATTTTGGCAAAACATTATTGGTAAAGAAGAATCGATTCGTTTTTTTACCAATGAAGAGCTGTTACAGGCTGGCGTGCCAAAAAATCTAGTGCGTGACCCAAGTTATGTACCCGCTAAAGGTGCCATTAAAAACCCGAAAGGCTTTGATGCAGCCTTCTTTGGCTACACTCCACGGGAGGCACAAATTACGGACCCTCAGCATCGCTTGTTTCTTGAGTGCGCTCATGAAGCACTTGAGGATGCCGCGTGTGTACCGGATAAATTTAAAGGCCAAGTCGGCGTTTATGCCGGCACTGGCATTAATAATTATTTAACGAATCATATCTCGGCTCATCAAAGTTTGGTAAATACTGTGGGTGACTACCCCATTATGATTGGCAACGATAAAGATTTTTTAGCCAATCGTGTTTCGTACAAACTTAATTTGAATGGCCCCGCTATGGTGATTCAAACAGCATGTTCCACCTCGCTTGTAGCGATTCACTCTGCCTGCCAGTCTTTAATTAATGAGGAGTGCGATGCCGCACTCGCAGGTGGCGTATCACTAGGAAAGCTTGATAATGAAGGTTATCTTTATAAAGAAGGCATGATTATGTCACCCGACGGCCATTGCCGGGCCTTTGATGAGAAAGCTAAAGGCACCCTGCAGGGCCAAGGTGCCGGCGTAGTGTTACTGAAACGACTTGATGATGCCTTAAAAGATAATGACCATATTTATGCGGTAATCAAAGGCTCGGGTATTAATAACGATGGCGCGGCTAAAAGTGGCTACACCGCCCCCTCCATTGAAGGCCAGGCCAAAGCAGTCATGCTTGCACATGCCAGCGCGAATGTTTCGCCACAGCAAATCAGCTATATCGAAGCCCACGGTACCGGTACGCCGATTGGCGATCCGATTGAAATTGAAGGTCTTAATTACGCCTTTAAACACAGTACAATTAAGCTAAGTACCCAATTAGAAATGAGTAGTGATTCGCACACTTGCGCCATTGGTTCGGTTAAATCAAACATTGGCCACTTGGATGCCGCCTCAGGCGTAACAGGTTTAATTAAAACGGCAAAAGCCCTAGAGCAAACCATACTTCCCCCCAGCCTGCATTTTGAAACCGCTAATCCAAAAATTAATTTTAAGCAGTCGCCTTTTTATGTCAATACCCAAACGACTCCCTGGCCTGATCAAGTAGGCCCTAGGCATGCGGGCGTCAGCTCGTTTGGTATTGGCGGTACCAATGCGCACATTGTATTAAGTGAAGCCCCCGATCAAACGATCTCTGGTCGGTCTCGACCTTGGCAAATTATCACACTGTCAGCTAAAACTGAAACAGCTTTAGAAGCCATGACCGCGCAACTTCATGACTATCTCAACACACACCCAAGCGTTAGTTTTTCAGATGTTTGTTACACACTGCACCTAGGGCGAAAGCTTTTTGAACATCGTCGTTATTTGGTGTGTAAGAATACTGACGATGCTATTTTTGAACTCTCAAAAATATTACCAAGTGAAACGGCACAAAAACAATCAGGCAGAGTCATTACAAAAGCTGACTCAAAAATTCCACGAAAAATTGCCTTTATGTTTTCAGGCCAAGGTTCACAGTATGTGAATATGGCTCAAAAGCTTTATAAAGTAGAACTCAACTTTAGAAAAGAAGTAGACCGCTGTCGTAACATTCTTAAAGAGCGCTTTGTGTATCTTTTCGAACGTCTGGTCGAAGATGACTTTAATGCCTTAAGCGATAAAGTACATGATACCTATATCACGCAACCTACCTTGTTTATTGTGGAATATGCTTTAGCTAAAACGCTAATGTCATGGAACATTCAACCTGAAGTCATGATTGGGCACAGTATCGGTGAGTATGTAGCGGCTTGTTTAGCGGGGGTATTTACCCTTGAGCAAGCACTTGAATTAGTCACCATTAGAGGGCGCATGATTTACGACCTTAAGAAAGGCGATATGTTAATGGTTGAACTCTCTGAACAGGAAGCCAATACTTACTTAAACGAGTCACTTTCGCTCGCCGCCATTAACGGTGAATATCGCTGTGTAATTTCAGGCCAGTCTGAAGCGATTATCACCTTGCAAAAAGAGCTGACCAATAAAGAAATACAAAACAGAATCCTACATACCTCGCATGCTTTTCACTCACACATGATGGAAGGCATACTTGAAGACTTTACCAATTCTGTTAGACGACGAGTCCCCAAAAAACCAACCATTCCTTTTGTATCAAGCCTAACAGGCGAGTTAATTACCGACAGCCAAGCAACATCAGCAGAGTATTGGGCGAAACATTTACGTAATGCCGTTCGTTTTCATCATGGCTTGGAAACACTATTTAACCTGCGTGAAAACGACAAAAGTGGTTGGGTATTATTAGAAATCGGCCCAGGAAAAATGCTCTCTACTTTAGCTCGACAACATCCGGGGAAAACCGACCTCGATGTCGTGTATGAAACCATGCGTCATTCCTATGAAGATGTGTCAGACATTAAAAAATTACTCGCGACGATTGCGAAGTTATGGGTCAATAACGTTGATATTGATTGGGAAGTGTTTCATTCAAACCGACAACGCTACAAACTCTCACTCCCCACCTACCCTTTTGAGCGTTTGGATTACTGGATTGAGTCCGCTAATAAGACACGTTTAACACAAGATAGACGAGGAATGAGTGAACAAACACTGCCGCCACTACCTAACGAAAATATGCCGACTCAGATCATCAAAAAAACGGTCATTGAACCTCGCGATAAATTTGATACGTTCATTTGCCAGCTTTGGGAAAAAAGCCTTGGGGTAAATAAAGTTTGTATTCACGATAACTACTTTGATTTAGGTGGTGATTCCCTCAGAGCCGTTGGTATTATTGATACGCTGGTTACGAAATATAATACCCCAATTGCCACCCATATTTTGATTCAAAAGCCCACGGTCGCCGAAATATCTGACTATATTAAGTCAATTTCACAACACCCTGAGGCAGAGGGCACACAAGGTAGCGACCAATCTTTTACCTTGTCACTCGTGACAATTCAAAAAGGCAGTGAACGGAAGCAACCCCTGTTTATGGTGCACCCTATTGGTGGTGAGGTTTATTTTTATCGCGATTTAGCCCATCAACTCGGCGCTGATCAGCCATTATTTGCTTTTCAGGCGACCAGTCTGTCAGGTCAAACCGACCCTTATGACGATGTTGAAACCATGGCATCTGATTATATTTCAGAGCTCAAAGCCATTGGGGCCAAACCGCCCTATTTATTAGGCGGCAGTTCATTTGGCGGCTTAGTCGCTTATGAAATGGCCCAGCAATTAAAAGCCATAGGCGAAGAGGTGCGTTTATTGGTGATGATCGATACGCCGTTTCCGCAAGAAATGCCTGCTCACTTAACCAACAGCGCGGCTATTTTAGATTATCTGCTAAAAGATAAGATTCCGCTTGATACCGAAATTTTAAATAAGCTAGAGCCTAAAGCACAAATTGATTATGTGTTGGAAGAAGCGCGGCTGCGCGGAAAAAGCGAAGTCATCCCACCACACTTAGGTGTACCGCTCTTTAATACTTGGATTGCACACCAAAAAGCGACCTTTGACTACTTCCCTAAGCCTTATGCTGATGACATGGTGTTTTTTCGCCATACCGAGCGCATGGAACATTTTCCGGCAGCACCACATAAGACATGGCTTGATTACGTTGAAGGTAAAGTTGAAATACACCAAGTGCCGGGCGATCACATCACAATGAATTACCAGCCTTGCGTCAGTGTGTTAGCCGCGCATTTGAAGATTGTATTAAAAAATACCGCAGCTCAAATTCAGCGAGAGTTAAATAATACAGAGGAGAATAAACTTTATCCGCAGAGTTATTCGCTTACAGGGTAGTTGTTTGGTCAATGCGTCTTATAACGTGGTTGGGGTGAGTCACACGCCCCCCCCAACCACGCTGGTGACGAGTACCTTAGTTTACCTCCATCATTATTTGTTGGGGTTCTCTTCGATCACCCCAACCTACAACAACATTCAACTTCCATGTTCAAAGACTCGTTGGTTAAGCACCTGAGTGCTTACTGCAGCGTAATTCCATTCTCGCTAGCAATAATGAGTTGATTGCCACGTTGTACTTCTACGTCGGTATAGGCATCCAAACTAACACGCTCATTTAACTTAAAGCTTTGCCCATCATCATTACTTGTTAATACCGTACCCGAAAAACCTACGAGAGTAATTGTACCATCGTCACTTAAAGCGGATCCTGCTAAGCTCGTGCTAACTGGGGTTTCAATCGCCTCCCAGCTTTGTCCGTCATCCATTGATTTATAGACACTGCCTCTTAACCCATACACCAGTACTTCATTTTGATTTTTAGTGTTCTGTATACCAAAGTAAGAACCTTGGTAAGGTCCGTATAGCGTCTCCCAAGTTTCTCCCATGTCAGTCGAGGAAAATAAAGCGCCTGCTTCACCCGCAATCAATAATGCACCTCCTTTTATTTTTTCGATTGCATTTAAGTGATAGCGGTCAATATTGTCCATTCGTCCAGCGATAAATTCCCATTTTTTACCGCCATCATTAGTGACAAAGAAAAAACCATAAGCACCCACTACGTAACCATGTTGCTCATTTTCAAACCAAACATCTAAAAATGGGTTAGCGGCGCCCATTTCGGCATCAAACTCGGCATCTGACAATGCATATTCGGTGTCTTCAATTTCAAAAAGTAAATCTTCTTGCTCTAATTCATCAGCGGCGTTGTATGCTTGCTTTAAGTTGTGAAGTTTTTGATTTATTTGCGCTAATATGAGTTGGTTCGCCTGGTTGCCATCAAACTGTTTTTCCCAAGTCATACCGCCATTTTTTGTATGCAATATCACTCCGCCATGACCGACGACCCAACCGTTTTTTTCATCCGTAAAATATATTGATGTTAAGGTACTAGAGACGGGGACGGATACTT
>Ga0209290_1001225_pt1 | contig 13118 bp, 8 predicted proteins | sample EN1Hudsemesocosm_2_FD_184632 | JGI IMG/M metagenome (GOLD analysis project Ga0209290, IMG submission 184632) | Methane-oxidizing microbial communities from mesocosms in the Hudson Canyon - EN10B Hudson Canyon (SPAdes) (version 2) | ecosystem: Environmental > Aquatic > Marine > Cold seeps | place... | reverse complement strand
AGCCATTAGCCGAAATACTTTTTACCAGCTTTAGCCATCTCTCTCATACCCGCAGTCGGGTGATAAAGAGCACCTAAATCTTTGTACTTATCTGCAATAGCACAGAACGCTTCAAGACCGATAGAATCGATATAACGAAGTGCACCACCACGGAATGGAGGGAAACCAATACCGAAGATAAGACCCATATCTGCTTCTGCTGCTGTATCAACGATACCGTCTTCTAGGCAACGTACAGTCTCGATGCAAAGCGGAACCATCATACGCTCAATGATTTCTTCATCAGTAAACTCGTTGCTACTTTCAACAACTGGTTTAAGCATCTCGTAAACAGTTTCGTCTTTAACTTTCTTCTGCTTACCTTTACGGTCAAGCTCGTAAGTGTAGAAACCTTTGTCTGTCTTCTGACCGTAACGACCATCATCAAACATTACATCAATTGCGGTACGGAACTCATGCTTCATACGATCAGGGAAGCCATCAGCCATCACCTCACCCGCATGCTTACCCGTATCCATACCAACTACATCAAGTAGATAAGCAGGACCCATAGGCCAGCCGAACTTCTCCATAATCTTATCAACACGCTGGAAGTCAGCACCGTCACGTACTAGTGAACAGAAACCACCAAAGTATGGGAATAAGATACGGTTAACCAAGAACCCTGGGCAATCATTAACAACAACAGGCGTTTTACCCATCGCTTTAGCGTAAGCAACAGTTGTAGCAATTGTTTCTTCGCTAGTTTTCTCACCACGAATGATTTCTACAAGAGGCATCATGTGTACTGGATTGAAGAAGTGCATACCACAGAAGTTTTCAGGACGCTTAAGATTCTTAGCAAGCAGATCAATAGAAATCGTAGAAGTGTTTGAAGTAAGAACAGTATTTTCAGATACCAAACCTTCTACTTCACAAAGTACGATATCTTTAACTTTAGGGTTTTCAACTACCGCTTCAACCACTAAATCAACATTACCAAAATCACCGTAGCTAAGTGCTGGCGTGATAGCATTTAAAACACCGGCCATTTTAGCAGCCGTCATGCGACCTTTATCAACACGCTTGGTTAGAAGCTTAGTCGCTTCATTCAGACCAAGGTCGATACCCGCTTGCGCGATATCTTTCATGATAATTGGCGTGCCTTTTAGTGCAGACTGGTAAGCGATACCGCCGCCCATAATACCCGCACCCAATACAGCAGCTAACTTAACGTCTGTCGCTTTAGATTCCATCTCTTTAGCTTTCGCTTTCAGAGCTTGATCGTTCAAGAATAACCCAATCAAAGAAGCGGAAACTGAAGTTTTTGCCATTTTAGCAAAACCTTTGGCTTCAACCTGAATCGCTTTATCACGTGACATACCAGAATGCTTCTGCATAGCTTTGATAGCTTCTACAGGCGCCGGGTAGTTTGGACCAGCTTGACCAGCCACGAAACCTTTAGCAGTTTCGAAAGTCATCATGCTTTCCATTGGATTCAGTTTAAGCTTGCTCGTTTTCTCTTCACGAACTGCTTTGTAGTCAAGCTTGCCTGCAATTGCTTCGTTTACCAGAGCAACAGCCGCGTCAAAAAGCTTATCAGCAGAAACGACAGCGTCAACTGCACCAAACTTAAGCGCATCTGCTGGACGATATTCTTTGCTACCACATATCCATTCGATTGCGTTATCCGCACCAATTAGACGAGGAAGACGAACAGTACCACCAAAACCAGGGAAGATCCCTAGCTTAACTTCTGGCAAACCAACCTTGGCTTTCTCTGACATTACACGGTAGTCAGTAGATAGACACATTTCAAAGCCGCCACCCAAAGCAATACCATTGATTGCTGTTACAGTTGGGTAAGGTAGATCTTCAATTGCACTGAAGATAGCATTAGCTTGAACATTGCTTGCTATCAGGTCTTCTTCAGATCCTGCAAACAAACTCGTGAATTCTGTAATATCTGCTCCAACGATGAAGCAATCTTTTGAACTAGTTACAACTAAACCTTTAATACCATCGGCATTTTTAAGGCTCTCTGCTGCTGCACCCAGCTCTTCAAGAGTAAGTCGATTAAACTTGTTAACTGACTCGCCTTCTAAATCGAAGTTAAGTTGTGCTATGCCACCTTCGATTTCTTTAACCGTGATGGCTTTACCTGCGTAAATCATCAACTGTTCTCCAAGTTAATTGTCCGTGCCTGTGTAAAAAATGACACCGGCAAAGTTATTTTGCCCACTAAATTCTAACGGGATTTTCCGAAATTCATACGCTCGTTTGAATTCCGAGATGTGAACCATGAAAAAAAAATGCCCGCTTGTCAATTGTTATTGACATTTCTACACAATTTTTTTCTCGTAACAACTTTAATTAAACACGTTAAGCTATTGTTTAATATCATATAAATAAATAAATAACAAAAACATGAAAATATTTGATAATTTATGACTTTCAGTCATAATCTTTTCCCTACCAGAGAATCGTCAATTTAAAATGCTTAAATAATTTAACTTTTCGCGCGTTAAAAAGCTTTTTAGGCTGCTTCTCAACAACATTATGTAAATGTTTGTATGTTAAAGAATTAATACTACACTGAAGTTAATTATATATTTTGACCGAGCTATTTGGAGCCATTGAATGTCATTTTACAGCAAGCTACTTAATCACTCATTCGTGATGTTTTCCTCTCTTGCCCTCTTAGTCAGCTTAGCTTTTTCTGCTAACGCTGAAGAGACACAAACTGAAAAATCCCCTATTGAGAAAGTATTTCAAACACAAGTAAACTCATATTACTCTATCAATGGTTTTTACAACTTTAGTGCCAACCAGGGAGCCCAGAAAGATTTAGACGACATCAATGACGCGCTCGCAGTAATTGAGGAACGAATGAATGAGCTTAGAAGTGAGTCTGGAAAAGCCAGTGATACAGATAGCTTTAAGACTACCACTTCAGCATGGCAAGCGTACAAGAAGATCCTTAACCAGAACATTCGTGAAGTTAAGAAAACCGGCTATCCAGATTTAAGACTTGCGGGTGACATGGCCAAGCAAAACATCGCCTTTAACGCTGCATTAGCTGATTTTTATGACACCATGATCGAAATGAGCGACAGAAAACCAAACAATATAACGGCACTCAGCAGAAATGCGGCGACCAATCTGGCACTGATGATGACAAAATACTCTGCACGAACCACCTCAACGGTGAGCCAGGTATATGCCGGTGAAGATGGCGATTTAGAAGTCACCATTGACTCTTTAGCAACGGAGTTCAGTAAGCAGCTTCACGAACTGCTGACATCAGCAAAAGACAATAAAGTAGCCTACAAACTATTAGATTCAGCCAATACAAAATGGGATTTCATCAAATCCTCATATCTGAATTATAACGAGAATCGAGTTAATTTTATTGTGAACCTTTATTCAAAGAAAATTATAAGTGATATTGATTTAGCCTTAGCCAAAAAATAGAAAACCAACATCTTCAGTTGGAGCGCCCGCTAATATTGGGCTCCAACTGAACTCCGTTACTTATTTTGATAGTTATAACTTAGCCATCCACAAATCACTTGCTTCAATACAGCGCACTAAACACTCGTCTATTTTCTCAACCTCAGCAAGCGAACTACCATCTAACTGATATTCCCGCCACAACAAAGCAATTCCACTAGCAGATATAACCAATGCCTCTACAGTCGAAGGTAGACTCTCAAATAAGTTGTGATTTATCAGCTGCTGCCTAAGTGGATCAACCACATCAATTTCATGCGCGTCCGGATCATCGCTCACCCTTACCACTCTAGCCTTGAAAGAATTAGGCTTCTTCCCTGAGGGTAAGAGTTTTTCATATAATGTGTACCCTCGATAGTTATCTAACCAAGGAAATAAAGCCTTGGATAGTTTTTCATCCACTAAGCGGACCTTTAAGCCTAAACTGAGGGCTTTATTTCTCATAGATATTAACGACTTCTCTCTAACAGAAGGCATTACCCACATAACTGAGCCTAGTACCGCTAAGGTAATGAGAGATGCAACCAAAAAACCCATAACTAACCTTTTGTATAATTGATTATTTTGTATTTATGACATATTTATTTGATGTAAAGTCATGCACGCATTAGGAAGAAGCTTCCTCCTCAAGTTCCATCCAACGATCTATTGATTCTGATAACACTTGTTCAGTCTGAGCTAGTTGCGCAGTCACTTGATCTACCTCCACTCGCTCTTTCTTATAAAACTCAGGGGAGACAATTTCTGCCTGAAGGCGCTCAACCTCAGCCTCCAACTCTTCAATCTTACCGGGCAATTGCTCTAACTCTAACTTAAGCTTATAACTTAGTTTTTTAGGCTTAGTAGCGGGCTTTAGTTGCTCCACCACTACTTCTGAAGCAGTATTATCGTTTATATCTGCAGAAATTGGCTCAGACAACTCAGCCCCAGGAGACGCAACTACATCACCACTGATAGCTTGAGACTCTGACGGCATAATACCGTCAGATTGTCGCACCCAATCCTGATAACCACCAACAAATTCAGACACTTTACCCTGCCCTTCAAAAACTAAAGTACTAGAAACGACTTGATCAATAAAATCTCTATCATGACTAGTAAGCAGCAACGTTCCGGTAAAATTACTTAATTTTTCCTCCAATAACTCAAGCGTATCAACATCGAGGTCGTTTGTCGGCTCATCCATCACAATAACATTGGCTGGTCGAGCAAAAAGCTTAGCTAACAACAAACGATTCGTCTCACCACCTGATAAAGCCCTGATTGGAGTTCTGGCACGCTCAGCAGTAAACAAAAAGTCATTAAGGTAACTCATCACATGACGTGACTTTCCATTCAATTCAACAAAATCATGACCATCAGCGACATTTTCAAAAACCGTCTTATCGAAATCTAAACCACCTCGAAGCTGGTCGAAATAGGCTACTTCAAGCTTGCTCCCTAATTTAATAGTCCCTGATTCAGCTTCAAGACGACCGAGAAGTAATCGAAGCAGAGTTGTTTTCCCGGCGCCATTGGCGCCCAGTAGACCAATCCTATCTCCTCTCATAACCGTTAGCGAGAAGTCATCTATTACTTTTCTACCACCAGAAAATGAATGTGAAACCTGCTTAGCTTCTACAACTAACTTCCCTGACTTTACCGCCTCTTCAATTTTTATTTCTGCAGCGCCCTGCTTACTTATACGCTGTTTACGTACTTCTCTCATTGCTTTCAAGGCTCGCACTCGACCTTCATTTCTAGTACGCCGGGCCTTGATACCCTGCCTTATCCAAACCTCTTCCTCGGAAAGCCGCTTATCAAACAATTGGTTTTGACGCTCTTCATCTTCTAATAGCTTTTGTTTTTCAACAAGGTAATCACTATAACTTCCGTTAAAGCTTGCTACATTCCCTCTATCTAGCTCAACTATATTGGAAGCAAGCGCCTTTATAAAAGCCCTATCATGACTCACAAAAAGCAAGGCGCCTTGAAATTCTTTTAACCGTAGTTCAAGCCACTTAATAGTTTCAATATCCAAATGGTTAGTCGGCTCATCTAAAAGCAATAAGTCAGGCTCATTAATTAGCGCGCGAGCAAGTAAAACTCGACGCCTCCAGCCGCCTGACAACTCTTTCATATGCAAATGGTCTGCGAGACCAAAGCGTTTTAACATATTTGATATTTTTGTCTGAAAAGCCCAACCGTCCTGCGCTTCAATTTGCTCTTGAAGCACCTCTAAGCGCCTCATACTATCAACATTACCCGTGTCCTGATGAAGACTCTCATCCAACAAACCATGATACTGGGCAAGCAGTTCACCTACTCCCGGCAAACCTTCCGCCACCACATCAAACACACTGCGCTCATCTGCGTCTGGCAAACTCTGAGGTAAGTCACCTACTTTCAAGCCTTTTTGGAAGATAATATCTCCACTATCCGGTAGAGCCTCTTTGCTCAGAAGAGACATCAAGGAAGACTTTCCTTCACCATTCCGCCCTAATAAACAAATTTTTTGTCCCTCCTCAATCGCCATTGATACTTCATCTAATAAAGGTCGGTGCCCATAGGCGAGAGAAACGTTTTCAAATCTAACAATGCTCATAATTTCTTCTATAAAACGGTAATTTTTTTATGCAAAATGGCTAGCTAACTACTATTTTTCAACTATGCTTTTTTAATGTACTGTAGCGCTAAGTTGCTGCCATTATGCCTAACTTTGCAAGCCAACCACAGCTTTTAATACTAAGGAGAGTCGTATTGCCTAACAACCCTACATCTTCAACCGCAAAAAAACCTGATTTGGACTGGAGCCAAGTTAAAGAAACAATCAATATGCTTACACTAGCGGTTTCACAGGTTGAGTGCACGATGACGGATGGGGAAAAGTCAATAACTGAACTTACTAAGTCATTCACCTATATTGCCAGCCAGTTAAAAGAAGTGATTGATACTCACGACAATAAATCCAACGAGACAAACACAGATGATTCTAAAATTGCGTCCATCAAGTTAAGCGCAAAAGAGATCCATCAGCAAATTATGAGTGCCATTGTTGCCTTTCAATTTTATGACCGCTTATCTCAACGACTTGATCACGTAAAAAGAGATCTTGGCTGGTTAAGTAATCTTGTTAGCGACCCCCAACAACTATACAACCCTCTTGCCTGGTCAAAACTACAAGAAGACATCATGTCCAATTATACAATGGAAGAGGAAAGGATTATGTTTCAGCACATCATGAAAGGCGCTTCCGTTGAAGAAGCATTGGAAATATACCAGCATCACTTCATAAGCAAAAAAGAAGAAGGCGATACTAGCACTGATGAAATTGAGTTATTTTAAGAAAATAACTCAATTCACCCGCTACATTATAAGCATACGATTACATTACAAAAATAATAGTAGCGTTAATTTTTGCCCCCCACACAATACTCTCAATCTCTTGATTTCACTCAAGTAACTTAACAGACTTGTGCACTACAATCACTTCTCATTAAAATCACCTTTAAGATATTATTTATTCTAAATTCAAGCACTAGATATTAATATCCGTATTGATATGGAGCCATTCAATGGAACCGTTACAGGCGCTAAGGAAAATATTTCAAGAAGCAGGCGAGCTATCATCTGCAGATGAACTACTACATTTAATCGTTACCCGTGTAAAACAGGCCACGCATTCTGATGTATGCAGCATTTATCTAGCAGACGAAAATAAACAGGACTGGGTGCTAGTCGCTACAGAAGGCTTATCTGACTCTGCTATTGGCCAAGTTAGAATGCACACCGGAGAAGGCCTTGTTGGCTATATTTGCCAGCAACAGAGCATTTTAAACCTCAAAAATGGGGCAACTCACCCTAACTATCGATACTTCCCTGAAACAGGAGAAGAACATTTTGCTGGTTTCCTAGGCGTGCCAATAATTAGCTTTCGAAAACTTATCGGGGTCCTGGTCATCCAGAGCTTAAGCGTAAGGTGCTTTAACGCTGAAGAAGAAGCCTTCCTAATAACAATTTCTGCACAATTAGCAGGCCCCCTCAAAACGACTTTAAACCAGGAAAAACTCAGCGCCATATCGACCGATGAAAATACTGAGCAACTAAAAGTTCAAGGAATTAAAGGCGCCCCCGGAATCTCTATTGGTAAAGTATTCTTCCTCCCTCCCTTTAAAGAACTTACCACGGTAAAAGATGCGCCTTGCGTTAATGAAGAATTTGAAATAACGCTTTTTAACAAAGCCTTAGAAGCCGTCAAGTTAGAAATACAAACCAGCGGAGACAAACTTGCATCAAGTGTTTCTCAAAATGTGCATGCTTTATTTGGCGTTTACTTAATGATGCTTGATAACGATATGATCGTACGAGAAACTGAGACACGCATTAGAACAGGCTTATCTGCAGCATCCGCTTTAAAACAAACAATTGAAAGTCACGCTCAAGCTTTTGATCAGATGGAAGACTCTTATCTACGCGCTAGAGCAGAAGATGTTCGTCATTTGGGCGCAAGGATTTATGCCAAAATTAACACCCATGACACATCAATAGACATCCCCGATGAGCCCTTTATTTTACTTGCCAAAAACTTAAGCATTACTGAGATAGCGGACTTTTCCGATTCTCAATTAGTTGGCATTGTCTGCATGGAAGGCTCATCACTTTCGCATACAGCTGTGTTAGCGAATGCACTAGGTGTAACCGCTGTGATGGGAATCGGAGACATTTCTAGAAAAAAAGTAGAGCAACAAACCGCTGTCATGGATGGCTACCGCGCCCAAATCATTTTTAATGCTGGCGAAGCAATGCAAAAGGAATACAAACGCCTAATTTCTCAAGAAAACATATTAGTCAAAGGACTAGAAAAATTAAAAAACCTTCCTGCTGAGACATCAGATCATCATCGGGTCAATCTCTATGCTAACACGGGCCTTTTAGCTGACATTTCACCAGGACTTGAACGCGGCGCTGAAGGCGTAGGCCTATATAGATCAGAAATCCCTTTCATGCTGCATGACACTTTTCCGACAGAAGACGAACAAACCCATATTTACCGAAAAGTATTAGAGGCCTACACACCTAATCCTGTTTATATGCGCACCCTGGACATAGGTGGAGACAAAACTTTACCTTACTTCGGCTTTACAGAAGAAAACCCCTACCTTGGTTGGCGAGGCATACGCTTTACACTGGACAATAACAGCATCTTCCTCACACAAATACGCGCTTTATTGAAAGCAAATATGAGTACTGAGAATCTAAAAATAATGCTCCCTATGGTGAGCAGAGTTGAAGAGGTTGATTCATTTCTAAGCTTACTTAAGCAAGCGATTATTCAACTAAAGAGTGAAGGCCTTAATGTTTCACGACCCTCTGTAGGCATAATGATTGAAGTTCCTTCTGCCATGATGATTCTAAAACACCTCGCCCGTCGAGTAGACTTTATCTCTATTGGCTCAAATGACTTAACACAATACTTATTAGCTGTAGACCGGAACAATCCAAAGGTTTCTGCTTTATACAACGTCCTTAACCCTGCCGTTATCAGCAGCATAAATCATATAGCAAAAGAAGCACATCGATACCGTTTAAAGGTTTCCTTATGTGGAGAAATGGCTTCAGACCCTGCTGCCGTGATATTACTGCTAGGAATGGGAATTGATACCTTAAGCATGAGTGCATTCAACATACCAAAAGTGAAGTGGATTATAAGAACTATAAGCCACAAACAAGCAAAAAAATTATTAGTAAAAGTACTCACTCAGGAAAAGGAAGAATGCATTCGTAAATTGCTTGAGGAAGAATTAAACAAAGCAGGCCTTAGCGCATTAATCAGAGCAGGCAACTAATAAACCGTTCAAAAAACGTATGGAGGATATACAACTCAAGCAAAGCATGGCGGACGCTAAGCTCTAAGTTAATCAGCAGGCTTCAACATATCACCAACGCTTATACGCCCAAGCGCTTTATGCACCATATTTTGACCAAAACATACGCCATATTCATTTTTGCGGTAGCTGGCTAGTGTTTTTAGGGGCTCTTTGCCCTTTTCTCCAAATTGATTTATCGTTGTCATAACACAACGACTACATGGCTTCACAACATCAAAAGGTATATCTCCAATCTTGATTTTCAGCCATGTATCCTCTTGATAGGCATGATTACCCGAAAAAATAATGTTTGAACGAAACCGCCCCATTGAGACAGGCTCCTGTAAACGAATATTTAAATCCTTTAAAGAAGCACGATTTGTTAAGAGAAATGGAAAACCATCAGCAAACCCAACCCGCTTATCTGCAGAATAATACTCTCGATCAACCTGCCTAAACGAACTATCAGGCATAAATGCAAGCCGAACACTTTTTCCTAAAAACTGAGAAATAACAGCAGTATCGTCATCATCAACTATCAGCGCCTCAACCAAATCCGACCAAATGCGCACAGGTTCATTCTTTTTAAAACCGTCAAGACAAAAATTTAATACCCCAATATTATCACCCTTAATTTGGAGTTTCCCCGCATCCACAGAGGCTGACAATTGAGACAATTTTGGTACCGTACGCTGAGAGACAAATTTGTTGTCGTCGTCAACGAACATAAAACGTCTATCATTCTTTATCCCAAATTCGTCTAACTCTACACTTGAGACCGATACACCGCATAAAGACTTAACGGGATAGTAGAAAAGTTCCGTAACTGTAAATTCCACACCCACTACCCCATGCTTTTAATATAACTCAACACAGCTTCCGCTAACTCATCAGGCTGAAATTTAGACAGTAAACGATCACAACCAACCCTCTCAGCCATGGCCTGATTAAAACTACCACTCAGCGATGTATGCATAATGACTTGAAGATGCTTTAAACGCTCATCCTGACGTATTTCTGTTGTTAACCGATAGCCATCCATCTCAGGCATCTCAGCGTCGGTTAGCACCATTAAACACTCGTCTACCTTTGCTTTCGACTCATCCGCCCATTTAAGTAACATTTGATGAGCTACTAAACCATTAGATGCCGTTATAACACTTAAGCCTAATTTCTCTAGCGTTCCTTTTGCCTGAGCTATGGCAACCGGAGAGTCATCAACAACCAAAACAAAGCGCCCTTTTACAGTAGCGACTAAATCATTATCCATAAAACTTTCTGAAACATCTGTTGATGATGGCGATATTTCAGATAACACTTTTTCAACATCAATTATTTCGATAAGCTTTTCTTGGTGTCGCGTGATAGCAGTTAGATAATGTGCACGACCAGCCGCTCGAGGCGGTGGCATAATTTCTTCCCAGGTCATATTCACTATTTGCTTGATTCCCCCAACAAGAAAGGCCTGCACACTTCGGTTATATTCGGTGACGATAATAATCGACTCCTTATTAACTTCTAAGGGCCGCATCCCTATCGCTTGACTTAAATTGATAACCGGAACTGTCTGCCCCCTAAAGTGTGTCACACCACATATAGACGAATGACGCTGAGGCATCTCTGTAAGGTTTGGAAGATTCAATACTTCTTGCACTTTAAAGACATTGATCGCAAAAGTTTGCTCACCAACAAGCTTGAACATTAAAAGCTCCAAGCGATTTTCACCCACTAATTTGGTTCTTTGATCTACTGAGGCTAAAACACCCGACATTACTTCCTCCAGCCCTAAACTACTTGGACTATAAACTACATTAGGGTTACACGGATATAAAACTGATGATACAAACAATAATCAATATCACTAATTAACCGAAAACCGAATACAATTCAGTTTAGCCTATAAAAACGGTATTAGCGCTTTGAAGTGAATTATTAAATTAAAGAAAATATATACTTAGAAAGGATAAATGGAGCGGGAAACGAGATTCGAACTCGCGACCCCAACCTTGGCAAGGTTGTGCTCTACCAGCTGAGCTATTCCCGCGCATTTATTTTAAATATTCGCTTTCACGAACATTTTAAAGTGCATTAAAGAAACTCTAATGCTAAAAACTCTATCTAACTCAACAACTAAGCAACTTCAGAAGCGCTAGTCGTTGAATTGGCCCGTATTATATGGAGACTATTTTTATGTTGCAAGCCCCTAGATAAAAAAGAGTGAACTAACTATCAATTTAAGGCTTAAGCTAGCTTGCTAAACTATTCTTTACTTTTATTTTTCATCTTCTGGAAGGTCGTCTGTATCACCTATATCAAAATCTTCCAAATTGAATTCTTCATCGTCATCGTCATCGTCGTCATCTGGCTCACTGATATCCAAAGCTTCCTCAATTTCCTGAGCGAGCTCTTCTTCCTGTTCATCCGCTGAATCTTCAATTGCTTGCGCGATATCTGCGGCCACCTCATCTTCGTCCTCAAGGCTATCTTCAAGAATCGGCGCATCCACTTCTTCTAATTCATCAACAACACTACTTAAGTCAGCAGAAGATAAATCTACTGCATCATCTTCAGGTTCCTCCATCAGATCAAGCACAGGCTCTTCTGAAAGCTCTGGAATAACTTCTTCTGCTGGCTCATCAAACTCTTGCGCAGGTTCTTCTAAGCTAAGCTCTTCTGAAATATCTTCAACAAAATCTAACTCATCACTTAATTCCGGCACCTCAATTTCTGGCTCTGGCTCTGGCTCTGGCTCTGGCTCTGGCTCTGGCTCTGGCTCTGGAATTTGAACATCCTCTTCGTTAATTTCTTTTATATCTTCATCACTTAGGATTTCTTCTGGTTCGTCATCAGCTTTCAAACGCTTTTTCTTTAAAAAGTAAAATACCCCCCCGCCAATTAGCAATAAACCCGCCAGCACTCCTCCGCCAACTAATAACCAAAAGGCTGCATCATCATTTTCAACTAAATCAACGGGTTCAGAGTCATCAATTTCTGGCGACGCCTCTTCTACCGGAGCTTCTACCACCTCTTTAACCTCTTCCTCTTGAATCGCCTCTTTAGGTTCTTCTATTTTTTCCTCTGGCTTAGACAGCATTTCATCTGCCGTTTTTTCTTTGGGCTCATCCTCAGGATCATTGACTGAGACAATACTATTAGAAGCGCCGGTCGGAATGGGGAAGATAGCTTCAAAGGGTTTTGGCTTGAACTGAAATTTCTTCCCTTTAATGGTTTGCGCTTTTACCTTTACCGCAACCTTATAATCACCATCCCCTTTATCAGCTTTAATTGCGGCATGCCATCTACCAGTCGCTTCATCCAGGTCGAGCGCATTAATTAAACTAGAACCGTCTGGTGCATTGATCTTCACAAAAATATTAGTGTCTTTAAGAGATATATTATCATTTAAAGGGGAAACCAAGAGTTCATAATACGCACCTTCACCCTCTCCTTTTACAGAGAACTCAAAGTCAAAAGGCGCCCTCAAATTTATAACTTGGCGATTTTTACGTTTAAAGGTTTTACCATCAACAATGACTGAAACTTCATATTGACCAATTTTGGTTAGTTTTCTGATCGCATCACTAAAAACACCATCACTTGGCGGATTTCCAGGCTCAGATATTACTTTCGTGGCTGTTTTCTTGGATGCTGTAGTGAGCTGAAGCTGAACATCAACCAAAGAAAGAAACTCGGGACTCACAACTGTTTTACCATCTTCTATAAAACTAACATCAATCTCAAGCGAGTCACCCGCGAAGAAATTCACAGGGAGTTTTGTCA
>Ga0209290_1001224_pt1 | contig 13124 bp, 15 predicted proteins | sample EN1Hudsemesocosm_2_FD_184632 | JGI IMG/M metagenome (GOLD analysis project Ga0209290, IMG submission 184632) | Methane-oxidizing microbial communities from mesocosms in the Hudson Canyon - EN10B Hudson Canyon (SPAdes) (version 2) | ecosystem: Environmental > Aquatic > Marine > Cold seeps... | reverse complement strand
TAACTCTAAAGATGATAAAAACTAATATTTTTTTCGATTTATTTTTACCCTTTTATTTTCTCAAAAGTAATTGATAGGTCTGATATGTTTGACCAGCAATGGTTACTTTCTGAATGTGATAAATTATCCTCGCACCAGACCCTGGATCAGTTTTTCCAACACTTAAAACTGTTTGCTGATCAGCTGGGTTACCAGCAAATTATTTATACCGTGCAGCCTGCCTATTATCGACAAGATGAAAGTGTACCGCCTCCCATTATGCTTACCACGTATGATGGTGAATGGCTGGATTATTACCTTAATCGAACGTATACCCAACAAGATGCCATCCTGGAATATTGCCGTGCAGGCGAGGAAGAGCCTTATCAGTTTAAATCCTCCAGCGGTCTATACGGCTTAACCGAATCCGATATACAGGGTATGCAGGATAAGGGCTTGAGTGAAAATGGTTTTTCCTTGCCGTTTAAGAATGGCTCGGCCATCAGTGTAATTGTGCTGGTTAACAAGGGTGGAAAACCAGCCGTTATGGACGCGAACAAAACCTGTAAAGAGCTTATAGAGCACTTCGCTTACCGCTTTAACGAAGCGATTTTTAAAAGATTTCCGCGCCAATTTAGTCAGGTGAATACCCCTGCACTAACCCCCAAAGAGCGCGAGGTTATCTTGTGGTTGGCCTCGGGTTTAGGCTACGAGCAAATAGCCGAGAGGCTCTATGTAGGGATGAGCACAGTACGTAAACATGTGGCCAGCGTGATTAAAAAATTGAACGCTCGTAACAGCGCCCATGCCTGCGCGTTGGCGGTTCGTTGGGGCCTCATTTACTAGCAGGTTTTATCAATTGTTGACTACTGGGTTAAATAACCCATATTCCTAATGCTTTCATCCTATTAAACTACCAATAATTTTGCGTGTACATATGTACGGTTTGTCTGTGGATCAATGATTTAAACGGACATACTTTAGGGATAGGAAAGACGGATGCCGGTAAAGGTTAACTACATAGACAATGGGAATGGGGTAGAGATTTGCCTAATCGATGTGGTACATGGTCATGAAATATTAAAGGCGAAAAAAGCGCTGTTAGAAGACAAGTTATTTATCGGTGTTCAGTATCAAATTATCGATAAATCTAACTGCACCGAATACAACGTTAGCGCCGAAGATATAGAAGGAGTGACGGAATACGACAAGATAATCGCTATTATCAACCAAAACTTTATTACCGCCATCATTGAATCCAACACCCTGAAATTCAGTTTAACTAAATTATGGCAAAACATTGTGCGCGATTTTGAGTTTAGCAATAACAGCTTTAACGATCGTGAATCGGCCTTGGCCTGGATAGTAAAAGAAATGGAACTTAGAGGTCAACCATGAAGGTTGCAAGAGTCAAAGTGCACGCCGGTGACTTTACCACCGCAGGCATCCATTGGTATTTTCGTGGAAACTTTCTCTTTAAAAGTCGTAGACAATTTCTACCGGAGAAAATACACCCTAGCCAAATTACCCGTTTGGAGCTGGCCACGGTACAGTCGGTCATGAGCATAGGCGGTACTGGTGGTTGGGGGCATAGCGGCATCGACCTATTGGAAAATGGACTGTTAACCAAACTAGCCTTGGGCCTGGAAGAAAAATTCACCACCTTTATATGCCAGTTCTCAGATGGCCGAAAGCTGCTGGCCTCGGTGTCATCTGATGTCTTTAATGAGCTGGAAAACCAGGTAAAAACCTCTCTGTTTTAGTTGCACCTTTCATTTCTACCGAATCGCTTTAACCCCACTGGATGCCGGCCCATAACGACTGCTTATGGCGCTGGGTTGCGCCCCTGTGTTACCTTGGGCCATGATTTTAAAACGCTTATTATTACAATCTAGAAACCTGGCCCCACGGGCAGATATCAAGATTCGTAAGAAAATATGGTCGCTCATCGCATTTTTAGTGTTGTTGGTATTGGCTCATAGTGTGGCCATGGTGCAACTGGAAGGCATGAGTTTTTGGCAAGGGTTATGGCTTACCCTTACTACGCTCACCACCGTGGGGTACGGCGACCTAAGTGCCCGTACTCAGGTAGGCCAGATGGCCACCATATTATTGATGTACGTCTCGGCCATTACCCTGGTCACCTTTATCATTAGCGATTACATTGATTACCGCATTGCGCGTCATGAACGTATTCGCACCGGCTTTTGGGATTGGAAAATGGAAAACCACATACTGATTATTAATTCACCTAAACATAATGCATTAAGTTTTTTCAATCGCTTGGTGGTGCAGATTCGTGAAGATAAAGATTACAGCGATAGCCAAATTTTATTATTGAACAACGAATTTTCCAGCGGCTTACCCGCCAACTTAAAAGATTTGGGCGTGCGTCACATCAGCGGCAGCGGTAATAACGACCCGGACCTGGAGCGCGCCAAGATATCCAGTGCCCGCCATATTTTAGTGTTGGCCCGGGATGAATACGACGCCAATAGTGACAGCATCACCTTTGATATTAGTGACCGCTTAAAGCGATTGAGCTTAGTGCATAAAACCCTAGTAGAGTGTGTGGAAGATGTGAATCGGCCTCGCATCAGTGATCTGGGGGTAAAGAGCATATTACGACCTATCCGCTCTTACCCTGAAATATTGGTACGTGCCATGGATGCCCCGGGCAGTGAAGTGGTGATTGAAGACATGTTCACCCGTCGCGATGACCACCCGGAGCGTTACAGCATTTGGCTAGAAGGAGAGCGCTGGGCCGATGTTGTGAATGCCATGGTGCAATCCGGGGTGGGCACACCCTTGGCGTTCATGGATAAAGAGGGCAAAGTATTTGTACACCCCACAGGGGATGAGCACGTTACCGCTCAAAGCCTCATTATATTGGTGAAGAGCGAACAGGTGCCCACACAAGACGATGTGGACCAAGCCTTTAAACAGTATTTTAACAAAGCCTTGGTGGATTAATGCTGATGAATTCAGGCTGGCGTTTGCTCATGGGTTGTATGGTATTGCTAATAACCAGCCCGTTATTACTTGCCCAGGATACTGTGCTTGAAAAGACCTTGGATAAAAATGCATTCACCATGGATGTAGCGGTGAACATTGTGGGGGTAGAGGCGGCCGCAAAGGAGTTATCTAGTGCCATGAAAGAGGTGGCTGGCGCCATTAACCAAGCCCTTGAATCGGATAAACTCAGTGCCGCCGAACGTCAGGAGTTACTGCTGATATTAGGGTCATTCAAGGGCATAAAAGAGAAGTTTTCTTTGTCTCTTGAGAATGCCCGCGACCCCATTAAAAATATTGTGGCCGATACCAGTAGCCAGTTATCCCATTCGGTGGAAGGGTTAAATCAGTCTATCGTTGAGCCTCTTGCCTTTAAATTTCAGTTGATGATGTACATCGCACTTGGGGTCATCATACTGCTGGTATTGGGCATCATTATCTTTATCAAGGTATACATATTGAGCGCCTTAAACCGGGCCTCCAGCTCGGCACAAAACTTGGTCAGCACCATAGACAGTTTGCCCGCCACCGTGGAAACCATCATGAAAAACGTGGAGGCTGATAAAATAAAACAGCACAAACCCCGATTTATGCGCAATACACTGGGCAGGTAGAAAATGGTAGATGAATATTAATCTACCATAAACCCATACTTCTCTTTTATTTTCTTAAAATCACCTGACCCACTGATTTGTTTCATTCTTTTATTTATAAAATCTATTAACTGCTTGTGATAGGCGGAGTTTTTTGCCGCCATAAAGTAAAATTTTATGGGGTTGTCTTTTCGCCATGGAATGATGCCCCCTTTCATTCGATCGTAGTATTTTATATCAGGGTTGGCCTTGGTTAGGCTTTTAAATACTTCGTACCGTATGAGCAGGGCGTCGCACCTATCTTTAGCAACCAGGGTAATTAACTGCTGAAAATCATCCGCTTGCTGCCATACTTTGCTAGTAAGACCATAACTACCGTATACAAACCCTCTCATGCCGCACACCGTTGCCAGCTTATCTAGGTCATTTGGTGTTTCTATGCTAAGCCCGTTATAGTACTTTTTTCGATCATAAAAGTAGGCCAGGTGAACCTCGGAAAAGGCATCGGAAAAAAGGTATTGTTTACGTCTTTCTTCGGTGGAGGCAGCCGCTAATACCAGGTCCATTATTTTCCCTTTACCCATATATTTTAAACATCTCTTCCAGGGCAATAATGAATACTTAACGGTTGCTCCGCTGTCTTTAAATACCTGGTTAAGCAGATCCACAGAGTACCCCTCCAGTTGATCCGATTCAGTGTCTCTATAAATAAATGGCGGGTAGCCTTCTTCGTTTTCGCAGCCCGTCACTGTTTTATTTTTGAGGAAGCTGTTGTCAGAAAAGGCAGTAGAAGTTATCAATAAAATGCATAAACAAATAATTATCTTCATATTAGTTTGCTCTATAGGAGTGGCCATTGTTTGTATTACATAAAATGATGCAGCGCTGTTTTATAATTGAAAATTTAAGCAGCGCTGGGTTGCAATTTTTTGTTTGAAATATACATAAAGCCACTTGACACCACCCAATTCTATCCAAGTATTTACATAGTTAATTTAATTCATCTAAAATTTGATTGTATCTTCCGCTTTCTTTCAAGCGTCTTAAACCTTCATTAAATAGATTCAGTAGTCGTTTACTATTTTCTAAATCTCTTGGAAACAAAAGGTGAAGCGAGTACGAGTACACGGCTTTTGGATGATGAGTAAACAAAGCTTTTTTCGCTAGTGGGAATATCTGCTGTATTAATGGATATCCAGATCCCTTATTCAGTGGGAAAATATTAATGCGCCCTGAATGAAGCATTCGAAATGCTTGTGTGTCTGTTGGAACACGATGCACGGTGAGCCTTCCCGAGCTTGCAGCCTTATCAAAGGCATCTCCATAGCTATAGCCTATGATGGCTCCAATGGTAATGTCTTTTATATCGTCAAGTGAACTCCAGTGAAAGGGATAGTTTTTTAGATGGTAGAATACGATTTCTTCATTATGAATTGGATCACTCAAATAGAAATCCTGTTCGCGGTCAGACGTGCTGGCCCAATATCCTGAGGCATCCCCGTTTCCTTCCCGAACCGTCTCTAAGCTTCTTTTCCATGGAAAAAAGATGTATTTAACTTTTACGCCTACGGCGTTGAAGGCTGATGTAGTTATATGGGGGTATAGTCCAAAAGACGTTAACTCCTTTGCAACATATGGAGGCCATTGGTCTCCGGTAAAGACAGTGATAACTTCCTCATTGGCAAAACTCTTTTTCTCTGCACAGAGGCACAGCATGAGCACGAAAAATATTGTAATGTTTTTCAAAGGCACGCTTCTTTATCAGCCAGTACTTTCTTTATGGATAGTCCATGTATTATGATTAAATAAAGTGATGGCTATGCAATTTTTTAATCACCACGTTAAAAATATTCACCCAGTGTTCATCCAATTGGTTGCCGGCACACTGGTTTAATTCCAATATTGAACGGATAAACGGGCGTTTTAAGTTTTTGCTGTAGACGTGTTCGTGAGTACGGGCATCAAAGGTATCGGCAATGGCCAAAATCTCGGCCCCCTTGGAAATTTCATCACCTTTAAGTTGGTCTGGATAGCCGGTGCCATCGAAGCGCTCATGGTGATGGCGCACTATTTCGGCGGCTTCTTCCCAGCCGGTCATTCTTAATAATATCTCTTGCCCCACTTCAGGGTGGCTGCGAATTTTTTTCATTTCTTCATGATTTAACTTGCCGTCCTTGTGCAAAATAGACAAGGGCAAAAATGCCATGCCAATGTCATGCATATAAACAGCGGCGGTAAGTTGATTAGGGGTTACCGGGTTATGGGCGTAGGCGTTCATCATGAGGGCAATGTGTAGTAGGCGTTCGTGGCGCCCTTCCCAGTATCGAGAGCGGGTTTCAAATGCGTACATTAAACCCTGGAAAAACTTCAGGTCGTCATTAAAGTGCACGCCAAATTCATCTAAAATCGACATTAAATTGCTTTGCGGGTGCAGCACCACCGCATCCCCCACCGATTCAATCACCTGGGGTTTTAAGCTGGTATTAGGGTCCAGCAGTAATATGGCATCAAATACTCTGGCTTCACGGTTGTCTTCATGGGCACTGGTAATTTTGTACAGAGCATCACATATTTTTTGGTAGTTATCCTGATTGTAGCTATAAGATTTTAAGTTAATCCGTTGTGACAACAATAATTTAATGAGGTCCAAATTTAACAAGATAAGGTCGCTGATACTGGTGCTGTAGCTAATGCGCACACTTTTAATGAGATACACCACATCTTCAATGCGTTGTGCCAAAGGCACCAAGGAATGAAACCCCGCCAGAATTAAATTACTTTTTAGCTGATGAAATAAGCCAAACAGGTTTTGCATGTGCTCGGTGCTGTTGGGGTGGTTTTCCAGATCTATGACCACCTGTTCACACTGCTGCTCTAAGTCGATAAAGGCCGAATAAAAGTCATCGGTGGAATCTTCGTCCACCTCGTCATCGCGGGCTTCCAGGAGCACCTTTAATGGACCAGTTAATACGTGGTGTACGGCTTTTGGACTACTAGTGGGCACAATAAATACCTGTTAATGATGGGCAATAAGGCTGTCTTTCTCAGTATAGACCAGCTCTGCCATATGGGTTTTTCATCGCAACAAAGACTTTAAAAGGCCACAGTGTTATAAAAGCCCCTCCATTCAACGGGTTGTGGTCATTAGAAGAATAATATGAAGCAATGGTTAACACAGGCAGGCAAGGCACTGCACCCGGGTAATATATTGGGTGCCCTGCGCCTCATCGATCAACAGGCAGCACAGGATCGCCAGCATGCAGATGCCGCGCAAGAAAGCCGCCGAGTATGGCTAATCTTAATGCTGGCCTGTGTGTGTCTGCTCATGACCCATTACCTAAAACATTCCAGTGTGCTGGTGGAGCTTATACGCATTCTGGAAGGCTGGTTTGGCATCGAACATCATCAATGGACAAGGGAGTTTCGTGCCCACCCTTACCGCCAGTTGTTGGGGTATGTGTGGTGGGGGTTTTGGCATGTACTGTGTTTCATTGCCCTGCCCATGTTGTGCATTAAGTTGGTATTGAAACAAAGGCTCGCCCAATACGGCTGGCAGTGGGGAGACGTGCACAAACATTGGCTGGGGTATGTGTTGCTGGTGTCTCCCATTATGGTGTTTGCCTTGTTGGCCAGTTTTCGTGACGATTTTTCCAACCATTACCCTTTCTATAAGTTAGCCAAATTAAGCTGGTTTGATTTTCTCGCTTGGGAGCTTATTTACATTACTCAGTTTGTGGCGGTGGAGTTTTTCTTTCGGGGTTTTATTGTGAATGGTTTGCGCATTCCATTTGGCAGTTTGTCTATCGCGGTCATGTGTCTGCCTTATTTAATGCTGCACTTTCCCAAGTTATGGCTGGAAAGCACCGGCGCCATCGCCTTTGGTTTTTTGCTGGGCATTTTAGCGCTGCGCTCTAAGTCTATTTGGGGTGGGGTCATAGTGCATGTGTGCATCGCGTTAATGATGGACGTGGCGGCCATGCTGCAAGGCCGAGGTTTGCCAGAAGTTTGGTTTAGGTAGTGGCTCCCTTAAATGTAGGAGGCTGCTTGCAGGCGACAGTCGTTCGCCAATAGCTTTGTTCTAGTTAGCTTGGTCGCCTGCAAGCAGCCTCGTACTAGGGTTGGAAAATTTTAAATTTGAATTTCTAATATCAGTTCATGTTAATGGTGGGGGCTTCAAAGCCGCGGGATTGGTAAATGGCGTTAAATTGATTGGCTCTCACCAATGCCTTAGTGCCTTGTACATATAGTTCCATTACCGCTTTGCCGCGCGGGGTTTTGGGAGTCACCATGTACCAGGCGGTGTGGCCCACCGTGCTGCGTTTAAAATCATTAAAATTAACATTTTCTTTGTTGGCCAGGGCCGCCGGTTTGTCGCGTTCAATCAGTTTAAGCATTTCATCACGATCATCTATATAGGCATCACACCGGCCATACAGGGTCATTAAAAATGCCTGGGACTTAGTGCGTACCTCTATATAGTCATCCTTGTCCATGCCGATGGACGCCCCCATCTGAAAAGACGAACACACTTTTTTACCAATTAAATCCTCAATGTTTTTGGGTGGTTGGGAGAAACTGGCGGTATGGTAGAAGGCACTTACTGGGCTTAACAAGATGGGGAACGGTGCCTGGATATGCACTTGGCTTACGGCGCTGTCTTTAATCACCCCGCCGGCAAAGTCCACCTTACTGGTGGCACCAAACTTCACCGAGCGCTTAAAGGGCATGTCTACCTTGTATACCACCACCCCCTGCTGGGCAAAAGTGTTTCTAATGAGCGCATCATACAGGCCAGTGTTATTGTCTTCGGTGAGGCCGGGCCAGTGATCGGTGGCCCAGGTAATGCGCTTGATATCTTCAGCGTAGGCGGGGGCGAGAGTGAACAGTAATAGGGCCAGCAACGGGGCCTGTGACAGGTTGAACATAGAACCCTCGCCTTTACAGCGGCAAAACCCATGAGTCATGAGTATAGTTCAGCGCTCTGAATAAGCCGGATTAGTCCAGCGGCATGAGTTTAGAGTCATCATGCTGCCAGCTTTCATGGCGTAACCAGTGCTCTAACATCCATAATCTATCCACGCCCCAAATCATTTCACCATCCACCACAAAGGTGGGGGAACCAAATACACCCACTTCCATGGTGTTTTCCACTTCTTTAACCACATTTTGTTTTAACGTGTCACTTTGAATGTCGGCCAGGTAAGAGTCGGTATTGATGTTTAGACTTTTCAGGATCTTTTCAATCACTTCAACGTGACTAATGTCTTGGCCTTGTTGCCATTGAGCCATCATCACTTCGCGGCAAAAGGTACTGATGAGTTGCGGGGCGTGTTGTTTCACCCAGTAGGCACTGCGAATGGCGGGCAGTGGATTGGGGTTCATGTTGGTATTGAGGTTAATGGGCACGTTTAATATTTTGGCCAAACGGGGAATATCATAACGGCAGTAATCCCCTTTAAGAGGGGTTTCCATTAAGGGCTTTAGGCCCATGGTTTTTAATACCGTGATGCCCAATAAAAAAGGCTGCCAGTTAACGCGGCGGCGGTGCTGCAAACCTATGGATTCAATTTTCATGGCCGCCAGGTAGCCGTAGGGGGAAATAAAATCAAAATAAAAATCGATATCGGATTTCATCAATCAGCCACTTATCACGCAATTAAAATTAATAGTTTTTAACACAGACGGTTTTCAAGTCTCGGCCATAGTGCCGTCTGCATAGCTAATAATAAAGGATTAGTGACTGAGACAGTTTATCCCAAAGTGTCATCGTTTGGTGATGGGCGACCAAGGCTCCCCTAACTGGCGGTTACCTTGCCTGCTTTGTTGGCTTGATACTCTGCCACCTGATCCAAAGTAAACTGCGGCGTTAACGAGCCGTTTTTGCTAATCACCAAGGCCTTGGACGTGCCGTGGGCCATTAGCTTGTCGCCCTTGTAAAAGTGGTGAGAGCAGTAAAAAAACTTCTCATCAAAATGGGTAATCTCCATGCGAATCTCTATCTTGCTGAACACCTTAATGGGGCGCAGGTAGGTCATGGTATGTTCGGCAATGATGGGGTTCCACTTGTGTTTAAGCATTAGGGCGGCAATGCCGGAGCGCACAAAAAAATCTACTCGGGTTAAATCACACAAAGTGAGGTAACGGCCATTGTTCACGTGCATGTTTACGTCCAGGTCATTGGGATACATGCGCACCTGGATGCTATTTTTTAAGTTATCCGGGTAAATGGTGGCCCGGCGCAAGGCCTTAAGTACCACCATGATTAATCTAAAATACAGGTTCATACTACTATCACCTTCTAATGCTTAACGTTCATGGTCACTTCGGCGCTGAATACCAGCTGACCTTGAGTATCGGTCACCATCACCGGCACTAATTTTTCACCCGGTACCGACCAATCTATGGCACTGCCATCGGACACGGCGGTTAGGTGGGTCTTGGCTTTTTTTAAATACTTCACATCCATGCCCGATGGGATCCAGCGTGCGCCATTGGGCACCGACACTTCGGTCATGAGGCCAGCGCTCAGCTCGGCCATGTTGCACATGGCGATGGCGTGCACGGTTTTTAAATGGTTTTCAACACGACGGCGTTTTTTCATATGAATCTGGCAGAAGCCGGGTTTTAGCTGGTTTATCTTGGGTTTAATACTGGAAAAATAGGGAGCATTAAAACAAATGGCTTTGCTAAACAGGGTATTGCCCATGGGCAATTTAATCAGGCGATTGTAGATATCCAGAGTCTTCATGGTGTTCTCCTGTGGTAATGGACAGGTGGACTTTGACATAAACTAGAATCTTATTCTAGAACTTTATTCTAATAAGGGGTTTAATGAGACAAGAGCCTAGGAGAAATCATGAGTTTCTAGAATAGAATTCTAGTGGTTATGGTAAGCTCTGCCTCCACCACAAGCGCCCCGTTTAACCAGCAGTATGGGGCTTACATGAAGAATTTAAGGAGCCAGGGTGCCCTCTCAATCAAGCCATAAGTCCAGCCCTCGCAGCCAGCAGAAGAAGCAGCAAATCTTGCAGCAGGCCCTCATGTGTTTTGTGGAGCACGGGGTGCCCGGCACCACCATAGACATGATTCGCGAAGCCACCCAAACCAGCGTGGGCAGCCTGTACCATCACTTTGGTAACAAGGACGCCATTGTGGGGGCGGTGTACCGCGAGGGCATGCGTGACTTTGCCATGTTATTAAAAGGCTACTTGCAGGATTTACCCAGGGGCCAGGCGCTGGGTGAGCAAGACGCTAAAGACGGGGTGAAAGCCTTGGTATTTGCTAACGTGGATTGGATTAGCCAGCAACCCCTATGGGCGCAATATGTGTTTCAGCATCGGGCCAGTGTGGTGGGCCAGGCCAAGCTGAATTTCAACGCCGATTCCAACCTGTTTAATTCCTTCATTACTAATTGGTTTGCGCCCTATATTGAGGGCGGCTTTATCAAGGACTACCCATTGGAGTTACTTAACGCGTTTGTGACAGGCCCTGTGCATAACTATGCTCGCCACTGGCTGGCGGGTCGTCACGAGGTGCCCTTGAGTGAGTATCGGGAAGACTTTGCCGAGGCCGCCTGGAGTGCGGTGAGGAGTAGTTAACTTTTAACTTTGGTGTCTGCCGTACTAGGATAGCGGTGATGCCGTTTGAGACCGCTGTAAACTCGTCCATGAGCGCTTCCTTGAAACATCCAGCGGCTTTTGCTCCTGCAAAGCCCTAATAAGTGACTTCCATGTCACGATGTTTCAAAAGACTTCAATCGGCACCACCGCTACCCCAGTCCAAACTTAGTACGCTGCCAACTCTATGATCGTAGGGTTGATGCAGCCATATGATTTAATTTAGCAGTGAGCGTATTTCGCTTTAGGTGTTTGAGGCAGGGACGCCGAAGCAAGCTCCCATGGATGGGTTTACAGCGACCTGAAACGAGATGCGCTCACTGCTGAATTGGCAGGTCTTAATGTTTACTCGGATGCCGAACGATTTCAGCAAACGCCTCCATGCTGGCCTTTAAAGAATCGTGCCGCCATATAAGCGCCGTCACCGACTTGCGCCATTTCAACGGTAAGTTATGCACCTGAATATTCTCTTTAAACGGGTATTGCTCCAATAACGCCTGGGGCACTATGCCCACTCCCATACCTGCCACCACACAACTGAGCAGAGTGTGATAAGAGTTAATTTCTACTACGTTGGCCACGGTGCCCGCTTGTTCCAACCAATCGGTTAAGCGTCCGCGGTAGGCGCACCTGTGATTAAAGCCCAGCAGGGTGGGTTCATCTTTTAGGTCTTGAGGTTTTTTAATGGGTTTGTGGTGCAGGTCCGACACCATCACTAGTGTCTCTTTATACACGTTGGCGATGTTAAGGCGAGGGTCGTGTAATGGGTCGGCCACGAAGGCCATGTCCAGCTCCCCCGACAATACCTGTTCGATGAGCAAGCCAGTGGGGCCGGTGTTCACGTTTAATTGAATGTGGGGCCAGGCCTGATGAAACGCCATGAGCGGCGCCACCAAACGGGTGGCGGCCACCGCTTCCATGGCACCCACCTTTAAAACACCCTTGGGCTCGGACTGTTGTAATTCATTTTTGGCCTCGCTGGCCAAGTCTAATATTTGCTGGGCATACCCTAATAGCTGCTCGCCGGCGGCCGAGATACGCAGCCGATTTTTTTCCCGCAAAAACAACGGCTTGCCTAGTTCTTCTTCCAGCTTTTGAATGCGCGCGGTGATGTTAGAGGGCACTCGGTTTAACTGTTGCGCCGCGGCGGTGATACCACCGGATTCGGCCACCTGCTTAAAAATGGTTAAGTCAGAGATTTCCATGTGGCCTCCAGTGATGGCTAAAACAACATTCACTATATGTGAACAGTGTATTCATTATTATTCATTATTAATGAATGATCAAATGCCCTATTGTATAAGCTCACAAGGCAGGAACAAATCATGACTGAAACAACCAAGGGCTATCTATACGGCATCAGTGCCGCGTTAATCTGGTGTGGATTCATACTGGTATCACGCATGGGCGGCGTCAGTGAATTATCATCTTACGATGTAATTGCCATTCGTTATCTTACCTGTGCCAGCATCTTGCTGCCGGTGTGGTTGTATTTTAATTTTTCTAACAGCACGCATCGTTTTAACCTGTTTGATCCCAAGCTGGTTATGGCCAGTTTAGTGGGGGGCTTGGCCTACGCGTTGTTTACCTTTAAAGGGTTTGAGATGGCGCCGGCCTCTCACGCGGCGGTGTTGTTGCCGGGTTTAATTCCATTATTAATTATTGCCTTGGCGCTGCTGGTGAATAAAGAGCGTCAAGGATTGAGTAAGTGGCTGGGTATGGGGGTTATTGCCTTGGGCATCGCTATGCTGTTTTATCGCCAGCTGTCCAATGGTGAAGGGGTAACCCTTGGCCATGCCAATCTTGCTTTAGGCGCCTTGTGTTGGGCGATTTTCACGGTGTTAATTAAGCGCTGGAACATCAGCCCCTGGCAGGCCACGGTGAGCCTGGCGGTCATCACCTGTATTTTGTATCTGCCTGTGTA
>Ga0209290_1001220_pt1 | contig 13204 bp, 13 predicted proteins | sample EN1Hudsemesocosm_2_FD_184632 | JGI IMG/M metagenome (GOLD analysis project Ga0209290, IMG submission 184632) | Methane-oxidizing microbial communities from mesocosms in the Hudson Canyon - EN10B Hudson Canyon (SPAdes) (version 2) | ecosystem: Environmental > Aquatic > Marine > Cold seeps... | reverse complement strand
GGCCAGCCCTGGGAAATGGCCAAAGCGTTTGATGGTGCTTGCCCGTTATCAAACTGGGTATCACTGGATAAAATCCGTGACAAAAACAATATTCAAATTCGCTTGGAAAAAAACAGCGAAATGAAACAAGACGGCTACAGTGGCCAGATGATTACTTCTATCCCAAAACTCATCGCCTACATCAGCCAGTTTTTCACCCTTGAGCCTGGGGATGTAGTATTAACGGGAACCCCTGCTGGCGTAGGCCCAATAGAAAGTGGCGATGTATTAAAAGCCACATTGGATGCCTGTTACGAATTCTCCGGCAAGGTATTGTAGGAGGGCAGCCCCTGCCCGACAAATGCCAAGACCATACTGTGACCAAAACATTTTAATATTGTAAGAGGGCGCATACGCGCAATGAATTTATGGAATTATTAAACTGGTTTAAAAAACCACTGAACTGGTGGTTAGGAATCTTACTGATCGTAAACGGCACCTGGTTAGTGCGCGGCGTGGAAGGCTGGGAAAGTGCAGTGCCTGTGGGGGCCACTTCTATAATTGTGGGTTTAGTGATGGTGGTGTTTTTGGGTAAGATCAAAGAGAAATAGTTTGAGTACAAATATAATGCTCCTCAACGCTAGGTGAGGTGCATGCAGTCTAAGGGCTTAAACCTTAACGGTCTTAACCCCTTCACTAGTGCCCATCATCAACACATCAGCAGGACGACAGGCAAACAAACCATTGGTCACCGCAGCCTCGCGGCGATAGAAAAGATCTAATTGATAAATACCTCAATCGCACATTAAAAATTATATTCAAGGCTAAAGAGATAAGATCGTCCTGGGGATTGAGTGTCCCACCTGTTGTACTCACCATCAGCGTAGACACCCCGCAAGCCTTCACCGGGCAATATGCGGTCGTAATATTGTTTATCTTGAAGGTTGTAGATATCAAACCCAACAACCAAGCCCATAATCCTTTCTGAGTGGTAGGCTAAACCTGAATTGATAATGACATAACCGTTACTGAATGAGCTTGGCCGCTCTCCGCCAGTGGGTTGTACCGTAATTGACTCGTTAAAATCATTTCTAGATCCAGAGCCGTTGAAGTAAAAGTACGTATCCATTATTCCGCTATCAAAGAGAATGTCATAACTAATGCCCATCGAGTAGGTCACGCTGGCGATAAAAGGAAGCGCTTCATCCAGCTCTTTGTCTTCTGTTTCTAAATAGGCAAGATTATTAAATAGATTCAATCTGTTGGTTATTTGAGTACTGGATTCAAATTCCAAGCCATACATAACTCGATCACCGGTATTACGAAAGTTTTCTCCTCCCCCGCCTACTGAGTCACTATTATCCCGCTCAATATAATTATTATACTGATTATGAAACCCTGTTAATGTCGCATAATTCATAGCTCCATGGTAACCAAGCTGAATTTCTGTGGTCTCCATGTTCTCTGGTTTAGCAACTGATGCCCCCTCATCCACCCGGGTATATTCCAATAAACTGGGTGCTCGAAAGGCAATACCAAACATGGCCTTGCTAAACCATGCACTATTAATTTGGTGTACTAAAGCAATGCGATAACTAAACTCAGCATCGAAATTATCCAACCAGTCATAACGAACGCCGGATGTAATTGTGGTTTTTTTACTGTTAAACTTGTAGTGATTTTGGAGGTAAAGTGCAAAGGTGCTTGCGTTAATAATTCTACCTGTCCAAGGGGCGCCCGAATATGTGGGGCCGTTGGTAATGTTGCCATTTATGTCATACTCGGTACTTACAAAATTATTATCATTTCTTGAAATGCTTTCTACGGAGTAATCAACGCCAAACAAAATATTGCTGTTTTCAAATATGTCCCAGTCTACATAGGTGCTCACGCCCATTAAGTCGATATCTTCTCTGGCGGTTTCTATGTCTAATTTACTTAATTGGCTAGAGCCCTGCCAAAAGCTGTTATTGCTTTCTACATCTTCAAAATTATTCAGGGTATAAAACGCTAATAGATTAAAGTTAATATCATTTCGAAATTTTTCTTTATATTGCGCACTGATATCAGCCCCAATAGTTTTTGTTTTTTTGGGGCGATTTTCTCCTTTGTAATAAGTGTCGTGAAGAAATTTAGACCATGCGGCATTAAGAATTAACTTATCTTCGAGTAATGAAAATTTAATGCGTAGCGAATTTAATTGTTGTGGGGTGCCTGTGCCTTCTAGTGAATAACCATTTCTATCATGAACATTATCAACGCCATCGGTATCGACAACATTAATATCAAGTATGTAATTAAGGTTTTCAGAAATATAATCGTGATTTAAGTGCACTGCTTTCATGGAGTTATTACCTGACCGAATGCTTGCAGCTGCTCCACCCGCCTTTTCCCCTGGATTATAAGTAAAAATATTTATCACGCCAGAAAAGGCATTGGTTCCGTACAAGGCGGAGCCGGGGCCACGAATGACTTCTATTTTTTTAACAGAATCTAAGGGGATAGCAAAGTCCATTGCAAAGCCCCCTCGAAAATCCCGAACGGGCACGCCATCAATAAACATGGCGACCTTATTATTGAATTCGCTTTGCGATCCTCTAAACCAAGCTCGTTGGCGCCCTACGCCAGCATCGTAGGTTTGAACACCAGCTACCGTATCAAGTAATTGGTAGAGTGTGCGCACTCCCATTTTTCTGATTTTTTGGGCACTAAAGGTAATAACCGTACTGGGTGTTTCCCATTGCCTTAATTCTGTTTTGGTGGTGGATACAACTATAATGTTGCCAAGCTCTTGAAGGGATAAATCCCAAATGCCATCGGTGGTTGAATGGGTGTTGTTAATAGAATATGCGGCGGCTGAGCAGCCAAGAATATAGATACAAAAGACAGTACGAAATAGGATGGATTTCTTACCCAAAGCACCCGGCAAACCATTTATTTGAAAGAGTCTTTTGTAATTCATCAATATAAAATCTTCCAAAAAAGGCGGTATAGGTTGTTAACGTCAGACTTTTAAAAACAAACCTACTTTTGCCTGTAGAAACCACACATGGAGCTTAGTGGCTTAAGTTTAGTCAACTAAAGCAGGGGATTTAAGTGTTTTTAAATATAATCAGCTCCGGCCTTAAGCCAGTTTTGTTATATATATAGCCCTTGTATTAGGAAAATTGTGGCCTTTGACCCTCAATAAATTGTAGGCGGAAGTGAGGAGGAGGGAGGTGATTTGCGTGATGGTAACCCTAGCTGTGTTAATCACAATACTGAAAAACATTGTGCCGATTACGCATAAATGAAGATAGGTGGTTTGAAATGGCAGGCATTATGCTTATGGGGAAAACATAATGCCCCTCAGTTTAATGGGAGGAGCATGCCGTCTACATGGCTAAACCTTAACGGTCTTAACCCCTTCACCCGTCCCCATCAACAACACATCCGCAGGACGACAGGCAAACAAGCCATTGGTCACCACACCCACAATGCCATTAATGCGCTCTTCCAGCTCAATGGCACTTTGAATTTTCAGGTTGTGCACATCCAAAATCACATTGCCGTTATCGGTCAATACACCCTGACGGTAAACCGGGTCACCGCCCAGCTTTACCAATTCACGGGCCACATAACTGCGTGCCATGGGAATCACTTCAACAGGAAGCGGGAAACCACCTAAAATATCTACCCACTTGCTGTCGTCACAGATGCACACAAATTGCTTGGCGCAGGCGGCCACAATTTTTTCACGGGTAAGGGCCGCACCGCCCCCTTTAATGAGCTGAAGCTTGTCGTTGGTCTCGTCGGCCCCGTCTATGTAAAACTCCAGTTCACCGGCCACATTCAGGTCGTATACCGGAATGCCGTGGTCTTTTAAGCGCTGTGCGGTGGCATCTGAGCTTGCCACGGCACCATCAAACTTGTGTTTAACCTTGGCCAATGCATCCACAAAGCAGTTGGCGGTAGAGCCTGTGCCCACCCCAATAATGCTGTCGTCTTCAAGGTGCGGCAAAATGTAATCCACCGCGGCCTGGCCTACGGCCTGTTTTAATTCATCTTGAGTCATGAAATCGGGTTCAATCTATTAAGTTAAAGCAATTATAGTCAATTTAAGCGCGGGCATTATATCTATAAATGCCCGCTACAATAACTATTGGTTAAACAGATTTATCGTTACAATAAGCCACTTTCCTTTTTTCGCAGATTTTCCTATGGCTCAGAACTACATAAAGCGCATATTAGAGGCCAATGTTTACGACGTGGCGGTGCAAACCCCCTTGTCACCGGCCCAATTTTTAAGCCAACGCCTGGGAAATACCGTACTTATTAAGCGCGAAGATGTGCAGCCTGTGTACAGCTTTAAGTGTCGTGGTGCCTATAACTGCATATCCAAGAAGACACCAGAAGAGTTAGCCAAGGGTGTGGTTACCGCGTCCGCCGGAAACCATGCGCAAGGCGTGGCTCTGTCTGCGCAAAAATTGGGCATTAAAGCCACCATCGTCATGCCCAGAACCACCCCCGAAATTAAAGTAGCCTCGGTACGAGCCCGTGGTGGCAAAGCCATCTTGCATGGCGACACCTTTGACGAAGCCTTTGCTCACAGCCAAAAGTTGGTGGAAGAAAAAGGCATGACCTACATCCACCCCTATGATGACCCAGATGTCATCGCCGGGCAGGGCACGGTGGCCATGGAGCTACTGCGCCAACATACGGGGCCGCTAGATGCCATTTTTGTACCCGTGGGGGGCGGCGGTTTAGCCGCAGGCATAGCGGCGTATGTGAAATATTTGCGCCCAGAAATAAAAGTGATTGGCGTAGAAAGCACCGAGAGTGCCTGTTTAGCCGCCGCCATGAAGGCCGGTCGCCGCGTCATCTTGCCCCATGTGGGCATCTTTGCCGATGGGGTGGCCGTGGGCCAAATAGGCAAACATACCTGGCAAGTGTGCAAAGACAACATAGACGAAGTGATTACCGTCACTCCAGATGAACTATGTGCCGCCATTAAAGATATCTTTGATGACACTCGCTCCATCGCCGAACCTGCTGGCGCGTTAGGGGTGGCAGGTCTTAAAAAATATGTGGAACGTGAAGGGGTGAAAGACCAATCCTTCATTGCCATCGAATCCGGTGCCAACATGAACTTTGACCGCCTGCGTTACGTGAGCGAAATGGCCGAAGTGGGTGAGGGCCGCGAGGTCATATTGGCGGTAACCATTCCCGAAAAAGCCGGCAGCTTCCAAGCGTTTTGCAACTTATTAGGCAAGCGCCCTATTACCGAATTTAACTATCGCTACGGCTCAGATAACCAGGCGCAAATTTATGTGGGGGTTAAAGTGGCTGACGGTGGTAAGGATGACTTGCTGAAAGAGCTGAAGGATAAGGGTTACCCTGCATTGGATCTTAGTACCGATGAAATCTCTAAATATCACATTCGCCATATGGTGGGTGGCCATGCACCAGAATCGGTAGACAACGAAATATTGTATCGCTTCGAATTCCCCGAACGCCCGGCGGCCTTGTTAACCTTCCTTAAAAAACTGGGTAAACGCTGGAATATTTCCATGTTCCATTACCGCAACCACGGTGCCGCCAACGGCCGTGTGCTGGTGGGTTTACAGGTGCCTAAGGCAGATAAAAAAGACTTGAAGGGTTACTTGGAAGAGTTGGCTTACCCCTATTGGGACGAGAGCGATAACCCGGCTTATAAGTTATTTTTGAAATAAACTAAATTAGCGCCAACAAAAAAGCCAGGGCAAGTGATTGCCCTGGCTTTTTTGTTGGGTGAACGGGTCGGCCACGGGGTGACCTCGTACGAGGGCAGCCCCTGCCCGATTTCTCTTAAGCAGCTTTTGCCCTACCTCTCATTAACTCCCCTATTTTTTACTTTCCCAATAGTGCGCATTCTTAATGCCCAGCTTCTCAGGATCAAACGTGTAATCGGTCACTCCTGCATCCTTCTGCGCTTCATAGTCTTTCAAGGCTTTCACCGCAGGTCTTGCCATGAAGAAGATGATGAGAATGCCCACAATGTTCAACCAGGCCATTAGACCCACCCCTATGTCACCTAAACCCCAGGAAAGCGTTGCGGTCTTGATGGCGCCATAAAAAACCGAGCCCAAAATCAAAAACTTCAGCGCCAGCACCATGCCGGGTATTTTAAACGTCTTCCTTATGTAGGCCACATTGGTTTCGGCAATATAATAGTAGGCAAGTAGTGTGGTGAATGAAAAGAACAGCAATGCAAAGGCCACAAAGGGTTTACCAATGCCCGGCATGGCACTCTCAATGGCCATCTGGGTAAAGGCGGGGCTGTTGGCGGCAATGTCTTGTGGCAGGTTTTGAATTAAAAATACTCCTTCAGTTGCGCCGTGCACATTGTAAGCACCCGTGATTAAAATCATTAACGCGGTGGCGGTACAAATAAACAGAGTATCCACATAAATAGAGAACGCCTGCACTAACCCTTGCTGGGCCGGGTGTTGAACATTGGCTGCGGCAGCGGCATGGGGGCCGGTACCCTGACCAGCTTCGTTGGAATATACGCCACGCTTAACACCCCAACCTATGGCAGCACCTACGCCCGCCATGGGTGTAAAGGCATCGCTAAAGATCATGGCAAAAATACCAGGTACTTGTTCAATGTTTAAAAAGATAATAACAAAGGCAATGATGATGTAAGCCAGCGCCATAAACGGCACCACTATCTGGGTAAAGTGGGCAATACGTTTCACCCCACCAAATATAATGAAGGCCAGTAATACACAAATTAAGGTGCCGGTAATAATTTTGGCTGAGCTGATCATGCCCAAGCTGGTATCAACAATGCTTCCACTGCCAAACGCGGTGGCCATGGCATTACCTATGCTATTGGCCTGTACACCAGGTAGTAAAAAACCACAGGCTAAAATAGTGGCGAGGGCAAAGATGATGGCGTACCACTTTTGCCCCATGGCTTTCTCTATGTAATAAGCCGGGCCGCCTCGAAACTGCCCTTCATCTTCTTCTTTGTATATTTGCGCCAGGGTCGATTCCACATAGGCGGTGGCGGCTCCTAAAAATGCCACTACCCACATCCAAAATATCGCACCAGGACCGCCAAAACCGATGGCGGCCGCGACGCCTGCTATGTTACCCGTGCCCACTCGGCCCGAAAGAGAAATGGCCAAGGCTTGAAAGGAGGAGATACCTTGTTCGGATTCCTTACCGGCAAACAACAGGCGCCACATCTCTTTAATATGTCTAACTTGAGCAAAGCGCGTAAAAATAGAGAAGAATAATCCTGCCGCCAAACACAGATATATCAGTGCAGGGCTCCAGATAACGCCATTGATGCTATCGACCAGTTCTTGCATGAAGGAACTCAATTATTTTTATAGTGAAGGTAATGAGCAGAGTAATGAAATTCCTGGAAGTTATAAAGGAATTAGCAACCAGTTATCACAATCCTCCAAGATATAGAGCCAATAGCGGGCATATTACTGAGCGGCTATGTTTCTTAGGGATTTCCATAGAATGCCATGTGAAATTTGGACAGATGAATGTATCTAATTGTAAGTGCAAAGGGGTGTTTTTCAGCAACTGTGTGACTGTTAGACAATTCTAAGCTATTGATTTTATTGGTTAATATTTTAGTGGCACGCCCGTGCCTCTGAAAAGGTAACAACATGTAACAAATGTCTTGGTTTGTGTAAAAATCCCATGTTAATGTCTTCACCCTAAACAGATCGCAGAACCATAATAATAATCATCTGCTGCCCTATATCTTGAAACTCTTAGTGCTGAACTTTTGGCCTCAAGATGTGCGACACACAGATTTACAATCCCTCTGCCGATCTACTCACCCGAACAATAAAAATTTACGGGAAACGAATTATGGTAGACAAGTATAAAATCATCGGCCCTTTGTATGACTTTCTTAATGTAGTTTATGGCGGTAATCAGTTCCATAAATGCAAAACCTTCATGAATAAGGATTTAAAAGAAGACGATAAAATCCTGTTTGCGGGTGTAGGCCATGGCCGTGATGCCATAGATGCCGCTGAGCGTGGGGCGCAGGTAACGGTAGTAGATCTGTCGGCTACTATGCTTAAAAATGTTGAGAAAAACCTTAAAGGCAAAAACTTTAAACACCCCATTCGCCTGGTGCACAGTGATATTTTTGAATTCACTGAAACCGGTGATTACGACTTCGTAGTCGCTAACTTCTTTTTAAATGTGTTCCCCGAAGACTTCATGGTTAAGGTGATGCAGCACTTGGCCACGCTGGTTAAGCCTGAAGGTTTTTTTGTGGTGGGAGACTTTCATTACCCTAAAGGCAATGTTTTCACTAAGGCCTTCCAAAATATTTATTGGTATATAGCTGTGGGTATCTTCACTGTCTTTGCCAAAAATGCCTTTCATAAAATTTATAACTATCCCAAACACATCGAAGCCATGGGTTTCACCGTGACCGAGTGTGAAGATGTGAACGTATTATTAGTGCCGGCCCTTTGGTCTATGAAGGCACAACGCAAAACAATCGCAAAACCTCAGCAGCAAGAAGCGGCTTAAGCCTGCCTACCTGCACAATAAAAATATCGAGGTACTAGCATGAACGAAGCAGAATTGATCATTGATGACATTTGCCAGGAAGGCGAGGAAGCTCATGGTGGTGGGGTCTTTACCCTAACCGAACGTATTTTTTACTTGAAACAATATGGTCGTCATTCCATGTCGTTTTCAGCCTTGCAAGCCGACATGTCGTATTTCGATTTAGAAGGTGTGGGTTATATTGCTTTTCGTAAACAGTGGGGAACCGTGGTTTGCCTGGGTGATCCAGTGTGTGCCATAGATAAGCGTGAAGAATTGATTGATGCCTTTATGGCGGTTCATAGAAATCCCGTATTCATTCAGGTAACCGCTGCCATCGCCAATTTGGTACATGAAAAAACCGGTTTCTACGCCACTCAGTTTGGTAAAGAGAGTCTCATTGATCTGCAAAAATGGAGCTTGTCGGGCAAAAAGAAACAGGTGATTCGTACCGCGGTAAATCATGCTAAAAAAGAAAATGTGTTGGTGAAAGAAAGCTACGGTGATTTGTCTTACCGTGACTTATCCGATTCATGGTTAAAAACCCGGAAGTGCAAGGGGCGCGAAATTGTATTTTTAATTCGCCCTATGGAGATGGAATACAAGGAAGGCACTCGTCGCTTTTTTGCGTATCAGGGTGATGAGATGATTGGGTTTATCTTCTTCGATCCCATCTACGAAAACGGCCAGGTAATAGGGTATGTGCCTAACATTAGCCGCGCCTCCGAAAAATTCCCTCAGGGCATCTTCTATCTGTTAATGACTCAGGCTTTTGATACCTTCAAAGAAGAAGGTATTCCTCACGTATTCTTGGGTTTGTCTCCATTGAGTCTTGATTACCCTGTGAAGAGCCATGAATCTAAAGTGCTGCGTTGGATGTTGGAGTTTACCTCCAAACACCTAAACTACTTCTATAACTTTAAAGGCATCGAGTTTACCAAATCAAGGTTTCGCGGGGTGGAAGAACCTACTTATGCGGTGCATAAGGGCATATTGCCGGCCAAAGACTTTGTTAGCATGTTCCGCATTTGCAATGTAATTTAATAAGTCTGGGTGGTTTTTGAGGCAGTTTATTTTTGCCTCACTCCACTGGGCTGTAGGATTAATGGGTGTGCTATTTATTGTGGTAGCTTATTTTTAGCCTCTATCCACTGGGCCATATACTGAGTACTTTTTAAACTATGGTGTCGCAGCATAGCGCCGTTAAAGTTAGCCAGGCGATGCTCTTCCAGCCTGTTTCTTATCTCTTCCAGTTGTTTCACCAATAAAGCACTGTGTTCTTCTCTATTAAAGCGCTGCTTAATAAAGTCATGGCAATTATCGTGTAATGAATGCCACAAACTCTCATTTTCATGAAGTTTTACCGCCAGTTGCGCAAATTCATCAAGGTTGTCACTGCTTAATAGTGTTTCATATTGTTGTTGGTTAAAAAGACCTTCACGACCAATAGAGGTGGTGACGCTGGGCAGCTTGCAGGCGGCCGCATCCAAAAACTTGCCTTTTAAGCCGGCGCCAAATCTAAGTGGAGCCAATAAAACCTTGCTGCTTTCCAGCATCTGTTGTGCATCTTCAACCCAGCCCTTTATGTGAAAGCCCTGTTTTTCGTTGTGCAGTTGGGTGGCTTTCTTGGGCGGATAGGCGCCATATACATGAAGTTGCGCCTTGGGCAGTTGCTTGCGAATGCGTGGCCAAATTTCTTGTTTTAGACACAGTACCGCGTTCCAGTTGGGTTCGTGCCTAAAGTTACCAATGGAGACAAAGTGCTGGCGTTGCGAAAATTCAGGTAAGGGTTTCTCTGTGGGGTTATCCAGCATAAAGGGCACATAGGCCAATATGTGCTGAGGCACCTGAAAACGCTGCAGTAAAATTTGCATTTCAACTTCACTGATCATCAGGGTTAAATCACAGCGCAAGATAGCCGCTATTTCTCGTTTGGCGGTGTCAGAATACAGCTGGCGGTTATCCACTTGGCTAATCACAAAATCTTGGCTGTGTTTAGCTTGTTGTTGCCGGGCCAAGCGCAGGCAGTGTAAATCCTCTGTATCCAGTATGCGCAGGGCATCAGGGCAATGTTTCTCCACACGCCAGGCAAATTGTTCTTCCATCATGAAGCGGTCAAATAACACGGCCGTGGGGTTTAACTTAACAATATACTCATCAAAGCTGCTGCTGTTTATTTCAATGCTCACAGGCTCAATGTCCAGTGACGTTAAATCCACCGCATGATCACTGCTTTGTGCCGGGCTAGCGTAGGTTATCTGATAGCCGTCTTGTTGTAGGCAGTATAATAGCTGCAGCATGCGTGAGCCGGCTGCACTGGAATTAGGTTCGGGCCATACGTAGCCAATCACGAGGAGTCTTTTCATGGGCGGATTATAGGGAGGGCAAAACCCATAAGCCAGAGCATCACTAAAAATCGCGATGTAATTCAGGTTGTGATGAGCCGGTGCTGGTTTGTGGGGCTGTTAAGTTTCAGCCCTTTAGGCAGTTGGCTTGGATATCTGGCCATACTAGCCATCCATGGGTATATTAGCCCCATTAAAAAAATAGGTTGTTATGAATGTCTGATTTACCCAAGCCAAATTTTAAAGACCCAGTCCACTGGTTAGCATTTGGCCTGGGCAGTGGCTTAAGCCCTAAGGCACCAGGTACGGTGGGTACCCTCGCTGCCTTACCCATTTACTGGTTCTTTTTGCAGGACCTGTCATTGCCCATGTATTTGGCCGTGCTGGTCTTCACCAGTTTAATTGGTGTTTACCTGTGCCACAAAACCGCCAAGGATTTAAAGGTGCATGATCATGGCGGCATCGTATTTGATGAATGGGTGGGCATGTGGATAACCCTGCTGCTGGTGCCTCAGGGCTGGGAGTGGCTGCTTCTAGGTTTTGTCTTGTTTCGTTTTTTCGACATCGTAAAACCCTGGCCCATTAAGTTCTTTGATGAAAAAGTCGCTGGCGGCTTGGGCATTATGCTGGATGATATTGTGGCCGGCCTTATTGCCCTGGGCTGTCTGCAGTTGGTGGTATTCCTGCTTGCCTAATGGGTTAGCGTTTAAGAAAGCGTAACCAACGCCATACATTTAATAGGCTCGCCAGTGCCGCCGACACATAAGTTAAGGCGCAGGCCAGTAATATCTTTTTAGCGGCGCCATAATCCTTTTTGGATAAGTAGTCGCCATTTTTTAAGATGGGCAAGGCCTTACTGAAGCTGGCGTTAAATTCCACCGGCAAGGTAACTAAGTGCACTAGGGTGCTGGCTAGCATGCCAATGATGGCCACCATTAAAGACAAACGCGCCATGGAAGGGATAAAGCTTAAAAAAAGCGGTGTACTGATAAGGGCCAGTTGAGCGACCTTCTCAATGTAAAAAGCCATCTTGGCCAATGGGCTGCGCATCAATAATAACCACATGCCCTGTTGGTGTTGAATGGCATGTCCCACCTCGTGAGCGGCGGTGGCCACTGCAGTAAGTGACTTACCATTAAAGTTTTTCTCAAGCAGGCGTACGGTTTTTAACGCCGGGTCATAGTGATCTCCAGCCGTGGTTATCTCCAGCTTCACATCCAGCCCTTGCTGTTTAATCAAGTGCTGGGCAAACTCTCCACCGGTTCCAGGAAAATCATCTCGCTGCGCGCTGTATTTTTCAAGAATGCGCTGCGTCCAAAACTGGGGCCCAAGTATCAGAGCGAATAGGCTGATAGCAAGAATGATCCATAACATGTGTCTATAATCCAACTAAGCAATAACAACAGGGAGTATACGTGAGACGTCTTAAAGTAGTGATAGGGCTCTGTGTGTTTTTAATGTTTGCACCAACGCAAGCCGATGTATTAGCGGTGGGGTTAATGCAAGGTATGGCTATATTAGAGGTAGATGGTAAGCGTGTGGTGATTAAAGCGGGTCAAACTCGATCGGGCGTAAAGCTTATAGAGTCCAATAGCAGGCAAGCCATTGTTGAGATGAATGGCCAGCAAGAGACGCTGATGTTGGGGGTGAGTTTAACCGGCAGTTATAGCGAGCCTACAAAATCTGTAGTGCGTCTGCCTCGTGGTGAGAATGGCCATTACTTCGCATCGGCCCGTATTAATGGTCACCCCATCCGAGTCCTGGTCGATACGGGAGCCAGTTTTATAGGATTAAGCAGTCAAACCGCCAAGAAGTTGGGCATTAACTACGCATCGGGTAGAAAGGGTCGAAGTTCTACCGCCAATGGTATCGTTAAAAATTATACCCTGCGTCTTGATCATGTGCAGATCGGTGGCATTAAACTCTATGGTGTCATGGCCAGTATCATTGAAGGGAATTTCCCAGATATCCCGCTATTAGGCATGAGCTTCCTAAATAAGGTCAAAATGCATGAAGAGCAGGGCATGTTGATACTCACCGATACCCACTAAAATCCCCTCCATATTTACGTTGACTCTACCCTGTGAGTGAGTAGAATGCGCCACCTCGATCAGGCAGTGGCTTTTAGCTTCTAACTGATTGAATTTGAAAGTAAAAACTTGAGATTTTAAAATCTTAAAACAAACTTTCAAAAAGGGGTTGAACATCAAACGAAACACTGTAAGATGCGCGCCTCGCTTAAGCAAAGAGCTTTAAAATGTCTTGTTTAAGTCGCTGTTAACGCCTTGATGGCAAACGAAATTTTCGGATTTCATTTACCTTCA
>Ga0209290_1001214_pt1 | contig 13294 bp, 10 predicted proteins | sample EN1Hudsemesocosm_2_FD_184632 | JGI IMG/M metagenome (GOLD analysis project Ga0209290, IMG submission 184632) | Methane-oxidizing microbial communities from mesocosms in the Hudson Canyon - EN10B Hudson Canyon (SPAdes) (version 2) | ecosystem: Environmental > Aquatic > Marine > Cold seeps... | reverse complement strand
TTGACAGCGCCTTAGAAATCATTAGAATGCGGTTCTCAAATCGAGTTGGGTGGTTAGCTCAGCTGGGAGAGCATCGCCCTTACAAGGCGAGGGTCACAGGTTCGATCCCTGTACCACCCACCAATCTTTTGAACAAGATTGGTTGAGATGAAGTTAGTGTGAAGTTGTTGTTTTCTTATTATTGATAGTTGTTTTATTAGTAAGGAACATGTTGCGGACCGGTAGTTCAGCTGGTTAGAATACCGGCCTGTCACGCCGGGGGTCGCGGGTTCGAGTCCCGTCCGGTCCGCCATTACGCTAAAATACAATTCGAATTGAGTGTCTCTAGAATAGAGATGGATCTACCCCAGATGGGTGGTTAGCTCAGCTGGGAGAGCATCGCCCTTACAAGGCGAGGGTCACAGGTTCGATCCCTGTACCACCCACCAATTTATCTAGTGGCTTTGCTTATAGGTAGTTGGAACAGAAAGTTTAAATATTGCGGACCGGTAGTTCAGCTGGTTAGAATACCGGCCTGTCACGCCGGGGGTCGCGGGTTCGAGTCCCGTCCGGTCCGCCATTTAAGCTCCTTCAAAGTAATTCAAGAATTTTATTAGTCCTCATAAAACCTAAGCAGCAAGCCTCTAGCAAAAAAACGTTTATTAACGCTCAAAGCTTTGCTTTCAAATCTTCAGTTATTATTAGCAACATCCAATAAAGCTAGCTTATTCATATTTTTTATTTTTATCTTAATCATATCTTCATAATTGTGGCTTATCTTCCGTGGATACAAACAATTAAAGCTATAGAGGAAATGAATAATGGGTGATTATGAAGATGAGGTTTTAGATCTTAACTGGCTCGAAAGTGAGTGTGAAGATGATCTAGAGCAAGAGAGTGATGCTGAGGAGATGTAGCTCCTTGGTTTGCTATAATATAAAGATGAATAAAATTATATTTCTATGTTATTTTCCGTTCATTCGCCGGATTCCTGGCAATCTTTAAAGTTGTGATATTTGTCCTGCTAAGTTTACATATCCTTTCCATTTAAAACGTGTGCTTCTTTGCTTATCAACTAAACTAAAATTCAATATAGAATTTTTCAATTATCGTTTATTGAGTTGTTTAGAGGTTAGTATGGGAAACCGGGAATCAGGTGCGCATGAGGCCGTATTTTTTTTAGATAAACATCAAGTTACGCGGCATATGTTGTTCTCGGAATTTGAGGCTTTGTTGGATGGCTTGGGCGCGCTCCCAGATTATGCAGATGAAGAGGCGAAAGCTGTATATGTGATCATTAGTGGAACCGGTAAAATCCAGGCTTTAGTGTTTTTTATTTTGTATTTTGATGAAAGTGGTCTGGCGGACGCTAGTTGGAATGTTCCGGTAGAGCGTTTGGCTGATGTAAGTGGGCGGGGACCCGACCTGGGAGGAGGGCCTATTCGGCTTGCATGTCGGGGGCAGTGCTCCATTAACTGGCATCAAAATGATCTCTGGGATCCTGATATGACGCCGGGTTCTAATGATTTTATTTTGTTAAAAAAGGCCGTTGAACAAAACAGATTACGTTTAAAATTTGAGGCCCCAGAAGCGGATGTGCCGGTATTGTCCTCGTCGGATGATATTTTAGATGAGATGGGCGTTGATGTGGGGGCCGATAAGCGGGTTAAGTTGGCGCGCTTGCTTAAAGAGCAGCGCTTGCGTATACGGACACTTGAATCGAGTAAGGCGCAATCGGTAGATGTCTCTGATCGTGAGCAGAAAATTATACTGCATGCCTATAAAAATGAAATACAGACGCAAAAGCAAGCGATAGAGCAATTAAAACTCATCAATGAAAAGTTAAAGTTAAAGTTGTCTTCGCGCAATGACCAGTTTATGAACCTGCAAGACAAGGCTTCGGGCCAGGCGCTTCTGGTTTCAAAATTGGAAGGCAAGCTTAAGAATGCATCTGCTGGTGAGCGGGATCGTTTAGAGCGGCAAAAGATGGAAGCTGAAATTGTGCTGCTGAAAGAACAGCTCGAAAGAAAGAATCTTGATTCTGTTTATCGTGAAGAGCGTGAAGAGCAGTTGAGGTCTGAGCTTGAAGAGTTGAGTGAGTCGATAAGTGATGGTCAGGGTGACTCTTTAATTATTGATAAGTTAAAAGCTCTGGAGGTGGTATATACCGCTTATCATCCTGGGGTCGGGCATATTACTATGACATCGAATGAAATTCGTGATTATGTCGATAACCCTTATGCTTTTGTTGCTGGAAAGTGCTTTGTGACCGAATCGCATTATATGAAATGGTTGGCGCACTTTGAAAATTCTGTCTGCTCTTATGTTTCGGCAGATGGGCATGTGTGTGGTGTGAAGGTCGACAAGATTTCGGCGCCGAGTGAATTTGAGCCAGGTGTTTGCAATATGTGTGATCAGCATCAGAGTAATGAAATTGGATAGCGCTATTTCGATTCAGAGTTTAGGGTCACACTTTGATGTCTTGCCAGATATTGAACCGCTAAAGTTGGAGGTGGCGAGCCGGAAGTTAGTCACGTTAGATTGTTTGAGGCTGGATAAGATTCACCCCTTTGTTTCGGGTAATAAATGGTACAAGCTCAAGCATCATCTACTAGCGGCTCAATTGGCAGGCAGTAGCGGTTTATTAAGTTTTGGTGGTGCGCATTCTAACCATTTGCATGCGCTGGCTTTTGCAGGTCACAGTCTGGGTATTCGTACTATTGGTGTTGTTCGGGGTGAGCGACCAAGTAACTTAACACCTACTTTGCAGGACTGTGTTGCTTGGGGGATGGAGTTACACTGGCTTTCCCGGCAGGAGTATCGCGCTATAGCCTCGGAAAAAGCTGAAAATAGTTTTTCAAAAAAATTTCCTGGTACATGGTTGATACCTGAGGGTGGTGCAGGGGAGCAGGGTGTTTTAGGTATCGAATCCTTATTTAATTCTTTGAGTCATGCAGGCAAAATTGACTATGATGTGGTGGCTTGCGCTGTCGGCTCGGGCGCAACTTTTGCTGGTATCGTGCAGGCAAAATTAGGCCGGGCACAATGCCTGGGTTTTTCAGCATTAAAGGGCGCCAATGACCTGGAACACAGAGTTGAGAGTCAGTTGAGGCCTTCAGCTCATGTTAATCCATGGCGGATCTGTCACGATTACCATTTTGGTGGTTTTGCAAAAATCAGCCCCCGTTTGACAGATTTTGTTTCAGATGTTTTTGAGCAACAAGGGCTTTTATTAGACCCGATTTATACCGGTAAGATGTTGTTTGGTTTAGCTGAATATTTGCATCAAGGCCGGATTCAGCCTGGGGCGAAAATCTTGGTTGTTCATACCGGTGGCTTACAAGGTTGGCGAGGTTACGGCGATCGCTATGCAGAGTTTGTGTCATCGCAAGGTTAAAGCTTTGCCAGTGTTCCGGTAAATGTTTCGTTACTGGATGAAAAATACTACTTGTAAGCTTATGCTGATAACATAGCGGCTATGTTCTAACTGGTTGTCGCCAAATAGTCTGTGGGAGTCACCTATAGGCTGCTCGTCATGAGTACCCAGATCTCCAGGCATTTTTGCAAAGGTAAATAAATTTATGGATCATTTTCGGAATATCGGTTTAATTGGTCGAATGGGTAGTGCGCAGGTTGTAGAAACATTAAGAAAATTAAGAAAATTCTTAGTTAATGAAGGTTATTACTTAATTATTGAAGAAAGTATTGGTGCTCTGATACCGGGTCATGGTTTACAGGTGTCGAGTGTTAAAATGATGGGTGAAATGTGTGACCTGGTCATTGTTGTCGGCGGCGACGGTAGCCTTCTAGGGGCTGCTCGTGAGTTGGCGAAATCAAATGTACCTTTATTGGGCGTCAATAGAGGGCGCTTGGGTTTTTTGACGGATATTTCTCCGGCAGAATTGGAAGCGAAAATAAGTGAAGTTTTATCAGGTCAATATGTTCAGGAGCGTCGTTTTTTATTAGATGTACATGTAAAGCGTAATGGTGAGCCTATTGGGTTTGGTACGGCCTTAAATGATATTGTGTTACATCCGGGTAAGTCTACTCGAATGATCGGCTTTGACTTGTTTATAGAGGGGCAGTTTGTATATAGCCAGCGTTCGGATGGTTTGATCGTTTCAACCCCGACAGGATCGACAGCTTATTCCTTGTCTGCAGGGGGGCCTTTATTACATCCTAAGCTTGACGCCATCTCATTGGTGCCGATGTTTCCTCATACTTTAAGTAGTCGGCCGATCGTGGTTGACGGAAAAAGTGAAATAAAAATTGTGATAGGTGAGGGGAACGAAATTTATCCGCAGGTGAGTTGTGATGGGCAACACCATATACCTGTTGCGCCTGGTGATGCGGTAAGTATTACCAAAAAACCACATAAAATCCGTTTAATTCATCCCACTACCCATAATTTTTATGAGATCTGTCGTGAAAAATTAGGTTGGGCAAATAGTTTGACAAGTAGTTGATGAATGGCGATACATATAATAAATAAGAAGCAGGGATATGATCTGATTGGTGATGTGCATGGCTGTGCGCACTCACTAGAAAGCTTGTTGCTCAAAATGGATTATCAGCATTCCAAAGGCTGTTATCGACATAAATCTCGCAAGGTTATTTTTGTGGGCGATATCGTCGATCGAGGCCCACGAATTCGCGAAGCGCTGCATATTGTAAAAGATATGGTTGATCAGGGGCAGGCAGAAATTGTTTTAGGTAATCATGAATATAATGCGATGTCTTATTGTACTGAAGGACGTCCTGGAAGTAGGAAGCAGTATTTAAGAGAGCATAATGCACGTAATCATCGACTAATTAGAGAGACATTGGATCAATTTGAGCCCTATCATGATGAGTGGCTTGAATTTTTGGCTTGGTTTCATCAAATACCCCTCTTTATAGAAAAAGAAAACTTCCGAATTGTTCATGCCTGCTGGGATGATAATGCGATTAGCCGTTTAAAATCGCGATCTTCTGATAACTGTCTTGATGTGGATTTTTTGCATGCATCATCCGTAGAGGGCTCTTTTGAAGGCCGTCTAGTTGATAAGTTGACCCGGGGTACTGTATTAGAATTGCCGAATGGTGAATCGATTTTAGGTCGTGATGGTTTAGTGCGCTATATGTTCAGGACTAAGTTTTGGAGTGATGATCCTCAAATTTATAATGATGTGGTATTCCAACCGGATCCTTTACCTCCAGAACTGGCAAATAGGCCATTGTCAGCAATAGAGCGACAACAGTTACTGTGTTACCCCGCAACTGAGCTGCCGGTGTTTGTGGGTCATTACTGGGTGGATGGTGAGCCGAAACCTATCAAGGATAATATAGCTTGCCTGGATTATAGTGCGGTTAAATATGGGAAATTATTAGCGTATCGCTTTGATGGTGAAAAAACCTTAAGTCGGGACAAGTTCATTTGGGTGGATGTGAATAGAGCATGATACAGGTTGCGAGTGTGCCTTTAGATGTGGATTTGTTGCCTTTCAGCCAGTGGTTGCTATTACAGGGAATTGCCCATCGAATCGTGGAAAAGGGTGGTGAGCAGGTCATTCTGATAGAGAATAATCAATATGCCCAGCCAATGGCTCAAAACCTACAGCGTTATATCAATGAGCCTGAGTTTCAAGGTGAAATGAGGCGGCAAGTTTCGGAACAGTTACGTCAACTGGCAAATAAGAAAAAGCATCCTCAAGCCGCTCAGATTTCATATTACCCTCGTGCAAGCCCTAAACAAGCGCCTGTTATTTTTGCATTGATATTGATCAGTATTGTGATTGCTTTTATGAGTGACTTTGGGCGGGGCGGCCCCTTGCTAAGAGCCTTACTCATATTGGACCCTTTTAAAATCGCCATGGATTTGTCGACAGTTGCAGGGCGATGGCAAGGTTTAATTGAAATGCTTGCCTTGGGTGAATTATGGCGGGTGGTGAGCCCGGATGTTATTCATTTCAATGTCATGCATATTACGTTTAATGTACTGATGCTTTGGGTCTTAGGTGGGCAGCTCGAAATACAGAAGGGCTCAGTATCGTTTGTTGCACTGACTGTATTTGTATCGATTATTTCTAATATTGCACAGTTACTGGAGGGCGGCTACTTATTCGGTGGGCTTTCCGGGGTTGTTTATGGTTTGGTGGGGTATTGCTGGTTATGGAAATTCTTTCAACCAAAAATATTCTTCCCTAGTGTGCTGATGAAGTTTAGTTTGGTGTGGTTGTTATTGGGTTATACCCCTATAACTGAGTGGCTTGGTTGGGGTAGGATGGCGAATGCTGCTCACTTATATGGTTTGTTAGCTGGCTTATTGTGGGGTGGCGTTACCTTGTTTGTGAATGAGGTCCTATTAAAAAAGCGGAGCACTTAAGACTTGAAAAAAGCCCAGGCTACTATTCAAATAGCCTGGGTTCACATAGTTATGTGTAGTGATGAGAGAGACCAAGTTCTATTTCAAGTGGTTTTAATAAAGATTAGAATTGCTTGAATCAAAACTTGTGCAAATGATAATGATTATCATTACTTTTGTCAAAGGTATTTGCTTATTTTGTTTGTTAGAAGATTATTAAAGGTAGTAATAGATGAGTTTTGAAGATGTGGCAAAGGCAATAGATCCAGATATTTATAAGCGTTTTAGACAAGCGCTTGAGCTGGGAAAGTGGCCTGATGGGCGGGTTTTGACAAAAGATCAGAAGGAAATATGTTTACAGGCAGTCATGCTTTATGAGGCAAAACATAATGTCGCTGAGGCTCAGCGCTTAGGTTATGTCGATGCCACAAAAAAGACGTCCCCTTGTGGGCCAAAAGAAGATGGCTCAGATGACACCTCTACCATTAAAATTTTGCACTAGTTATGCTGCATTTATTTTCAATATTACACACTACATATCGAACAGGTAAATAATGATTTCAATTGCATCAGGCAGGCTTACTAAAATGACGGTTGAGAATCAGCAGCCGTTGTCGTATTTAATGAATGTTGGCGAGCAGCAGGTAGCGATCAATGCTTACCTGGGCAAAAAGCTGCGTGTAGTTTCTAAAGGTGAAATTCGCTGTTTACATTGCCAAAAACGTACTAATAAAAGCTTTAATCAAGGTTACTGTTACCCCTGTTTCAAAAAATTAGCGCAATGTGATCGTTGTATTATGAGTCCTGAACTCTGTCACTACGCCCAAGGCACTTGCCGTGAGCCAGAGTGGGGAGATGAGTTTTGTATGCAGGAGCATATTGTATATTTGGCAAATTCGTCAGGCTTAAAAGTGGGTATTACTCGGCATACTCAGGTACCTACACGATGGATGGATCAGGGGGCAATTCAGGCCTTGCCTATTTTCTCGGTAAAAACCCGGCTGCTATCTGGTTTAGTTGAAGTGATGATGAAAGAGTGGGTGGCAGATAAAACCAATTGGCGAAAAATGCTTAAGCATGATGTGGTTGATATGGATCTGCTTGCAGAGCGTGATAAATTATTGGCATTAGCTGAGGTGCCTTTAAAAGAATTACAGGCGCAATACCCGGATCAGATTACCGCGTTAACAGAGTCTGATGTCTGGAGCTTTGATTATCCCCATTTGAATTGGCCTGAAAAAGTTAAGACATTTAATTTAGATAAGCAAGATGAAGTAGAAGGCACATTGATGGCAGTGAAAGGGCAGTACCTTATCTTAGATACCGGTTGCTTTAATGTCAGGAAGCATACTTCTTATGATGTTGAGCTGTTTGCGGAGCCGCTTGAGTAACCTGCACCTGTCCGTGCATATTTTGTCTTGGAAGAAAAAGCGCGATACTAGTGCTTATAAAGTAGTGCATAAAAAATACAAAAGGAAAGAGTCGGCTCATGAGTGAATCTGAAGTTAAAACAATTTATTTAAAAGATTATGTAGAACCTGCTTTCGATATTGAACAGCTTGAGCTGACATTTCAACTTTATGAGGCGGGCGCGAGTGTTTTTTCAGTACAAAACATTAAACGAAAAAATGCTCAGGACCAAAGTGATTTAGTTTTGAATGGTGAAGATTTAGAGCTTCGCGAACTAAAACTCGATGGTGAGGTTTTGAGTGCTGATCAGTATGCACAAAACGATACTTCTTTAACCGTTTTCAATCTACCCGAATCATTTACACTTAGCTGTGAAACCTGGATAAAACCGCAAGAAAATAAACGGCTTGAGGGTTTATATAAATCGTCCTCGATGTTTTGCACTCAATGTGAAGCGGAAGGTTTTAGGCGAATTACCTATTACCTTGATCGTCCAGATGTGATGACTTTATTTAAAACGCGTATAGAGGCTGATAAGCAGCTTTATCCTGTTTTGCTGTCTAATGGGAATTTGGTTGAATCGGGTGATCTGGCTGATGGGCGCCACTTTGTTACTTGGGAAGATCCTTTTGCCAAACCTTGTTATTTATTTGCTCTGGTCGCAGGGGATCTGCACTGTCATGAGGATGAATTTGTCACTTGTTCTGGTAGGACAGTCGACTTAAAGATATTTGTCGATGCTAAAAATGCCGATAAATGTGAGTATGCTCTGGATTGCCTTAAAAGATCGATGAAGTGGGATGAAGACGTCTATGGTCGTGAGTATGATCTGGATATTTTTATGATTGTGGCGGTAGATGACTTCAATATGGGGGCAATGGAGAACAAGGGTTTGAATATTTTTAATTCATCTTGTGTACTAGCCAAGCCAGATGCAGCAACAGACTCAACTTATCAGCGTATTGAAGCGATAGTGGCACATGAATATTTTCATAACTGGTCGGGAAATCGTGTAACGTGCCGTGACTGGTTTCAGTTAAGTTTAAAGGAAGGGTTTACTGTTTTTCGTGATTCTGCATTCTCGGCTGATATGAACTCTCATGTAGTGAAGCGGATCGAGGATGTGAATATTCTGAGAACCGCGCAATTTGCTGAAGATGCAGGGCCTATGTCACACCCGATTAGGCCTGCTTCTTATATGGAAATCTCTAATTTTTATACGCTAACAGTGTACGAAAAAGGCGCTGAAGTAGTTCGTATGTTGCATACCTTGTTAGGAGAAGCCCAGTTCCGGGCGGGGAGTGATTTGTATTTTGATCGTCACGATGGTCAAGCTGTCACGACTGAAGATTTTGTGGCGGCGATGGAAGCCGTCTCAGGTCGTGATTTGTCGCAATTCAAGCTTTGGTATGATCAGGGCGGGACGCCTCTAGTCGAGGTGAGTTCTGTTTATGATAAAGATACCAAGCAATACCAATTGACCTTTACTCAGTCATGTCCAGCGACACCCGGTCAGGATACTAAAGAGCCTGTTCTTATTCCCATTGCTGTTGGCTTGTTAGATGCGCAGGGGGATGATTTGCCTTTATCTCCCGCGGAAGGTGAAAGCTCATTTATTTTTGAGTTGATAGAGTCTCAGGAGGTACTAATTTTTGAGGGTATTGAAGAGGAACCTGTTCCGTCGCTATTGAGAGGTTTTTCTGCGCCGGTTAAATTGAGTTATCAGTATACCGATGAGCAATTGTTATTTTTGATGAAGCATGATTCAGACGGATTTAATCGTTGGGATGCAGGCCAAACTTTATCTGTGCGTATTTTGCAGACCTTAATCTTGGATTTCCAGAAGGGGATTGCTTTAACTTTGCCAACATCTTATATCAGTGCTTTCCAAGCTATCTTGCAAGACCCGTTGTTAGATAAGGCTATGGTGTGTAAATTGCTGATGTTGCCAGCTGAATCCTATCTGGTTCAGTTGTCTGATGTGGCCGATATGGATGGCATTCATCATGTCAGAGAGTTTGTTCGTACCCAGATTTCAAACCAATTAGGGGATGAGTTACGCGCTGTTTACCAACAAAACCTCACGCAAGGCAATTTGGACTTAAGTTATGCCGGGATGTCTCAGCGCAGCTTGAAGAATACCGCTTTGTCTTTGCTGTCTGCGGGGGCTCTTTCTTTAAGCGCTGAAGCAGGCGACGTAATGTCAGGCACTATGTCTGGTGAGGACGCAGGAAAAGTGTTTTTTGAATTAGCAGAAAAACAGTTCGCTGAAGCAGATAATATGACGGATAGTTTTGCTGCTCTCAGTGCCTTGGTGAACTCTGGGAATCAAACCATGGCTAATCAAGCCTTGACTGACTTTCACCAGCGCTGGCATGACGATGCGCAAGTTATGGAGCAGTGGTTCTCTGTGCAGGCGGCAAGTGCGTCTTATACTGACTTGAGTAACTTGAAATTACTAATGAAATCGCCAGATTTTGATTTATCAAACCCTAATAAGGTTCGTTCGGTTATTGGGGTGTTTTGTGGGCAAAATTTAATGCAGTTCCATCAGTCATCGGGAGAGGGTTATGTGTTTTTGGCAGATAATATTATTAAGCTTGATGACTTGAACCCTCAAATTGCTTCGCGCTTGATGACTCCCCTGACGCGTTGGAAAAAATTCGATGTTAAAAGGCAGGCCCTAATGCGTGCACAGCTTGAACGAATTCATGACAAGGTAAATCTATCAAAAGATGTACGTGAGGTGGTAGTAAAAAGCCTATCTTGATCGCTCGCCCTTTAATTTGAATAGCCTATTTTTTAATATAAAAAATTATTGGCCCGTTAATATTAAGTTCTTAATATTAACGGGCTTTTCGCTTTGTTCGGCTTGAATAGTGAGCTTTGGGCGGGCATCTCGTTCAAATTATTTAAATAATTTGTGTTTCTGACATATTTTATAACAAAACTAAAATAGACAGATTGAAAAAATCTGCTAAAAATTAATAGCATGGCAAAACTTTTTGAAGAAAATTGAAAAGTAAGCTGGGTAGTTACAGTGAAGAGAAAACCCGCTGTGAGTGCTAGGCGAGTAAAAGGGGTTTCGTCTATGCCAACTAAGATAAAAATCTGATACAAATTAAGTGTGTTTCAAGGTAATTATATGAACAACAAGTCTATTCTGCTCTGCAGTGTTCTCGCGCTGGTATTTGGTGCGTTCAATGTAAGTGCGAAGGTTTCATCTAAAGAAGTCAATAAGCTCGGAAAGTCTCTTACTCCATTTGGATCGATAAAATCGGGAAATAAAAATAAAACTATTCCTGCATGGACAGGCGGAATTACCGAAGTGCCTAATGGCTACAAGGGTTCTGGTCAGCATCATATAGACCCTTTCTCCGGGGATGAGATTAAATTCTCTATTGATAAGAGTAATTACAAAAGCTTCAAAAAGTATATGACACCAGGGCAATATGCTTTGTTTGATGCTTACCCTGAGACATTTAAGTTAAATGTTTATCCTACGCATCGATCTCATTCTATGCCCGAGTGGATTTTGAAAAATACCCGAAAAAATGCCAGTACCTCTTCCTTGACTAAAGGCGGGGTGGGCATCCAAAATGCGTTTGGCGGTATTCCTTTTCCTATTCTTCATGGCAAAAATGAAGATAAAGCACTACAAACTATGTGGAACCACTTAACGCGTTGGCGTGGCATTTTTTTGACGTCCCGTTCATCAGAATTGCCGGTGCAGCGTGATGGTACTTACTCTGCAATAACCAAGCAGCAAGAGGTGTTTTTTAACTTCCATAATCCTAAGGGCAGCTTCAAAAAACTAAATAATATCTTGTTTTATTATTTGACGTTTAATAAAGCGCCTGCTCGTTTGGCGGGTGGGGCTTTGTTGGTTCATGAAACCATTGACCAGATTAAAGACAAACGTGGTGCTTGGGACTATAACTCAGGTCAGCGTCGTGTTCGACGAGCACCAAACCTAGCGTATGACTCCCCTATTGCTTCTTCAGACAATACAAGAACGGCTGATGATACTGATATGTACAACGGTGCTCCAGATCGTTATAAGTGGAATTATAAAGGCGTTAAAGAATTCTTTATTCCTTACAATAACTACAAAGTGGGTGAAAAAGGCGTTAAATATGACGACCTTGTGATGCCGGGCCACCTCAATCCTGATTACTTGCGTTGGGAGCTGCATCGCGTTCATGTTGTTGAAGCAAATTTGAAAGACGATGCCCGTCATATTTACAAAAAACGTGTGTTTTATGTGGATGAAGATAGCTGGGGGATCGCGATGGTTGATCAATATGATAATCGTGGCGAATTGTGGCGAATCAGTATGGCCTTATTGAAAAGCTATTATGAGCTGCCTGGGGTATGGTCAAGTGCTGATGTTTATCATGATTTGCAGGCACGTCGCTATAGTGTGAATGGATTATATTCAGAAGAGAAACAGGCGCCAGTATTTGAAAGTAAGATCCCTAATAAGCGTTACTTTAAACCTTCTTCGCTTCGTCGTAGAGGACGTTAGTTAGCAGTTGTTCTAATTTAGTTAGTATTTTTTCTAATATAGGGCTGCCTTTAAACGGGCGGCTCTTGGTTGATATGTAAATACAAAATTTGGTCGAACGTGAGACTTTCTTCTTAAGTGCTCAATAAAACGTTTGTCTGAAGTGTGTTCCAAGCAATATTTAAGGTAGATAAATGAATAATCTATTTTCCAAATTTCGTGTCAGTGTTATTGCTGGAGCTTTGGGGTTGGGAGTGGTGAGTACGCCCCTTATAGCGGTTGAGGATGTTTTGAATACAGCTTCAGTAAAGTCTGTAATGGCTAAGGATAACTTATTGTTAGATTTGGCCAAGGCTGGACAGCGTATAGTCGCTGTAGGAAGTCGTGGTCATATTCTTTTTACTGATGATAAGGGGGAATCCTGGCAGCAGGCTAATGTTCCGATATCCGTTATGTTAACAGCCGTGAGTTTTGTTGATAGCTGGAATGGCTGGGCTGTGGGTCACTCTGGTGTGATATTGCATACTGCTGACGCCGGTGAAAACTGGCAGGTTCAGTTTGATGGTGATCAGGCGAATAAAATGATTATTACGCAATCTGAGCAATTGTTGGCAAAGATGCAAGCTGAATTAGAAGTATTGCCTGAGGACGAGCAAGAAGATTTGGTCTATGAAATTGAAGAGGCTGAATTTGCTTTAGAGGATGCTCGGTTTGATGCGGAGGTAGGCGCGAGTAAACCTTTGTTAGATGTTCTATTTAGTAGCAAAGACGAAGGTTTTGTAGTTGGGGCGTATGGTTATATTTTTAAAACGAATGATGGGGGTAAGACTTGGGCGAACTATGGTTCACGTGTCGATAATCCAGATCGCTTTCATTTGAATGCTATTTCACATATTGGCGATGGCACTTTATTAGCCGTCGGTGAAGCAGGGGTTATTTTTCGCTCGACTGATTCTGGTGAAACATGGGAGGGAGTAGAGAGTCCTTATAATGGTTCATTTTTTGGTGTGACGGGAACCGGAGATAAAGACGTTGCACTGGTATTTGGTTTAAGA
>Ga0209290_1001212_pt1 | contig 13314 bp, 8 predicted proteins | sample EN1Hudsemesocosm_2_FD_184632 | JGI IMG/M metagenome (GOLD analysis project Ga0209290, IMG submission 184632) | Methane-oxidizing microbial communities from mesocosms in the Hudson Canyon - EN10B Hudson Canyon (SPAdes) (version 2) | ecosystem: Environmental > Aquatic > Marine > Cold seeps | place... | reverse complement strand
TTGATTGGCCAACATTAAGGGTTTAATGAGCGCCCGTACTTTTTCCTTAAGTAGCAAATCATCGCCAGAAAAGTTTTTCTGCAAATACTCATAGGCCATTTCTCCCAGACGCTCATCCTGACGCCTAACGGGTAATAACAAATCCTGTTTATTAATTTCAAGCCCGCCCACCGCCTGTTGGAAATTAACCTGACAGGAGAACACGCCTCGATAGGAGTAGATGGCGGCACCCTGGTCATGGGGAAAGTGCACCCCGTAAGGCTTGCTGCGGCCCTCACTTAGAAAGGTGATTATCTGGTAGGCCAAACCCATATTTAATTCCATAGTTTGCCGACAGTGGGGTAACGGGGTTAATGAAATTTCGAGGCTAAACAGCAAACGATTTGTATCGGGAAGATCGTTTAAGCGAATTAAAATCCCCGGGCTATAGACGTGCATAAACTGCATGACGCGCTGCAACACCTGAGCGAGGTTTTCACCCTGTTGCGCGGCCAGAGCAATAGGGCCCAGCACACTGAAATCCTGACATTTTGAAAACCTTAGGCCAAAATCATCACACTGTAATTGTGTGGCCGTGTCTTCCAGCAGAGCAATAAAACTGCGGTAAGAAATCATGGCGCCCGCCTGATGAATAAGGTCACCACTTAAACCCTGTTTAGCCAACAAGGCATGGGCATCACCCTTTAATTCCTGCACTAACTCGGGGTAACCCCGAAGCGCTTCACTGCGGATCAGCTGTGTCATAACGTCCTCTTCATTGATGGAAATCATAACGGGGCGTCCAAAAATGGCAAGTTTTAAAATTGGTCGCCATGCATGATAGAGCTACAAATCATTCTGACTGGGCAAATACATGACACAAAAAAGCTTTGATTATGTGGTTATAGGCGGCGGCAGTGCAGGCTGTGTTATGGCAAGTCGCCTGTCCGAAGACCCCAATGTAACTGTGTGTCTGCTTGAAGCAGGTAAAAAAGACAACAGCGCCTTTATTCAGGCACCGGCAGGCTTAGCCGCCACTGTCCCCCAGGGATTTTTCAGCTGGCACTATGAAACCGTTAAACAAAAGGGCCTAAATGGTCGCCAGGGTTTTCAACCCAGGGGCAAGGTTATGGGGGGCTCAAGCTCTATCAATGCCATGGTGTATATGCGCGGTAACAAATGGGACTACGACAACTGGGCGCAGCAGGGAAATCCGGGGTGGAGTTTTGACGAGGTACTGCCCTACTTCAAGAAGGCCGAAAACAACGAAACCCTGGGCAATGATAAATTCCACGGCAAATGCGGCCCGTTAAACGTGGCGGAATTATCCAGCCCCAGTCATTTCAACGATTACTTTTTAAGCGCCTGTAAAGAACAGGGGTTAAAGTACAACCAGGATTTAAACGGTGCTTCTCAAATGGGGTTTCGTATGAACCAGGTGACCCATAAAGATGGCGAGCGCTGCAGCACGGCTAAGGCCTATATCACCTCCAATATGAATCGTCCCAACCTTACCGTAATCACCCAGGCCCACGTGGCCAAGATTGATATTGAGGGAAAGGTCGCCAAGGGCGTGAGTTTCTATCAAGGGCGCCAGATTCAACAGGTTACCGCTAACAAGGAAGTCATTTTAAGCGCCGGGGCCTTTGGTTCACCGCAAATATTACTACTGTCTGGGGTGGGGCCAGCTCAACACCTTAATGATTTGGGCATTCAGGTGGTGCTGGACGCCCCGGGTGTGGGCAGCAATCTGCAAGATCATGTGACCACCATTCCCGCCTATCGCACTAAGCAGCATAAAGGTACTTTTGGCTTGTCCATTATGGGCGGAATAGATGTGCTTAAAGGCATGTTTCAATGGGCCAGCAAGCGCAGCGGCATGCTTACCAGTAACTTCGCCGAGTCGGCGGCGTTTTTTGCTACCGACCATGACAAACCGGCACCTGACATTGAGCTGGCATTTGTGGTGGGCCTAGTAGATGACCATAACCGCAAGATGCACCTGGGACACGGTTATAGTTTGCACGCCACCCTCATGCGCCCCAAAAGCCGCGGCACCTTAAGACTTGCCAGTAGCGACCCAAAGCAAGCGCCGCTTATTGACCCCAATTTTTTAGACCATGAAGACGACCTCAATGATCTGGTAAAGGGTTTGCAAAAATCACTGGATATCATGGAGTCCAGCACATTTGACTCGGTGAAAGGCAAGATGCTGATTCCCCTGGACCGAAATAATATTGAACAGTTGAAAGACTTTGTACGCAATAACGCCGACACCGAGTACCACCCGGTGGGCACCTGTAAGATGGGGCCAGACTCAGACCCAATGGCAGTAGTAGATGCTCAGCTGCGACTTAAGGGGATTGGTAATTTACGGGTGGTGGATGCGTCTATCATGCCTAATTTGGTATCGGGTAATACCAATGCACCCACCATTATGATTGCCGAGAAAGCAGCGGATATGGTGAAGGCTGGCTAACAGGCTTTATGGGCAGCCGACCCTATTGGAATACGGTTGCCTCTTTCTTTAAACCATTTATTAGCCTTTAAAACGAGCCCTATGAATCAGGTAATGGATGTCAGTCCCGGTCCAGGTAAGCGCTGGGTATAGTTTACGTACCCAGGACCTTTGCCAGCTTTCACGACGCTGTAAAAACGTGGGCGTAATGGCCAAGCCAGCTACTTCTGCCAAGTAACTCATGAGCGCTATTTGGGGTTGCTCTTCATCCACCTTAAAACGTTTAGTAATGTACAGCTTCTGTTCATCATTAAGGCTGTTTGAAATGCTGGCACATACCGCAGGTTGAGACTTGCCCAGGTATTTCGGTAAGGCACATAAGCCCACCACCACGTATTCATAGGCATCCATGGCTTGTTTGTGGGTGGTGATGCAATTGGCAAATAATAGGTATTCGCCTTCCAGCACTAAGCCAGGAGCGCCATCTAGTACCAGACTGGCCGACTCAAGGGGTAAGGCTTCTTTACCCGCCACTACCCTCACCTTTTTACCCAATTCACGCTCTTGGTCCTGCACCCATACTTTAACCTGACGCACCTGTTCATCATTAGCCGGAGTAAGGGGAAACTGTTCATTGGCGGCCTGACGCGCATTTAGCTGGATAAAATCCTGCTTGATGCTGTCGATGCTGAGGGTTAACTCAGACTGCTGAGGCAAAGATTGCGCGTTTTCCATAATAACCCCCAATGCTGATGTATTAGGCATTTTGCGCTGAAGCGTTACAAAGGACAAAGGCCGGCCATGAATACTGTGATGGGATTCATACATGAGTGCCAATTAGGGGTGTTTTTTGGCTACCAGTGCCCATACGTGGGCTTAGTCATTTTTGGCCAAATCAGTCTATGCTTAGCCATGGAGGCCCCATGAATTTAAGAACCCTGTTTTGGCTGGCAGCGCTCTCTTATACCCTAGTAATAGGCGGCAGCCTGCTGCTCTACCGCCTGTATGTTGTATTCCCCGCCATTGAGCAAGCCACGATTGATGCGCGCATGCAAAACATTCGAGCCGCTTTGGGCAGTTATCAGAATGAACGCAAAAACCTGATGGGGTTAAATCTAGATTGGGCAAAATGGGACGACACTTATGAGTTTGCTGAGAATGGCAACCGGGAATTTATTCTCAATAACATTGACAATAAGACCTTCTTGGACTTTGACATTGATGCCCTGGCCATCTTAAATATGCAGGGTCTCACCCAATACGCCGCCTTAAAAATAAATAACATCGTAACGGAAATCACTGAGACCCAAGACATTAGTGCCGACATAGATATAGACCACATTCTTAGCACAGACGAACAATACGGCATCATTCGGGTTAATGATAAATACGCTATCTATGTTAGCCACCATATTCAGGATAGCCGGCAGATACATGCCCCTAACGGCGTGCTGATCTACATGCGTATTTATAAACCAGAATTTTTCACGCGTATTAGCCTTATTTCTGGGTTACAGGTCACTCTAGGTCAATTCGAAAATGTTTCGCAAGAGACACGGCCCCATTTTGAAAATTTTAAAATCAGTGATATTCGTGACAAATATTATTTTAATATCACCAATACTCGCGATGAGGTAATCGGTCAAAGTGAAGTGCAATTTCCAATTGGCAGCTCTCCCAAGGCAATGGATAACCCTACCCTGTACAGCATACTGGCACTGATCATGCTGCCGGTATTCATTACTGGCATCATTTACCTGGTGATTTTAATTCCCATTTTTAGGATCTCAAAAAACATCCGACTCATGAAGTCCACCGGTAATATTTTTCATCTCAACCAAAAAAGCCACATAGATGAAATAGACGGCTTCTTAAATACCTTTAATAGCTTAGTCGACAAAATTCATATGTATCAGCAAAAATTATTGGATGATTCCAATACGGACGGTTTAACCGGCATTTATAATCGTAAGTTTTTTGATATAGCTTTTGATAAAGGCTGGCGCGTGAGCACCCGTACCAGCCTGCCATTAAGTGTCATTATGATGGACATAGATTTTTTTAAAAAATATAACGACCACTATGGGCACTTACAGGGAGATGAGGCGTTAAAAGAAGTGGCAATGGCATTAAGCAACGTTATTCGCCGGGCTGATGATACCTTGGCTCGCTTCGGCGGAGAGGAATTTGTGGTCATGTCTCATGTGAGCAGCCAGCAACAACTTGAAGAGTTATTAACCATCATATTGCAAGCCATCCGCGGGCTGAATATTGGCCACAAACAATCCAGCGTGCATCATCACCTCACCATCAGCTGTGGCGCTTGTTTTATTAAAAACAATGGCCCCTGGATGAAAGACCTAAAACTTGAGGCCCTTAAGCTGGCCGACGAAGCACTCTATGACGCGAAACATAATGGCCGCAATCAATTTTGCATTCGTACCTTTCAAGCACCGAGCCAAACCACGGCCACTAATCTAAGTGACGACACTATTTAACCCCCCCCTTCACCGTCCGTTTAAGCTAACTTAGGGTCGACTTTTTCGGGCACTAGGATGCCCTTGGCATAACCAGACCACTGAAATATAGCGCTTCTTAAGTTTGGGCGCTGGGGCGATTTTTAATGCTCTTATACCAACGCAATAGATGCTGGTGTTCATCATCTATTCGCACCTGCACGACCCTGGCAAAATCGACGCTCACAAAGGCAGTAATATCGGCCACCGTAAAACGGTCTCCACAAATAAATTCATGGTTGGCCAAATGATCATTTAAAAACGACATAAATTTAGTGGCTGATTTAATACACTCCTCACCCCATTCTTTCACCGGCGTCATGCGGTCGGAAAAATAGCCTGTGGTATGTTGGAAACCCATGCCCACCAGATTCATGAAGGAAATCTCACAGCGGCGCTGCCACATTTCAATATTGGCTTGCTCCAGGGCGGTGGTTCCCATGAGAGGATTAGCCGGGTGCAGAACTTCAAAATAACGACAAATAGCCATGGACTCGGATATGAACTCCCCGCCCTTAAGTTCGAGAACCGGGATCTTACCCAAGGGGTTTTTTTGGCGAAATTCACTACTAATGTTGTCACCGGCTTTTAAACCCACATGAACATATTCAATATCCGATATGCCTTTCTCGGCTAGAAACATGCGTACTCGGCGCGCATTAGGGGCCGTTTTTTCATCGTATATTTTCATCTTGAGGGCTCTTTTATTGTTATAAAGTAATCAGTTAAGTTACGGTTAGCGCCGCACAAGGTCAACCATGAGGTTAAAAAGAACACACTGTTGCACGATCAAAAGATAGGAGGAGCAAGCTGAAGGAAATATGAAGGACACACCACGCTCCAAAGGAGCGCAGCTACAACCAAACAAATGATACTAGACGTTTAACTGGCGACTAAAAGGCGGCAAACCACTGAGCAACATACTGCCGTAACGCTTGCTGACAATTCGTTTGTCCAAAATGGTAATTTTACCGGTATCGGTTTCGGTTCTAATCAAACGACCGCAGGCCTGTATTAATCGCACACTGGCATCGGGCACCGACATTTCCATGAATGGGTTGCGCCCCTTACTTTCCAGCCATTCGGCCAGGGTGGCGTCCACCGGATCATTGGGCACGGAAAATGGCAGGCGCACAATCACCACGTGCTGTAGTTGTTCACCGGGTAAATCTATGCCCTCGGCAAAACTGGCTAAACCAAACAAGATACTGTCTTTATTTGCATCAATTTTTTCTTTATGCAAACGAATCACTTCCTGTTTAGAATATTCGTCTTGGGTGGTCACATACTTTTTTAAATGGGCGGGCATCAATGCCTTGGTATCATTCATCACGCGCCGACTGGTGAATAACACCAGAGTGCTTTCTTTAAGCGCCAGGTTATCGGCTAACGCCTCCGCTACCTGCTGCGCATACTCGGGCGTGCTGTTGGGCTCGATGGCGCTCTTGGGCACTACCACTGTTCCCAAGTTAGCATAATCAAATGGACTTTCGATAATCTCGGTATGATTGTCACGGGCAATACCCGACTTCATGCGGAAGCGATCAAACTTCCCTACCGCTGTAAGGGTTGCCGAGGTAACCACTGCTGCAAAGCAACGGCTCCAAAGGTTTTTCGCTAACAATTCTGCTGCCATGATGGGACTGCTGTATAGGCCAATGTCATCTTCCTGGTCGGTGTAGATACGCTCTAACCAACGAGCCACCGGCACCTGATCTTCAAAATCTTTGGTGGCAAAACTCAACCATAACAAACCGGCACTTTCTAAACGGGCCAGTAACAGGCCCATAATGGGAAACCAGCGTTCGGCATCACTTTGCTTGTATTCACCGTCGTCTTTACTGATGGAGGCCTTCAGGGTTTCTACAATTTTATCCAGATGACCGTACAGGGAATTATGGATTTTGTTTAACTCTATGGACAGCTCAACCAATTCGTCCGGTACTTGCCCCATACGAAATCTGTGTTGGTGATAGCCTTCCTGGTCTGCCTGCTCCCCCAGAAAATCCAGCAAAATGTGATTCACAAAACTCAGTTTGGAATTTATCTCGCTAATGCGTTCGGGCATGGCACTCACCACTTGCAACAACCCCACGGGGGTACCCGATTGCTTTCCCAGGGTATCCACGGCCTTGGATATTTGCTTCAACAGGTTTTCTTCCTGGTGCAACTTTACCTGAGCCGAAAAGTGGTTAATGGCTTTATCCGGTAAATGATGGCCTTCATCAAATACGTAAATACTGTTACTGGGCTCGGGCAATACCGCCCCGCCTCCCAGGTTAATGTCAGCCATCACCAAATCGTGATTGGCCACGATCACATCGGCATCTTCCAGGTTTTTACGGGCAGCAAAAAACGGGCAGGCATTAAAATGAGGGCAGCGACGATTACTGCATTCTCTGTGAGTGGCCGTCACCATGGACCAATCTTGATGCTCTATTTGTTCGGGCCAGTTATCACGGTCGCCATCCCATTTACCCGAGGTAAATTCGTCGAGCAAATGGGTAAATAATGTTTTTTGATCAGCTGACGCGTCCGCACCGCCAAACATATCCATGGAGGCATCCTGCATACGCTGGTCTCGCATTTCCTGATCCAGTTTATGCACACACAAGTAACGGCCACGGCCTTTTGCCAGAGCATAGCGAAATTTGAGGCCACTGTTTTTGGCCACATCGGGAATATCCTTATTCACCAATTGCTCTTGTAGTGCCACTGTGGCGGTGGAGACAATAATTTTTTTATTCAGGTCTTCAGCCACCGGAATGGTTGCGATTAGGTATGCCAGAGTTTTACCGGTACCTGTTCCCGCCTCCACTACACAGATGGGGTTATTGGAGACGCGATTGCCATCGTCATCTTGCTGCACCGCGCCCAAGGTGCGAGCGATAGCGGCGATCATTTGTCTTTGACCGCGACGGGGCCTTAGGTTTTTTTCTTTTAAAATTTGGCTATAAGCAGTCTGAATGGTACTTTTTGCTTCGTTACTTAACATTCTTTGGAGATACCCACGATAACCCTTTGGCCAGTGCGATTTTTCGCCCAGCCACATTAATTACGATTCCGGTATGGGTTATTTCCTGCAATACCACCAGGGCATTGATGAACATACCTTCATTAAATGTTTGCCCGTTAATCACCACAGATCGGTACTCTTGGGCACTTGAATAAATATGACTCTGCAAAGAAATGGTGGGAATAAGGTCTAGCACCTCTTTGGGCAATTCAGCCAACTCATAGGTTTTGGCTGGTTGCTGGGGTGATTGTTGTGACTCAGTCACTTCTGTTTCTTCAAGTTGTTTGGACAAGGTTTGAGCGGGGATTACCGATTCCACCACAGGCTCATGCACCGCCGTGGTTTGGACTTGGGCCTGGACAGGCTCAACTTTATTTGGTGATTGAGGCGAAAATAATTTAAATACGGTTACAGCCAGGAAACCCACAACCATAACAATAAGCCAAACGGGTAAAATGGCTGCATTCGCCACTGGCGGGGCAATGGCGTCTGGGGACGAAGTTTGTGCCTGCCTTTCTAATTCAGCTTTTTTAAGGGCTTCTAATAAATAGGACATTAATTAGCCCCTTTATTTTTCTGCTGCCACAAAGCCAAACTGATAAGAGTTTGTTTGCCCAGGATTCCGTCCACCAATAGATGGTGACGACTCTGGAACTGCTTAACACTCTCCACCAATAACACATCATAAAAAGTGGATGTCTCTTGTGCAGTGGAGTCAGGGCTAATAATTTGCCACTGAGAATAATCCTGCTCAGACGCATTGTGAGTTTGACGAGCTAAAATATCACGCACCCAACTAACGCCAGGGTGATCTTTACCCGGTTTTATGAGGCTGCCTAATTCAAAGGGCGCCTGCCAACTAATACGACTCAATACTAAGGGCTTATTATTAATGGCGGCCTGCCATTTTTGCCACCTTTGTTGGTCAAACACCTCCACCTCATTCTGACTATAGGAGATAAGGGTTTGCGGCAACATGCCCTGCCAGCACAAATGTACTTTAGGGCAATTTGATAAATACGATTCACTGTTTGTAGTTAAGTCTTCACCTTCAAAGAAGGTACTGACGAGCTTAGGCAACTCAATCTGGCCGGCCACGGGCAAATAATTATGTGCCAATAAAACCCCCCCAACCAGTATCAGTGCAGGCACAAAACCCACTTTCCACTTGTTTACGCTTGCCTGAGGCAGCACCTCTTTTGCGGCACGATAGACTGTCCAAGCGGATACCTGACGGCGGTTTTGTGCATAACAACCCATTAAACTGCGATCGGCCAGTAAATTAATTAACCTGGGAATGCCGCCTGTTAACTTTTTAAGCATCAACAATGCAGGAAATGAAAACAGGTTACGCTCACCACCGGCCACATGCAGACGGTGACGAATGTATTGTCTAAGTTGCCCAAAGTTTAACGGATTTAAATGGAAACGAGCGGTGAACCGTTGATTTAGCTGGCGTAACTCATAACGCTGTAGACGCTGCCTTAACTCAGGCTGGCCCAATAAGATAATTTGCAGCAACTTGTCACTGTGCGTCTCTAAATTGGTTAATAGCCGAATTAGCTCCAACACTTCCATATCTAGATGCTGGGCTTCATCTATCACCAACAGGCTGTAACCGCCTTTCGCATACACGGTTAACAGAAACTCGGTAATGGCGGCGATTAACTCGGACTCTTTGGCTTGCGCCTCTACCGTAATGGCGAACTCACGACAGATTAACTGCAGCAGCTCCAAACGATCCAGCTGAGGGTGCAGGATTAACGCAACTTCGGTGTTGTTGGGGATAGACTGCAACAGATGTTTGCACAGCGTGGTTTTGCCGGTACCCACCTCACCTGTGAGCAATATGAAACCACCCCGGTGCAACATGCCGTACTCAAGAACCGCCAAAGCTTCCTGATATTGCCCATGAGCATACAGAAACTGAGGATTGGGGGCGATGGAGAAGGGTCTGCGCTGCAACGCGAAATAGTTTTCGTAAATCATAAAATTGGCCAGTATACGTCCAGCGACACCTGCAGATATTTGGATTTTGACAAGGCAAGTTGCTCAGATGCCAATTTTAAGCGCACCATATCAGATTCATAAGCCAGATGGATAGCATCGTTAAGCAAATCCACCCCTAGATTTAAACCCAGGACATTGGCACCCATTTGCAGGCTATCGTGCCGTGACCACTGGCTGGCCTGTAAATACAGCCCTAGGCCCGATTCCAGTGACTTCTCTATTAATATTTCACTGGTGACTGGCAGATTTTGTACCTGGTTTTTTTGTTTACTGGTAACAAAACAATCCGCCTGATTAGGGCGAGACAGACAACCCAGATCCCGGTTGATTGCCGACCAGTAAATACGATGCCAGATATCTAACCCGCTCGCAGTGAAAGTCCAGCCCGAGCCTGCCTTATAATTGTATCGCACATCGAAACTATGACCCCAACCGCTCACAGGGTAATCATTGCCGTTCACCAGTTGATTTTGATCATAGTTATAGTCCAACTCATAACGGTAATCAGAACTGCCATCGGCTGCCACGTGCCCTACTCCGGTTAGCTGGCCATCCTGAACCCTACTTGGCTGCAAAACATGGGTTTTGATTGAAAACGAGCCATTACTAGATAACGGTATAAAGTATTGAGCAAAAACACTGGTGCCCAATACAGCGTTAACCGATAACTGCAAAGGATACTCTCCCGGCGCCAACCCCTGATTTTCGAGCTTTTTGTAGAATTGTGCAGTGGGCTCACTGAAATGAAGCAGGTAATCCAAACGTTGTTCTAGGCCTACGGACCAGGATGGGTTGAGTTTCAATTCGATTCCGGCGCGAGCTTTAACCTGAGCGTAATTGCCCGCCCCCGCCGAGGCCCAATTTGAATCAAACTTCTCTATGGCAATGGCTGGGCTGGTGGCCAAGGCACGTGAATACACATGCAGTTGCGCTTGCGCCCCAGCCAAACTTGGCAAGGACATAACACACAAAAATACACATAAAGTCCGACACATCATATTGAAATTACAGCAGCTGCCAGGAGCCATCTACATAGCGCACCACGTACAGGCTGCCTTCTTTTCCTATGGTGGCCACTAAGGATCCTGCGTACCGAATATAGCCTATGGGTGCATCGTTTTCTAAAGACTGATCCAGTGCCACCATGCTTAAGGCCACGTCGCCATCTAAAATAAGATAAGTCAGTAGGTCACTGCCGTCTCCGCCCTGCTGCTCCATAGAAAAATGAAGCGTTTGGCTTCCATATGGCACCAGATCGGCATAACTTAAGCCTGCAATACTGCCAAAGCCCTGGTAGTTATGAGTAAGCGACACACTGACGGTAATATCTTCTTCATCCAGTATTTGCCCCAGTACATTTAAAAAGGCCACGGGCCGCTTATCGTTGTTAATATCTAGGAAGCGGGAAAAAATTCGCAGGTTAAAACTACTCAGGCCCAGGGTAATGGGGCTAGAAAAAGTAATTGCGTAAGGTGTGTTGGTGGTAATAGCGGAAGCGCCATATTCAATCTCGTAGATGCCGGCGCCGTCAATATTTACATTGGCGATACACCCTTCTTCCTGAAAGTACTCAAACACCTTGCGCACAGTCGTAACGGTTTCACCATAATTGTCACCACATCCCAAACCGCTCACCACTTGCGGATCGCGACACCCCCACTTACCCGATACTTTTAGACACTGGCGAGCCATTTCTACAGTGTCATTAATGCTGTCCTTCCAAACCACCCAAGCTGTTATGCCGCCAGGGTATTCCAATGCACCATAACCACCACTGCTAAATTGAGTATCATTGAGTTGTAAAATATTTTTTAACTCCAACTCCAAACTGTCGTAGTTAAACTGCTCTACGTATAGCACGGTCTCGCTTGTGGTTTTCTTAATCTCGATATCACTGGAGGGCTCTAACCATCCGCCCAATTGGGACGTAGAGTAATCAACCGTGCCAAATTGGCTGTATTGTTTAAACGCATCCAAATCCAGATTAAAATCAAGATCAGGAAATAAATCATCATCAGCCCCCGTGTAAAATGTGAAAGCGTTTTTACTAATTATAGTAAGACCCACATCCATGGATTCCGCATTGTCCGCGGCTCCATATTGAATCTTGCCAGGTATCTCCAACTTATAGATATTAAAATGCTTGGGTTTATTGGGGAACAGGGCATCGGATACCGCCACCATGGTTAAGCTAATATTTTCACCCAAAAAAATTAAATCCTGAAACTCTTCATCTCCGATATCTTTAGCCTCTACTTGTAAATCAGGTAGCAAGAGGTCTATGGCACTGATATCGGGATTGGAGCCCGCCACTAACTCAGTGGCCAGACTAAAGGTCACCTTAGGGGCACTGCTCTGTGTCACTAGTAACGTTGATTTACCCAACAATGTTTCCACTACCACTGTGTCAGTAAAGGTAAACCCTGTGGCCAATGTGGCTTCGGTAGACGCATTTTCAAATTTCCCTTTCATGTACAGCTTTGGGAATTGATCATTGCCTTGATTAAGGCTCAGTACAAACTCAGCTTCTTCTCCTTCAACGGCAATTAAACTGACACTTGTCTTATAAATATAAGAAGGGTCACAACTTTCTTCACTGGGAACACATGACAATGCATAGTTAACAAACTCGGTCATGGGGCGAAATAAACCCTGAACATCCGGGGCTAACTGTTGCTGAAACAACGCCCATTTTTCACTCATTGTATGAAAATCATCGCTCATCACCGTGCTATTGGGTTCATCAAAGAAACTGGCGTATTCTTTATTTTCCAAATCCGCCACCCAACCCTGCACCTTGGCCACTAAATCTCGAGCCTGTGCAATTTTCTCATCCAGTAACAATTCCCCTTCCGCCACTGGGAAATCGCTTCCTACAAAATTGGTGGCGGTGTTTAGTAAATTACTAAAAAGTGGCTCGATAATAATGGCATTAAAAACACTGGCGGCGGTGCTGACATTGTCATCGGATTGCTCGTTAGAGATGGCAACCGCCGACTCATACAAACTTTTTAAATCTAACTCTCTTAAGGCTTCTGCGCGGGTATCTTCACCCAATAACTGACCTTCGTTAGCGATAAAGGACGCCTGCCACCAATCTAGGGTTGCCTTTAAACTTTCATTTCGTTGTTGCGCAAACATGGGCCAACTTAATGTTAATAAACCGTGTTTAGCCTGCTCAACGAGTTTAATGGTATCGCTTGAGGTACCGCCAATTAGAGGTGACCAAAAAGGGGTTTGCACGTGAAAGGCACTGTCGATATTGAATAACTGCTGCACCCGGCTATTGGCTTCATGGATGCTTTGCGGCGTGAACATGCCATTTAGAAATAAAG
>Ga0209290_1001211_pt1 | contig 13317 bp, 7 predicted proteins | sample EN1Hudsemesocosm_2_FD_184632 | JGI IMG/M metagenome (GOLD analysis project Ga0209290, IMG submission 184632) | Methane-oxidizing microbial communities from mesocosms in the Hudson Canyon - EN10B Hudson Canyon (SPAdes) (version 2) | ecosystem: Environmental > Aquatic > Marine > Cold seeps | place... | reverse complement strand
GGTTTTTAGACGCGGCTTCCATCACGATTTTACCGGTTGCAGCAGAACCGGTGAATACCATGTGGTCCCAAGGCATGGAAGAGAATTCACGCGCCGAAGTGGCTGGAATCACGGCCAATACGGCTTCGTCGAATACAGCGGATACTAATTCATCAAGCAGACGGCACAAGTTTTGTGAGTTGGCGGCCATCTTAACAATACAGCGGTTACCCGAGGCTAGGGCGCTAACGCATGGGCTAAGTGCTAGGAACAATGGGTAGTTCCATGGAGTTACTACACCAACAACCCCTTTAGGCTGAGGGATTAGTTTGTTGCTTGCCCCTTTAAACGCTAGGCCAACGTGGCGGCTTCTTGGTTTAGCCCACTTGCTGATGCGTTTCTTGGCGTAGGTTACTGACCCTAATAATGGGGTAATTTCCAGTAGCATGGATTCGTTAACAGAACGGCCGCCATAATCTTTATCGATGGCTGCGCAAATGCGGTCTGCATTGGTTTCGATCAGCTGAGCCAGCTTTTCTAGGTTGTCTTTACGCTCGTTGATGCTTGGGTACGCATGCTGGCGTGAGGCCTTATATTGGGTTTGGTAGGTGGCCTGAAGTCTTTCTGATGGAGTCATAGCTGAATTCGTTTATTAGGGTTATTAGAGTAATTACTCAGTGCAGTGTACCGAATATGGGTTAATAAATCGACAATTGGGGCGTCAATTAATTTTAAAAGAAACTAGTCCTTTTTGCCGATGCGCGAATCTAGGCATAGCAGGTATTCTTTTGCCAAAGAAATATGGCTGTCTCAGTTAGACATCAACCATTAAAGCTTCACTCATAAATTCAACAAAAGGAATTAGTTGGACATGTTATCTAATGAAGAAAAGAAAGTAATAAAGCATAAAATTCAATCAAATCAACATGAAGCATTTGTAGTTTCGTTTGCTGAGATGGACGCTATTCTTAGATCCTCCCAAAAGCTTTGGGATGATGGGATGAAATCAGCGTGGAGTAAAGTAAAAGGAAAAACAGAGTTTGGTGCTAGTTATTATGCGTCTGCTGATGATTTAAGAACGATAAGTAAGCTAGTTGGGGATCTTGGCGGGTTTACCACAAAAGCATATGTAAAAAACTACGGTGGAAAGCCTCATATTATTATCAAGGGTTTTCCTGGGTTAAGGAAGATTTTTACAGGTACCAAGTATGGAATCAAAAATCCTAAAGTAGTTACTATGGGCCTTGGTAGAGCAGGGGCTGTACATGCGGCGAAGTCAGGAGGGATTCTTTCAATTATTCTATTAACAGGTTATAGAGTTATAGATTATTTTTTAACGGATACAGCGACTTTAACTCAGCTGGTTGGTTCTCTTGCAACTGATATCGTTAAGATTGGTATCGCTACGGGTGTATCAATTGCTGCTGCAACGGCTGTTGGCGCTGTATTTTCCATTGCTATTGGCCCAATAGCCGCTGTTGTATTTTTTGGAATTCTTACATCAGCAGCACTAACTGCTTTAGATACACATTATGGGATTACAGATAGAATAATTATCGTCTTAGACGAAGTAGATGAAGGTATAGAATTGTATATCGAAAGGGTTAAGTTAAATGCACAATCACAAATAAATGATGCAGTTGAAGGCGTTATTGATTATGCGATAGACTCAGTAAAAGTTATTTCCATTAATGTTGCTAAACACACAATAGATAAGTTTTTATCTCAAGGGATGTTGATTAGATGAGTGAGCAGGTAATCCAACCATTTTATACTAGGATCCTTAGTACTCTATTATTTGTATTATTACCAATTGCGTGTTTAGCGTGGTTTGGTAATAGTCTAAATAGTTTAATTTCTGATCTGATAAGTATGCGCAATATTATTACCTTTGATAAAGGTGCAATGTACGTATTGGGAGCAGGCGTTGGAGCACTCTCGCTTGCTGTAGCGGTCGTTTATACTGCTATTTATCAAAGAAAGGTCTCTTTTAGTATTGAGAAGGTCTTGATAAAAATTGCGTTGATTGCAATGGTGGTGATGTTTGTCTTACCACAAATTGCTCATCTATCAGTTAATCGGATAATAGACGATAACAGTTATCAAGAGTGCGAGCCGCTGTCTTATCGATGGATGCTGTATAAAAAATACGTTTTTACTCAAGATGAAGAAACCTGCATAAACCTAGTTGCTGAGAAGTCTTTAAATAATCACTAGTATATTAATGGCTATAAATCACATACCATCATTTTCTTCTATTTCTTTGATCTAGCTTCTACTCCGATACTAGAACATAATATGCCTCCCAATGGTGTAAAAAGCGTTTCAGCGGAAACGTTTTAAGTAATCGAATAGAAGATACATTGGGAATTGACCCAAATAAAAGCCCTTATGGCTCATAAGGCATTAACATTGATAAAATTAACGGTTAGTATAAGCAGATCACAATAAGCGTCTGCTTTACAAGCAGGCTCGTACGAAAAGGATTTTCCGTGAAGTACCTGCTATTAAGCCTCTCTCTATGCCTGTGTACCTATAACGCAAGCGCACTAGAACAAGATGAATTCAAGTTCCTACTCGATAATATTCAGCAAAATAAACTCGATATTGTTCAAACCTATCTAGCAGAAGAAAGAGCCACCGCCACCACAGATCCTGATTACACCGTTTTATTACTTAACTACAGCTTTAGTAAAGCACGTACTACTCACTTTACGACGGGCTTAGGCGAAGCGAAGAAGGGTGATTTTGAACTTACCTCGCTAGATGGCAACAATACAAAAGGCTTTCTTCGTGAAGTCGTTAGCTTCGACGAAGTCTCTATTCTTGAATCGCTTCGTATTGCTCAAGATAATATCAAATCCTTTCTTCATCAGCATGATTTTCATTTAGGCCTTTCCTTAAAATTAAATAAAATATATATGGTAAAGAAATATGCAAGACTTTCATGATCCGATCCGACACTTAAAATATCTTAGGCAGTCATTGTCTCAAGATAATGAAGCTATTGGTTTCTTTCTATCAGCAGGCTGTCCTTTATCGGTAGCGATGCCTAATAAACAATGGCCGTTAATTCCCGATGTTAAAAACCTTACTATAGCAATCAATTGTGAACTTGAAGAAAATAAAAACTATTCTTTATTATTAGAAGAACTTGGAAAAGCTGAGAAAGATATAAATAATATTGAAGATGTATTAAGTTTTTTAAGAAGTTTAATTTTGGTATCAAGGGGGGGGAGCGTAAGGGGGTTGACTGAAGATGAACTGTTAGGTTTAGAAAAAGAAATTTGTTCGGTCATAGTTCGAAAGCTTGATGTTGAATTACCTGATCAAGAAACACCATATCACAGGTTATGTAAGTGGATTGGTTCTATAGATAGAAAAGTAGCTATCGAATTATTTACAACAAATTATGATTTATTGATGGAACAAGCGTTAGAGGATACTCAAGTTCCTTATTTTGATGGTTTTGTAGGTTCAAGAAGATCTTTTTTTGATTTAAGAGCAGTAGAAAATTCGTTGATTCCTACTCATTGGTCAAGGTTATGGAAGATTCATGGTTCAATAAATTGGTATAAAGAAACAGGAGGAAATGAAAATAAAAAAGTATATCGCTCATCAGAAGTAAAAAATGATGCTTCACACTTGATCTATCCATCACATTTGAAGTACGAAGAAAGTAGAAAGATGCCATATCTAGCATTAATTGATCAGTTGAGCCGTTTCATACGTAAAAAATCCTCTCTTCTCATCTTATCTGGATACTCCTTCAACGATGGTCATTTGAACGATACGATTGTTAATGCTTTGAAAGCAAACCCTACAGGTATGGTTTTAGGGTTAATGCATGATCGATATGAGATACAAATTGAGGACGGTAGTAATGTCGATCGATATCCAGAGGCATACAGGCTTGCTAAGAATCAACATAACTTGAATATATGGACATTTGATAAGGCAATTATAGGAACAAATTTAGGTGGTTGGAATAATCTTAAAACTGAAGATGATGCTGAACTTTTAAGATTTGTTTCACGTGAGAAGCAATCTAAAGATTCAGATGAAATGGTAGACCTAATTAAATTAGGTGATTTTTCAGAATTCTCTAATTTTCTTAAAAAAATTATTGGCACTTCTAGAGATGATAACGATGTCTAGTAAAGAAACATATCTTGGCGATGTGCAGGATGTCACTGGTACCTCTGTTAGTATTGCTTTGTCACCAGAATCACTGACAGGATTCGTATATATAGATGGCCAAGGGTATAGAGTTGGTCAAATAGGAAGCTTTATAAGAATACCTATTGGATTTATTGACTTGTTTGGAATTGTAAGTCAAGTAGGTGCAAGTGCAGTTCCAGAAAGCCAAATTGATAATCAAGTTTATGGTAACCGATGGATGACGATACAGTTGATTGGTGAAGGGCCGAGAAATGGTATTTTTCAACGAGGACTTTCTCAATATCCCACTATTGGTGATGAGGTTCATCTGGTATCTGAAAAAGAATTAAAAAATATTTATGGCGAACCTGATAAACCTTATTTTGTAAGGCTTGGTCATATCTCGAATGCAGATTCAATACCTGCATTAGTAGATGTAAATAAGTTGGTGACGCGGCACTCCGCGGTAGTTGGTACAACTGGATCTGGTAAATCGACGACAGTAGCAAGTATCATGAATGCTTTGTCTAATATAGAGAAATACCCATCTTCTAGAGTGATTATGCTCGATCTTCATGGTGAATACGGGCAGGCAATGCAGGATAGGGCAAATATATACAAAATTGATGCGGACTCAAAATCAAAATTAAAGGAAAGAAAACTACATATACCATTTTGGGCATTAAATTTTGATGAGCTATGCGAGATTTGTTTTGGTGACTTTAAGGATGAAAAATCCAAGAATATAGTCATGGAAAGAGTATTGAAATATAAATTAGAATCCTTAAAAAAACTTCCTAGGAAAGGAGCTTCTGCCGATTCACTAAGTGTCGATTCGCCAGTGCCATTTAGCATTCATCAATTATGGTATGAACTATATACAGAGGAATTTGGAACTTATTATAAAATAAAAGGAAGTCGGCCAATGGATGAATTGGCTTACGAAAAAGATGCTGATGGAAATGATTTAGTAGGGGATGCATCCAAAGGCATCGCCCCGGTATTCAAGCATGTTGAAACTGCTGCAGGAGAAGATAAAATTCATTATCTGCCCACCAATTTGAATATTGGAAAGCAGCTCTTATTATTGGGAACAAAGCTTAGAATTCCAAGGTATGATTTCATTTTCAAACCAGATAATTGGCTACCAAGTGAAGAGGGTGCAGTTACAGAGGATTTGAATTCATTACTGAAAAATTGGATTGGGAGTAATAGACCTGTAACGATACTCGATTTGTCAGGCGTACCAGCTGATATTTTACAAACAACAATAGGCGCATTACTTCGGTTATTATATGAAGCGTTGTTTTGGGCTAGAAACCTTTCGCAAGGAGGTAGGCATAGGCCTCTATTAATTGTGATGGAAGAAGCTCACATTTATTTAAATAGCAGTTCAGAAGGAATGGCCTCAGAAGTTGTTCAGAGAATAGTTAAAGAAGGTAGGAAGTATGGTATTGGCGCAATGATTGTAAGCCAAAGGCCATCAGAAATAAACCCTACGATTCTTTCCCAGTGTGGTACTTTTTTTGCGCTTAGATTAACAAATTCTATTGATAGAGGGCATATTGCTTCTGCTCTTTCAGATAACCTAGATGGGTTGACTGGGATGTTGCCAATCCTAAGGACTGGTGAAGCAATAATTTTAGGGGAAGCGGTTAAACTGCCTATGCGGACTACAATAGAGCCCCCACCTAAGAATAGAAGACCAGACAGTCAAGATCCTATTATTTATGATGAAGTGCTTCCGGAAGATTCAATAAATCCTGGTGGCTGGGGTATTGATATGGAGCCTGAACCAAATTATGAAGAGCTAATAGAAACTTGGCGATCACAAAACCCTAAAATTGATAAAGTAAAACAGTGAGGATGAAAATATGGATATGATAAATGTAGACTCGAGCAATATTTCTGCAGTTGGTTATGATGCAGAAAGCTCTACATTACAGGTTGAATTTAATAACGGTGCGACTTACCAATACTTTGATGTACCTGAGCGTTTATTTGAAGGGTTGCGAGATGCCGATTCTGTTGGTAAGTATTTGGCTGTCAATATCAAGGGTAGTTATCGTTATTCGAGAGCGTAATGAGTTAATAGAATTTCATTGCTGGTTTTCAGACTTTCAGGTTGATAATACTATATCTGTCATAGTAATTATGTAATCCAGATTATAATTGATCTGATTGTCTGGGAAATTTCATTGATCTAAAAATTGGCTTTTCGTAAAGCGAGTATGTTAAAAAAATATTAAGATACCTTCGTTATATATTTCTTGGGATTTCTATAATTTTTTCTGTTCATGATTTTAAGTTAATGATGTTATCTATAATAAACACGTGATGATTCTCAATATGCCAATGAAAAATGAAGATAAAACTAGTGTTATAGATGCGTGGAAACAAACACGGTCAGGAGCTTGGGCGGGAAGAGGCTTTCATTTTCAACACCTGTTTTCAACTTTAATATTAATCCGTCAATGGGCTGGGTTATCACCATCTGGAAATTTAGTTCCTGAAGGTTTAGAAGATTGCGTTGTTGAATTGCCTTCTGAAGAGTTTTGGATACAGGTAAAATCTCGTAAAGAGGGTGGTTTTAGCGAAGGTGAGGTCAATAAAATATTAAAGGAAGTGACTGGTAAGGAAAGTAATGTTCAAAACACAGGAAACAGAAAAGTAATACTTGTCTTAGAACGACCGTGCCCAAGTCGTAAATGTGAAACTATAGATGGGATTTTTAAAGGCTGTGATGAACAGATTTTAGTTTGTACTAATCCTCATGATGAAATTTTAAGGATACTTATTGGTCAATTTGAGATCGTTGGAATTATTGCCGAGGGTATATTAAGCGATCTTTATAAACTGGTTGCATCAGCATCGGAAGATAATGCGCATTTATCATTTGAAAATCGACGAAGAATTTCTACTACTGAAGTTGAGCGTCGAATTTTTGAGCGCTTGGAAGCTGAAGATCCTTCCGCAATAGATTATGCATTATCCTCGGGCATACTTGAACCGATAGAATTCAGTAAGCCAGTATCTGAGCCAGCTTTCTATCAAGGTGTTAAATCCTCTCCAGGTCATGTTACAGCAGGCCTTGTGCTAAATCGGCCAGAAGAAAAAAATCATGTTATCAGTTTATTAAAAAAAAGAAGGCATGCTCTTTTATCAGGCCAATCTGGCGCTGGAAAATCTGCATTAATGTGGCTTGCGATTAATGACCTAGCTGGAAGTATGCGCTGGTATCAAGTTACCTCTTGTGCAGCTGCATCGGATGCAGATTCTATTATTCGATTTTTACGTGCTAGAAGACCAAGTGAAGTATCTCCTATCGGCTTAGCTTTAGACGAAATAGGAGCAATAGGTGCTGATTTGTGGAACATACTTGCACGAGAATTGCGGGGAATGTCTGACATATACTTTCTAGGTACTGTGCGAAAAGAAGATATATCTTTTATTTCCAATCATTCCGATGTTGAAATTATTGAAGTGAGTTTAAATGAAAAACTTGCAGAAAGCGTGTGGTCAGAACTTCAAGTTGTGGGGCAAACTCAATGGAAGCATTGGAGGGAAGCCTTCGAGATGTCTAATGGACTTATGCTCGAATATGTTCATATCCTCACTCAAGGAAAGCGCCTTGCTGTAGTTATTAATGATCAGATTAGAATAAGGCAGCAGGAGAGCAGATACAATGAATTGGCAATACTTAGGGTCGTTGCGACTATTTTTTCATTGGGGGGGGATATACAGGCGAGTAAGTTAATTGACTTGATCGGTATTAATTCCAATGAGGCCAGTGCTGCACTTAGGCATCTATTAGATGAACATCTGATTAGAGAGTCTAAGCCAGGCGTGTTAGGCGGCTTGCATATACTCCGTTCCAAAGCCCTCGTCGAAGCTACTCATGACCAAGTATTATTTGTATCTTCAGAGTCGTTCTGGAAAGGCCTGCTTGCAGTGACCAATGATACTTTACCTAGCGTAATTCAATCCATATTAGCTGATATATCAACCGATGAAGAATTGGTTATATTGAAAAACCTATCAGAATTGCTTGATAACACCAAAGACATCGAAGTCTGGGTGGCAATTCTAACAGGATTAGGTTTAGCAACTTTGGAGCGCAATGTTGTTACTTTCATAAATGCTTTGGAGCGGAATGGTGTACAACGAGGCCAGTGGGCCTTTGCATCGATGTTTGGTGATTCAACGATTGATATCTCTTGGCTTATTGAAATGGAACCGTTGAGGATAATCGGAGATGCTGTAAACTCTTTTCGAGAGTTGCCCAAACAAGACTTAAGGCAGGTATGTTTAGAGCAGCGATCTAAAGGGAAGTTGATTCCTTCTTGCAATAATTTTCAACAAGCAAACAAACTACTTTCCTGTCTTGCTCCTATATGCGGTGGTGATCCTATTGATATTGAGGTCTCTGCTCCAGCTATTGAAAATGAAGAGTTAGATATTAATGTTGTCAGTAGGTTTTTAGCTTCAGCATATTTTATCAGCCCTGATTTAGCTAAACGGTTAGTTGATGAATTAGGAGGAGAAGAATTTTTATTTGACCTATTCATTTCTCAAACCCCATGGGTAACATTTCCTGAGATAGATTTTAATGGAAAGCACGGTAGGACAGTTCGTGCTGACATATTTTTTGTTTCTGATAATGTAATAATGAACTCAAATAAAAGATTGTGTGATGTTTGTGAAACATTAATTGCAATCTCTCCTAAGTCTGATGCTGCTGCTTCGGATATAGTTACCCCTGTAAATAAAAAAATCACAGTTAGTGGGCATAGTTACTGGTCAAAGAATATGCCAAGAAGTAGCATGCCCTCGAAAACTCGAATTTCTTGGAATGTGGCTTTTCGTCAAATTTTATTGGCTAGATCTGCCTCTGAAAGTCTTACTGAATATGCTAATGAAATGGCTGCTTTGATAAGGCGAACAGAGAAGATTTTTCGTTTGTATAGTGAGAAGTGGATTAGAGGTAAGCGTATTTCAAAAGCTGAAGTTTTAGCAGTGGAGGTGAATGAAATCATTACGGCGGTAAATAATATCGCCTATACAGCACCAGAACAAGTTTCAAGTGATATGACTGAGCCAGCTTTAAATTCAAGTCAAGATGATTCTCTAGGTGCGCTGTTGACTGGGATATTGGGTAATCTTATGGGAAGGATGAATCAGTTATCTAGTGATGGAAAACCAAAAGGAACAGCGGTATTTGCAGGGAGTTTAGCTAGGCAGGCATTTGAACATGAGCAATCTCTTGTATGGAGAATGAGCTTAAGCCCTCCGAAAAAAGAACTTGTAGCATTAGCTGAGCGACTTATGCAAGTATCCCATTTACTGCATGAATTTGCCTTCGATACTAGTGATTTTGCACAACAGAAAATCATTAATTTTACGAGTAAAAGCGGACCTAGTAAGGCAGTTTCTACTGCTGAAAAACGGTGTCAGCTATTAGCAAATCAGAGGTTCGATAAAAAGTTAAAATCGGTGGAAGCAGATTTAAATGCTAAAGGGTGGTCTAGTCAATGTTTGATGATATCGATTGATGAGTTAGATTGTGTTTATTGGCCCGCCAGGGAAGTCACAATTCTAATATATATTAATAATCTTGAAGCAGGTTTAGAATACCAAGAAGCAGCTTTTCAGTCTGCTGAAAAATATCTAAAAAATGATTGCCGATATAGAGTTGTGCCGGTAATAAACGGCTTTGTAATACCATCTTTAGCTATGCTGCCATCATCTCATACTCCTCTTCCCGATCATGATTTCTTAAAAGAATGGAAAGATCACATTACAGTCCCGTTTATGTTTTCTCAGGCAATAGAAGAATTCGATAAGGCATTAGGAGCTTGCATCCAAATTTCTGGCATGCTGGCGTGCTGCGATTTAGAGAAGCTACATCCTGAGGAGGAAAAAGCTTTAAATGATGCTATAAAGCTTTTCAAACAGAGTAATAATTTTATTATTGACGCTGCTGAAAGAACAGAGGCAGATCATATTTTATGGGCTAGCGATTGTATTAATCAATATTGGAACAGTGTTATTGAAGAGCTTGAAGCTGTCCAGCAAGGGCAGGGTATAAAGCACCCTATTTGCATAATTGATCATGAAGCTATAGGAGGTCAATTTGATGATGATATGATCGAAAGAGCAGCAGGGCGTATGTTTATGATGGAAGCTGAATGTTTCAGTGGTGAAACATAGTGGCTAGTATGGAATACAAATATTTAAGCATAAAAAACCGGCCTAAGCCGGTTTTTATTTTCAATCAATAAATCCAATTAAAGCACTTTTAAATTAAAGCGCCTTAATCTTCTCAATCTGATCTTTCAACTTAGTGATATCACGAGCAAAGCCTGCGGCTTTCTCTTTTTCTTTTTCAATCACAGCCGCCGGAGCTTTATCAGTAAACCCTGGATTACCCAGCTTGTTATTCACACGCTCGATTTCTTTATCCAGTTTTTCTACCGACTTAGTCAAACGCTCAACTTCTTTATCTTTATCGATAAAGCCAGCCATTGGGATCAGAACTTCCATATCACCGACTAACTGCGTCACTGACATTGGCTCTTCGTCGCCTTCGTTTAACCAAGTTAGGTTTTCTAACTGGGCAAGCTTCTTCAAGAAAGTTTGGTTTTCTTCAGCGCGACGGAAGTCGTCATCGCCGCCATTCTTGAATAACAAGTCTAATGGCTTGCTTGGTGGAATGTTCTTCTCACCACGAATATTACGCACGGCGGTAATAACGTCTTGTAGCCATTGGATGTCGGCTTCTGCATCAGCATCACGGAAAGCGTCTTGTGCTTCTGGATACGGCGCTAGCATGATGGTCTCACCTTCTTTACCAGCAAGGGTTTTAACTTGCTGCCAAATTTCTTCGGTGATGAACGGCATGAATGGGTGTGCCAAACGCATGGTCGCTTCTAGTACGCGGACCAAGGTGCCTAACGTTCCACGCTTAGCCTCGATGCTAGAGTTTTCGTCCCACAATACTGGCTTAGACAGTTCTAAGTACCATCCACAGTATTCGTTCCAGATGAACTCATACAAGGCTTGTGCAGCTAGATCGAAACGATACTGGTCTAGGTGACGAGTTACTTCTGCTTCTACAAACTGTAGGCGCGAGATAATCCAGCGATCGGCCAGTGTTAAAGAGGCGTCTTCGCCGCCTGCACCGCAAGCCGCTTTCATTTCGTCGGTAATAACAATCTTAGTGCCGTTTTCAGCCGCAGCTTCTACGGCTTCTTCACCGGCAACGGATAGCATCACGTAACGTGAAGCGTTCCAGATTTTATTACAGAAGTTACGGTAACCTTCTAGGCGCTTCATGTCCCAGCTGATGTCACGGCCAGTGGAGGCCAATGCCGTCAGGGTGAAACGCAATGCGTCGGTGCCGTGAGCCGAAATGCCTTCTGGGAATTCTTTCTTAGTACGCTTGCCAATTTTCTCAGCCAGTTTTGGCTGCATCATGTTGCCGGTACGTTTTTCTAATAGCTCGTCGATGCCGATGCCATCGATCATGTCGATTGGGTCAAGCACGTTGCCTTTCGACTTCGACATTTTCGCGCCGGTTTCGTCACGGATTAAACCTGTAACGTAAACGGTTTTAAACGGAACTTGTGGCTTGCCTTCGCCGTCTTTGCAGAAGTGCATGGTCATCATGATCATGCGGGCAACCCAGAAGAAGATGATGTCGAAACCAGTAACCAATACGTCAGACGGGTGGAAGTCGGCTAAACGCTTAGCCACTTCTGGATCGTCTAGGTTTGGCCAGCCTAAGGTCGCGAACGTCCAAAGGGCAGAAGAGAACCAGGTATCGAGTACGTCGTTATCTTGGCGAAGGTTTACTGAATCATCTAGCTTGTATTTTTCACGAGCCGCGGCTTCGTTTTGCGCAACGTAAACCTTACCTTGGTCGTCGTACCACGCTGGAATGCGGTGGCCCCACCAAAGCTGACGAGAAATACACCAGTCTTGAATGTTGTTCATCCAAGCGAAGTACATGTTTTCGTAGCTCTTTGGTACGAATTCGATGTCGCCGTTTTCTACTGCAGCTACCGCTGGCTTAGCCATGGTTTTTGCGTCTACGTACCATTGGTCGGTTAGCATTGGCTCGATGACTACGCCACCACGGTCGCCGTATGGCACAACCATGTCGTTTTCAACGATTTCTACTAATAGGCCAGCGGCTTCAAAATCAGCAACGATTTCTTTACGGGCTGCGAAGCGTTCTAGGCCACGGTATTTTTCTGGAATGAAGCCAGATAGCTCTTCGTTGACGGTGCCATCGAAGTTGAAGGTTTCACCTTGTTCGCGAATATCAGCGTTGAAGGTTAATACGTTGATCATTGGCAGTTCGTTGCGCTTGCCAACTTCGTAATCGTTAAAATCGTGAGCCGGGGTGATTTTTACACAACCCGTGCCTTTTTCCATATCGGCGTATTCGTCAGCGATAATTGGAATGCGACGGCCAACCAATGGCAGCATTACGTCTTTGCCCACAAGGTGCTGATAACGGCTGTCTTCTGGGTTAACGGCTACGCAGGTATCACCCAACATGGTTTCTGGACGAGTGGTTGCCACAACGATGTAGTCTTTAACATTGCCTTCGCTATCGGTATAGGTCTGGCCATCGGCAAGTGGGTACCGTAGGTGCCACATCTTACCTTTTACGTCTTTGTTCTCTACTTCTAGATCTGAGATCGCGGTGTGTAGCTTTGGATCCCAGTTTACTAGGCGCTTGCCGCGGTAGATTAGGTCATCTTCGTAAAGCTTAACAAAAACTTCTTCTACGGCTTTGTAGAAACCTGGGTCCATGGTGAAACGCTCGGTTTCCCAGTCTACTGAGTTACCTAAGCGGCGCATCTGGCTAGTAATGGTGCCGCCAGACTCTTCTTTCCATTCCCAGATTTTCTTGGTGAACTCTTCGCGGCCTAGTTCATGACGATCTGGCTGGCCAGTTTGCGCAAGCTTACGCTCAACAACCATTTGCGTTGCGATGCCGGCGTGGTCAGTACCCACTTGCCATAAGGCTTTCTTGCCTTGCATGCGCTTGTAGCGGGTAAGAGCATCCTGAATGGTATGCTGAAAAGCATGACCCATGTGCAATGAACCGGTGACATTCGGTGGTGGGATCATGATGGAATAACCATCGCCATCTAATCCGTCTTG
>Ga0209290_1001203_pt1 | contig 13424 bp, 14 predicted proteins | sample EN1Hudsemesocosm_2_FD_184632 | JGI IMG/M metagenome (GOLD analysis project Ga0209290, IMG submission 184632) | Methane-oxidizing microbial communities from mesocosms in the Hudson Canyon - EN10B Hudson Canyon (SPAdes) (version 2) | ecosystem: Environmental > Aquatic > Marine > Cold seeps... | reverse complement strand
CAAAGACGCATGACAGAACCACATAAAGAAAGTAATAAAAAAAGCGACCCAAGTAACATGTAATATCCGCACTTTGGCTAATTTGAAATTAAAAAACTCTGAGAGATTTGGGCTAGATCCAGCCATAATTGAGATTCTCTTGGTTAATGCATGATAAGGGTTAAAAAGTGATTAACCCTTATAAAGCAAAGACCAAGCCAATACAAGTATCCACTTGATAAATAAGACAAAAAATCAACCATACAACTATATCTCAAGATTTACCTTGCGCAAAAAAACCAATACTGCACCAATACGGAGCACTTTTATTCAGCATATTTAAGCAAACGCCTTAAATGATCACTTCCGGCATAACAAAGAGCACAATCGTGGAAAACACGCCAAACTTTTCCTTGCACCCTATCCCACTCAAGACTATTCAAAGTAAGCCTTGGTATTTTCATGAACCTCATCCGAAGCCAAAAGCTCTTCTAATGGCCACCAACGCTGATCTGAATGCTGATCATCCAGATTCACCTCTACCTCATGCTCTAAAATAAGCTCATATCCAATCACCACATAGTGAGTGTTAACGCTGGAGTTATTCAAGAAGTTGTCATCATAAATATGTTCATAAGCACCTAATAAGCGTGCATTAGAGAAATTAAGATCCAATTCCAGTTCATCTCGACATAAGCGTTGAAAGGTATTTTTTAAACGCTCATTCTTTCTCACCCTTCCTCCCGGAACAAACCAATAACCTTGAGCCGGTTTATTATTTCGTAAACCCAGTAATACCTGCCCTTTTGCGTTTCGAATAACTAAATCTATAGAAACAAGAGGTGTGGCATCTATCACACCTAAAAAATCCTGATCGTTTAACACGGTATTCTCCTGCTCAGTTTGCATGTTTAATCACTTATTAATTAGATGAGAACAAACATGTTTAGCTTCAGAGTACATCGCCTTAATTCACTTGCTGGTTCGAAACCATTTGAATAAATATTACCCATATCTGAGCCATTAATGAAGCATGTTTTTTCAAGCAAAAAAAATGCCTTAAGGCTAATTCTTAAATGTCACTTAAAATACTTATCATAGATAGCTTGAGTTTCACCACTTTCTTTCATCTCGTTTAAAGACTGCATAAGTCGATGAGCAAAACTGTTCTTAGAAATAATACTTGGAAAGTTATCTATGCTGATGCCTTTCGATTCATCATAATCGGGATTAACTATTTCAGAAAAAAGCGATGATTTTCTTGAAAAGCCCAAATACATAGGAACAAATTTTTTATTGATAGCGTTGTGATGAACCTTAAGGCCGATATCCTTATAACTCCTCAGGTTCTCCCACTTCTGATAAAAATCTACCGCTTCGATATCAGCAACATAAAAGTCCCCTCGATTAGACTGCAATGCTTGAACCGCTATTTCTATGGGTAATTTTGTCATCTGGACAATTCTCAGGCTAGGATATTGCTTATCCCACTCGGCCTTACTACTGCCTGACTCGACTATCAATCGGCCTTTTACCTGAGACATATCCGTTATTTCAGCCTGAGAATCCTGGGTAATAAGCACTTCTTTGGTCATTAAACCATTGGGAATGTAGTAAAGATAAGCGGCTCTTTTTTTCGAAAAAGAAGCGCCTGGGTAAAAGTCCAGGGAGCCGTCTTTAAATCCTGCATGAATGCGTTTCTTAGGCTGGCGCACAATCTTCAATATTTTTCCCGCTTTCTTCGCAGCAGCCGAAAATAAGGCCTGATAAACGCCTGAATTATCACCTAGCACATTAATCAGTGGCATCTTCGCTTTATCTTTATAACCCATCGTCAACACTGATTCGTCAGCAATCAGGGGGAAAGCGAATAACATCAATAGTAAGCTCAAAATCACACGAAACTTATCCATAATACGCACCTCAGATCTTAGGAAATTATTAAACTAAAAAACATTCCAATTGCTCAATAGCCCCTTTTAATAAGCTTAGTAAATACAAGGGTATTATCAAGATTCTTTAAGCTTGCTGCCCCTGTTATATTGATTATATTTCTCATGCAGATAAGCACTAAAAAAGCGTTTGTTAGAGTACATTTAGTGCAAGTCACTGTCTATTTGTAGTATCATTGCCGCCCAATTTTTAACCAGTCCAGACAGAGATAACGAATGCAACTATCTTCCCTTACTGCAGTTTCCCCTATTGATGGCCGTTATGGCTCTAAAGTGGCCGAATTACGTGAAATTTTCAGCGAATTCGGACTAATCAAATTCAGAGTTGAAGTTGAGGTACGCTGGTTACAAGCACTAGCCGCACATCCTGAAGTGCTTGAGTTAAAAGCCTTCTCTGCTGATGCAATTACATTTTTGGACAGCATAGTCAGTGAGTTCTCACTTGAAGATGCTGAGCGTGTTAAAGAAATTGAACGCACCACCAACCACGATGTAAAAGCGGTTGAGTATTTACTGAAAGAGAAGTTTGCGGCCGCAAAGGATAAATTTCCTGATTTAGACAAAGATTCTGAGTTTGTTCACTTCGCCTGTACCTCAGAAGATATCAACAACCTGTCTCATGGTTTGATTCTTTCAAACGGTTTGAAGAAGAGCTTACTACCGAATATGAAGGCTGTGGTCGACAAGCTTGAAGAGCTTGCACTTGAATATGCAGAAATCCCAATGCTTTGCCGTACCCATGGCCAAACAGCATCACCTTCCACAATGGGTAAAGAATTTGCCAACGTTGTCGCACGCCTTAGACGACAACTCGTACAAATCGAAAAAGTAGAAATATTAGGTAAGATGAATGGCGCTGTTGGTAACTACAACGCTCACCTTTCTGCCTACCCGAATATTGATTGGGCAGCCAATGCCAAAAACTTCATCGAAGGCCTGGGTTTAACATTCAACCCTTACACCACACAAATCGAGCCACACGATTACATTGCCGAGTTGTTCGATGCGATTGCACGCTTCAACACTATTCTGATCGATTTAGATCGTGATATCTGGGCCTACATTTCACTGGGTTTTTTCAAGCAGAAAACCATCGCAGGTGAAGTCGGCTCATCCACTATGCCGCATAAAGTTAACCCGATTGACTTCGAAAACTCAGAAGGTAACTTAGGCTTAGCCAATGCCATCATTGGTCACTTGGCCGAGAAGCTGCCTATCTCGCGCTGGCAGCGGGACCTGACTGACTCAACCGTACTACGTAATTTAGGTGTCGGCCTTGCGCACAGCGTTATCGCTTATCAAGCCACGCTAAAAGGTTTGAACAAGTTAGAAATCAACCCCGCTAAGTTATTAGCTGATTTAAACAATGCTTGGGAAATCATGGCTGAGCCGATTCAAACCGTGATGCGTCGTTACAACGTTGAACAGCCTTATGAAAAACTGAAAGCCTTAACCCGTGGCAACGTCATGAATCAGGAAAGCATTCAGGAATTTGTGTCGACACTGGACATTCCAGATGATGCGAAAGTGGGCTTATTAAAGCTGACACCGGCTAGTTACATCGGTAACGCGATTGCACAAGCGAAAGCAATCAAGAGCTAAACGGCTTGTAATAGAATAGATAGAAGGGGTCATGATCTTAGGGTCTGGCTCCTTTTTTGTTTCAAGCCCTGAGCATAAAAAATAATGACTCCCCGCACGCGCGAGGATGACAAACATAATTTGAGCACCCTCAACATGAGCAAGCAAGCCAAACTTGACGTTTTAGGCGGCATCACCGCAGAGCAATTCATCACTGAATACTGGCAGAAGAAGCCTTTACTCATACGCCAGGCTTTTCCTGACTTCCAATGTCCTATCTCAGCGGATGAATTAGCGGGTTTGGCGATGGAAGAAGAAGTCGAAGCGCGTATCGTTAGCGAACACAGTGATGACGGACCTTGGCAGCCTTTAAATGGCCCCTTTGATGAAAGTAATTTTGCTCAACTACCCAGAACCCATTGGACCTTGTTAATTCAGCAACTCGATGCCTGGGAACCCGAAATAAGCGATTTAAAGCAGCATTTCAACTTTATCCCTAACTGGCGCTTTGATGACATCATGGCATCTTACGCACCTGAAGGCGGTAGTGTTGGCCCACATTACGACCAGTACGATGTATTCCTGCTTCAAGCAGAAGGCAGACGCCACTGGCGAACCGGACAAATGTGTGACGAAAATTCCCCCAGAGTCGAAGGCACGCCCTTAAGAATACTGCGTGATTTCGTAGAGAACGATAACTGGATACTCGAACCCGGCGATATGCTCTACCTCCCCCCCAATATCGCACACTATGGTGTCGCTCTAGCCCCTGACGATGAATTTGGTCAGTGCATCACCTTATCGGTGGGTTATAAAGCACCAACACATACTCAAATTGTGAGCCACTTTACCGACTACTTACTTGAACAGGTGAAAGCGAGCAGTATTTATGAAGATGCTGATTTAACGCGGCCAAAACATCAAGGTGAAATACCTGACGCGGCCTTGGAAAAAGTGAAGAAAATCCTCGACCAATACAGCCAGAACCCTGAGTATTTGAAACGTTGGTTTGGTGAATTTAGTACCGAGCTAAAAAATGAGCACAGCCTTGAAATGCTGGAAGAGGCACTAACTGAAGATGATTTTAACAAGCTGATTGCCGAAGATGCTTTCATATCGGCCAATGAAGGTTCAAGATTTGCCTATTCGCTCAGCGAGCAGGGCTTACTGCTTTTTGTCGACGGTCAATCAATCGAGCTAATGGAAACGGCATTAAAGTTTGTTCAGCGTTTATGTGAAATGAAAGCGACCCCAATCACGCAATTATTAACGCTTTCAAATGACCCTCAGTGCGCACAAGTCACCCTGGACTTACTCAATCAAGGCAATTTATATTTCGGGAATTAATACCATTCATTGATAGGCTGAGTAGTATTAAAACTGCATCAGCCTTTAATGGCCAGCCTCTACTCGAGCTATTAGATTACTCAGCACTATGAATCTTCTACTTTGAGCTTGGGTAAATTTGTCCCGGCAATAACATTTAACACAATGCCCACTGAACAGAAAAAGAAAGTAGATGCAGCAAAACTCGCAACATACACCTTTGTAAGCTCATCGTGATAAATGGCTAAAACCAAACCACATAAAACAGCAGAAGCAAAACAGAAAATACTGAATGCCGAAGATAGTTTTTGCAGGAAGTGCTTATCTGAGTTTACTTGCATCAATTCTTATAAACCTTTTCAAACGAAAAACTAATTCCAAAAAAATTGCCACTGACCACTTAAAGAAAAAGCCACTGGTCAAGCATGCTATTCTATCCTGATAGAGAGACAATTGAGCTTGATACTCATCAAGCAGAGGCATAGTAGTTTTACTCCCTCTCACACGATAGCTCAGCATTTTTCGTCGGCATACTGATTACAAGAGTGGAAATTAAAAATACTGCAAATTCTTAGCGAAATGCGGCCAAGATCTATTAATCATCATTAGTAGAGCAAAAGCGTTCAAAAAACATACTAAAGCCTATAGACCCTGTTATCCAATTTGTTTATATTTGTTTCATATTGTTTTTTTAACGGATGTTTATGTCTTCTATCAAAATAAACCAGTACAGAAAGGGTGCACTACCCAAAGAGATCGCGTCTGAGTTAAGCCTGCTCAGCCCTACGCCCTTGCACGAGCTAACGACAGACATAAGAGGCGAGAATAATACCAAGCAATACTATTTCACCCTCTCAAAAGACAACACCCTACTAGGCTTCGCTTTATTAGACGTTAATCAAGCAACGGCACGCATTCCAACGATCTTTATACTTAAGCCCTATAGAAGCAAAACCCTTGGTCAACACCTGGTACTGCACTTACTCACAAAAACGGTTCAACATGGCTGTCAGAAGGTCACGATTGAATGTGAAGAGTCTTTTATCAGTTTTGCCACTCAGCTTGGTTTTGTGGTGACATCCAGACCTACAAACAACAGCCGTTCGCCCTTATTCAGCCTTGAAAACCCATGCCCTGAGTATTTCCTGTCGGTTTATAAAGAACGCCTATCAGAGAGCCAAAATAAAAAGCCCTCTATCAAGAATTCTTTGGTATTAGCTGAAGACCAGAAGCTTTATCATTTTCACGATGAAACAGAATATGTCGCCCTGCATCGTAATATGTTGCCTCAAGCTCAAAGAAGAATTTGGCTAATCTGTGAACACATCAACTCACCCGTGCTCAATAGTGAGTTCTTTAATCAATCGGTTATACAACTGGTAAAGCATAATTCGCAGGCAGAGATACGCATACTGTTATTGGATGGTAAGTCTGGCGCTGGTTATTTCAATCCGGTTATCAATCTAGCCCAACGTTTAAGCAGTTATATCGAGATTCGGGTATTGCAGGGTCATGGTAAAGTCAATGAGATGGTCACGGCGGTAGATTTTACGGCGGGTATATATCGCAAGAATTTAACCAGTCATACCGGATTTGCAACGTATAACAACAACCTGATTGCGCAACGTCTGCATGATAACTACGAAAAACATTGGCAGCTTTCTAGACCCTCGTTAGAAACCAGACGCTTAAGTATCTAAATAAAAATCTGGTTTCATGCCGCCATGAAACCAGATTCGTTTAATCAAAAAGCCTGCTCGTTTTTACTCAGCGCCTTTCTCACACGATTACTTTCAAAAACTACTTGCGAATACCTTCGACATTTAGCTCAAGCTGAACGTGTGTTGAGGCAGGCCCCAAATTATACATAATCCCATAATCTGCTAGTTTCAAACTGGTTGTGCCAGTAAAACCCGCACGATAACCACCCCATGGGTCTTTCCCCTCACCTAATTTTTCAACCGGGAAGCTGATCGCTTTAGTCACGCCGTGCAAAGTAAAATTGCCACTCACGACAGCATGTGTTGCGTCTTTCACCTCAAAAGCGGTACTTTTAAAACTCGCTTTAGGGAATTCTTTCACCGCTAAAAAGTCATCACCTTTTAAATGCTTATCACGCTCTGCATGGTTTGAGTCGATACTGGTGGTATCAATCATCACATTAATAGATGATTTTTCAGGGCTCGCTGGATCATAGGAGAAGTCGCCACCAAAGGTATTAAAACGACCCGTTAACCAGCTATAACCTAAGTGTTTGATCTTGAATTGAATAGAGGCATGCGCGCCCTTGGTATCAATTTGATAATCTGCTGCCTGGGCAAGAGAGGTAAACGCAGCCGCTGCGGCCAAGGCACTCGCTAATATTACTTTTCTCATATCTGACTCCTAATCAGGGTAATAATCAATTTGTGGTAACTATTATTCGTCATGCCGCTCAACGTTTCAGCACACATAACATTGAATTTTTTATCTAAACCTAACTACCAATTTTAATCATGCGCAAGCTTATCACTAACAGGCTTAACCATTCGCATGAGTATATTGTCTTTATTTATCAGCTGATGTTTGATCGCTGCTAAAGCATGTACGGCAACCATCGCCATTAAAGTCCAAGCCAAATAGAAATGGATATCGCCGGCCACGTCTTCCTGCTTATCTATAAAGGCAGGTATAGCGGGAACGGTGAATAAGTCAAATACATCGATTCCCCGTCCATCGGCAGTCGAGATCAAATAACCGCTACACATCAATAGCAGTAAGATCAGATATAAAGCCAAGTGCATCCAATGTGCCGCCAAGTGCTCAAAACGTTCGAATGCCGTTTTCGCCTTAGGCATGGCAGGGTTAACATTCATCAAACGCCAAATAAACCTTAAACACCAAAGCATAAAAACACTCACTCCGATGCTCTTATGTAAGTCCAAAGAGCCTTTATACCAGGCATCGTAGTAGGTCAGTTCAACCATGTAGAGACCTAAGCCAAACAAGAAAAAAATCACCAAAGCCATCAGCCAATGAAGCACAATCGCGACCCAGCCATAAGATTCGTGTGTATTTTTAACGCTTAGTTTTGCCATCTCGTGCTTAGCCTCCTCGTTCATTTTGTTGCACTGTGTGTTACCTATGTAGCTAATGTACGCTCAAACGCATTGTTTAAAAACACCCAATTAAGTAAAATAGTTCTGCATATTTGCACACCTAATATCAATACAATCTATACAATCTATACAATACATATAAACACGACTCAGACAAACTCAGGAAAATACTATGCGCGATGCAAACTGGGAAGACTTCCGCATTGCTTTAAAGCTCGCCCAATCTGGCACGCTCACAAAAGCAGGTAAAGAGCTGAACATGAACCATACAACGGTGCTCAGGCATATCAATCAGCTCGAAGAAGCCTTAAACCTGAAACTATTCATACGCCACCAGCGCGGCTATCAACTGAGTGAAGCAGGTAAAATTCTGCTTGAAGAAGTACCCCACATCGATGAGCAATTTACCCGCTTAATTAATCAACTCGGCAACATTGAACAAAACACCCAAGGGCATCTTAGAATCACTACCTTGAGTGATTATTCCTCTATATTGAACCCGGCGTTGAAGGCCTTCCGCGATAGTTTCCCGAAAATACGTATACACATCATTGCCACCGAAGAAGTCATTCCCGTTGAGTCAGGCTCGGTACATGTATCACTTAGAGCTGGGCGACAACCTACCGGCCCAGATATGATCGTTAAAAAGCTCATGCCCTTGAATATGGGCTACTACGCCTCAAACGAATACATCGAAAAATATGGTATACCGAAACACACCAGTGAATATAATCAACATTTATGGGCCATGCCCAGCGGCGACAAGCACCACATTCCTTTTATTAAATCACTGCTTATGCATTTAAAAAATGAGCAGATCATTTATCAAAGCAACCACTTCCCTGACCTACATGCCGTGGTTGCCGAAGGTATGGCCATTGGGCCGATGGCCGAACATCATGCTGAAACATACTCGCATATAAAACGCTTACCGATTGAAGTGGATCAGGAAGAAGAAATGCTCTGGTTTGTATATCACAAAGATTTGAAAAACAGCACAAGGATAAAAGCACTCTATACGTTTCTATCCGAGTCGATAAGTTAGTAACAGGCAGCGCTCTATATTGTCATACCGGTGCGCATGGCGCACCCTATAACATAAAATTTTTGCCGCACAGTCTAGCTCATAGGGAGCGCCGTGCGCACCGCCCAAACCTGCGTCAGCATTTTAAGTGGTTTGTGAATGCTCATAAATGGTATCTAGACTCAAATGTGGCTTGGTATAGTAGTCTTCCACACAGCGACTAACTAGCGGACTACGAAGACGCTCACCTAACTCATTCACCTCAATCCTATCCATCCAATGGGCGGCGATAATGTCTTTATCCAGTTCAGTCGTGAGTTGTTCAATGGCTTCAGCGGCAAAGCAAAAACGGTAGTAGGTGACACCATTTTGGGGCGCCTGATAGGTATAAATACCCAGAAAGCTCTTTAATTCGACTTGCCAACCGGTTTCTTCCAGTGTTTCTCGAATGGCCGCATCAAAGATGGTTTCGCCTTCGTCAATATGTCCGGCGGGTTGATTAAATACCTGTTTATTATGAGATAACTCTTCAACGAGCAGTAATTTGCCATCTCTTTCCACAATAGTGGCGACTGTGGCGTGGGGTGTCCAAGTCATTCTGATACATCCTTAGTTTCTTATTGCCCCCATTCTAAGTGAGAACGTAGGCAATAAGGAAGTAAGGGAAAGCCCAATCCTGACTATTTAGTTGACAGTATCGACCGAAGCGGCTGCTTGAACCTTATTGTGTTCTTTTTCAAAGATTGGTCGAAGAATCATATCTGCCGCTTTCTCGGCCAACGCGATAATAGGCGCATTTGTATTACCACTTATCAGCGTTGGCATTACCGAGCCATCGACAATACGTAACTGATTAATGCCATGTACTTTCAGCTCAGTATCAACCACCGCCATTGGGTCATTCCCCATCTTACAAGTGCCGACAGGGTGATAAACCAAACCTAAGCGGTCTTTGCACTTTTGCAATATCGCTTCATCCGATTCAACACTTACACCAGGGTGTAACTCTTCACCTCGGTGTTCATCAAAGGCGGTGCTGGCCAATATCTTACGCGCAACCCTAATGCCGTTAACCAATACTTTGGCATCGCCTGGATCGGAGAAAAAGTTAAACTCTATTTTGATCGACTCTCTCGGATTAGCCGACTTCAAACTTACTTTGCCACGACTTTTAGGACGCAAAACACATACATGTAAAGAGTAACCGTGACCGGATAATAAACCTAAATCACGCCCGCAATCATCAAACAAGAGCGGCACAAAATGCAGCTGAATATCGGGCACTGCGACCTCAGGGCTCGATTTTAAAAAACCACCAGCTTGCGTAATAGAGTTAGCCAAGTTACCTTTTTTGGAAGTGAAGTATTTAAGCGCGTCGGGCAGCATTTTTAGTAAGCCACCCGGACTGGTGGAAAAGCCATCTTTCTTTTTACTCTTCACCAAGACACAAGCATCAACATGCTCTTGTAAGTTTTTCCCGACACCCGGTAGGTCGTGCACCACCCCAATTCCGTGCTGTTGCAGTTCTTCCTTATCGCCAATACCAGAGAGCATAAGTGTTTGTGGCGAATTAAACGATCCGCCACATAAAATAACCTCCTTAAGCGCCTTAACAGTATGCTTTTCACCCTGATGGGTAAACTCGACACCTTGTGCAGTTTTTCCCTCAAAGAGGATGCGATCCACAAAGGCTTCGCATTCAACAAATAAGTTAGGCCGTTTCATAGCGGGTTTTAGATAGGCACGCGAAACACCACAACGTTGGCCGTCTTTAATAGTAAATTGGTAATAACCTGAACCTTCAAATTGAGGACCATTAAAATCATCTGTTAAAGGGTAACCCGCTTGTTCACTTGCAGCTAAAAACAAGTCATTCAGACGATAAGTATTGTGGGTATTAGATACATAAAGCGGGCCGTTATCGCCATGATAAGCATCACTACCACGCTCATTGTTCTCTGACTTCTTAAAGTAAGGCAACATCTGATCAAAGCCCCAACCAGGATTGCCCTGTGCCTCCCAAGCGTCATAATCTGAACGGTGACCCCGAATATAAACCATGGCATTCACTGCACTACTACCGCCAAGGGTTTTTCCGCGTGGGCAAAACAGGCTTTGCCCATGTCGAATATCGGCAACGGCTTCAGACTCATAACGCCAGTTATATTTTTTACTATACATAAAGTAAGCGAACGCACCGGGAATATTGATCATCGGGCTTTTATCACGCGGGCCAGCTTCCAAGACCAACACTGAATTATTCGGGTCTTGAGATAAACGATTTGCAAGTACACTTCCCGCGGAGCCAGCGCCGACGATGACATAATCAAAACTCAATGTGTTCATAATGCTTACCTTTTATTGTTTGAATTGACTAATCTGACAGCCGGTTCTGCAACGTCTGATAAGGCCGGGCCGATTTTGTCACCACAGTCTAGTGCTAGTCGCCAAGGTAGGACATGTTGAAAAAGGATGAGATCTTTGTTAATTTCGGACACAGCTATCATAAAACACGCTATAAAAAGACATAATAAGAATAATAAATAGGCCTAATTATGAGTACCCGCCATTCAATTATCGGACTACTTGAGATCCTGAAATGGATGGAGCAACAAGGCTATACCAAACAAGCCCTATTGCAAAACACCCAGATTGAAAACGCGCGTTTAAACGATCCTAAAGCGACGGTATTACCCAAAGAAGAACTGTGTTTCTACCGCAACTTACTACGCGTAGCTGAGAAACCGAGTATTCTACTCGAAGCCGGTTTTAATCTTAAATTAGCCACCTATGGTATCTGGGGTCTAGCGCTGATCAGCAGTCCAACGGTCGAGAAAGCAATCGAACTGGGCATACAGTTTGTCGACTTTACCTACACCTATAACGACATCAGCTTTTTCAAAGAAGCGCGCCAGGCGGGTATTCGCATATCTAAGACACATGAGCAGGAACCTAAACTAGGCGACTTGGAACGCCCTATGATCGAGCGAGATGTATCAGCCACCTTTGTTTTGCTACAAGCCCTATTGCAGCAAGATAATCCGGTAGAAGAAATACACTTTTCTTGGAAAAACAACTCAGCAGATAACGACTATGCGCGCCTATTTGGCTGTCCAGTTCACTTTGATCAAGCCTTCACCGAATTGCGATTCCCTAAAGACTGCCTGAGTTATGAATTACCCCAGCATAATGTTTTGGCTATGCAGCTATGTAAGGAGCAGCTAGAGCAAATTCGTCCTCAGTTAAGCATTAATGAAAGTATCGTCGAGAAAGTACAACTCTATCTTTCCAGCACGCCTTTATACCGAGTGACTATGGAGGAGTGTGCGCAAGGCCTGAATATAAGCTCACGCAGCCTGCGCCGAAAACTTAATGAAGAAAACCATTCCTATCAAGCTATTCTGGATGAGTTTCGTTATCTTTTATCAGACAAGTACCTCAACGATACCCGCATGACACTAGAAGAAATCGCCGAACGTTTAGGTTACAGCGATGCAGCTAACTTCAGCCACGCTTATAAACGCTGGGCGGGTTGTGCGCCACGTAAAGCTTAAAACATTTCAAAAGTGGCCATACGTAATTAACTTGTCATACCGGTGCGTTCTCACTTCAGGCCAATGGTTAACTAGATTAAAAAGTATGCTGATCAGCCATTCATATTGTTAGGTTTGTATAACTACTATCTATCTCATATAAAAAAACATAGTAATGGCGATATGGTCAAGCAATTTCAGGAAGAATTTCTGTAACAACTCCGAGCGACTAAAAAGTAGCATTGACCCTTATTGCCAAGAATAGAACAACACTCAAAAGGGTCAGGCTAAATAGACTTCATTCGTAGGATTCATCTTCAAATAGAACAAAGAGCTCTTACCGGCCTCGTTATACAGTGGTATCGATACGCGGATACATATTGTTTATTTGAGCCATAGAGTGGGAGATAGCGTTTCTATCTAGACTATTTCTCTGAATTTTCTCTCTCATTTCTCGGACTGAGTTTGATACCTCTAGGTCTTCCTCTGAGCTTTCTAAAGATTCCAATAACGTCATAAAACTATCGGTGCTGGCAGGAGCACCACCAGCTCCAGAGCGCATGTTCTTCATCCGTTCAGACATTTCATCGATCATTGCTTGATGCTCCTGCTCAGATACTTCATCATTTCCATCAGCATCAGCCCGCTCAAACATTTTTTCGAGAACCGAGGGCTTTTTTACTTGCTCTGTTGCCGACAATAACTCATCTCTAGATACCGAACCGCTTTCATCGATATCCGCTGCTTTAAAACCCTCTTGTATTCGTTGCGTCATTTGCGAATGGTCTACAAAACCGATGTTTCCATTTATCGCAGTCATTGGTGTATCTCCTCTAAGATTTATTGGTTGACATAGAGGTAGATGGTTTCGATCCTAAATCGGTTACACTTTTTTTGGCATCAGTTGTAGAAAAATCTGGGGGGGGGGGGG
>Ga0209290_1001200_pt1 | contig 13465 bp, 13 predicted proteins | sample EN1Hudsemesocosm_2_FD_184632 | JGI IMG/M metagenome (GOLD analysis project Ga0209290, IMG submission 184632) | Methane-oxidizing microbial communities from mesocosms in the Hudson Canyon - EN10B Hudson Canyon (SPAdes) (version 2) | ecosystem: Environmental > Aquatic > Marine > Cold seeps... | reverse complement strand
TTTTTTGTAAGAAAAGCATCTAGATCTTCAATATCCATGAATACCTTCTCCGTCGACAGAATCCATTACGGTACAGCCTAGCACCACCTAGCTCATTATGCATAACACCTTAGTATTAGAATCAGAATCAATAGCGAGTGTTAAATCATTTTTGTCATAAAATTTACTATTTTTTCGGGCAGTAAGCTATCGCATGATAGACAGTAATCAAATGAATTTTAACGAGTGACCTAAGCTAGCTTAGGGTAGATAGCTGTCTTAGTAGAAGAAAGAAAAAATCGCTTTAACGCCTTAGCCAACGCTATAGAAATAATCGAAATCAAGACAATTTCGCTATGTTGACCTTAGTCTACAGTGACTGCTTAGTGCGAAATCGAGACAGTTAATATTAGTTGCTCACTGACATAAGTGACGGAATTTAAGCGCGATAAAATAATCTCCTTATGTTAGTTATTGGCACAAATATACGCTTGAATATATTCGAAAAAATTTTGATTCAAACAAAATGACATTAGTTTGGGCGCGGTATAAAAAAAACAGATCTGTTGGGCAGTTTTTAAATGTCGGGTAAGTATGAAAAATGGTGACCTTAGCCATGACCTTAGAATATTTTGATTCGCATTTATTGTGGCACCCTACCATAAGGGAACACAGGCGCATGATTGGTATTGTGATCAATTCTGTTTAGTTTTTATTGTGGCAGGTATGTTTAGTTCATTATTTGGGGCGATGTACTTAGTTTCTTGAAATTGCTTTCGATAACTTAAGGGTGTCATGTCTGTCCAGCGTTTGAATGCTTGTCGAAAACTTGCGACATCGCCAAAGCCACATGAACGGCTTACTTCATCCATACTTAAATGGTCTAAGCTTAGCGCTCCCAAGGCTTTCTGCAGCTGATATTCTTGAAGAACTAAGCGATAACTTGTGCCGGCTGCATGTAACTTTCTTCTGAGCGTTCTGGGTGATATGGCCATGTTTTTAGCAATGCTACTTAGCGTTTCTGGAATGTGTCCGTTTTGTTGGAACTCATGTCGTAGTAGCCACTGAATATCTCCTTTTTGAATGCTATCTAGCCTTGCCATCTCTGTTTGGCAAATAGCGATGGATTGCTTTTGGGTCACAGGGTTGGCAAGTGGCAAACTTTGACTCATGTCTTTTTGGGAAATCCAAATTACATGGTGTTGAGAATTGAAATCGATAGGGCACTTACAAAAGCGTTCGTATGCTTTTTCATAATGTGGTGCCGGATAGGCAAGTTGAATCCGCTTAAAAGAGAAAAGCCTGCCCAGGAGATCTTCAACTTGTCGTTGTAAGGAGGATATTAACATTTCGATGGCAAAAACCTGACTCACTGGTAAGTCCATATTCCCTCTTAAAGTTATGTTGATTTTAACGTCGTTTCCAATAATCTCGGGTTGAAGGTTAAAACGACTTCTAATAAGTAGACGGTGGTGGTTGGCGACCTCCAATGCTGCACCTAAGGTTTTTGACGCAGTCAGGGCTGACGTGAGCAGTCCCCATCGAGACAGATTCAGTGAGTGTCCAAAACGCAAACCATGATCCGGCCCCTTTGCCAAACGATAAACATTCCGGTAAATAATGTCGAATTGCTGCAGTGATATTAAATAATCCTCTTGCTTCAGACTCTCTTCACTCAGACCGGTTCCAAGTAGCCATTGGGCGGGTTTAACACCTTCTTTAAGCATAAACTTCTTGATTAAGTAAAGCTCAGCACTTGGAAAGATTGCTTGTTTTTCAAACATTATTAGCCCTTGAGGAGTAATGGTATTTATCTGCTTTGAGGATATTAATCCCTATTATTACTTATTAGGACAAAAAAAGAAGTATAAAGGCCATTTCATATTTAAAAAGTGGCCGGTTAGATTAATTAGCTTTATGGTTTGTTTATCACCTCAATGCGCCCAAGGGTTTATTGGCAAGTAATTATTGCATAGGAGCTAAGATGGACTTTACCGAAACACAAAGAATCAAACTAATACGAACTACGATCAAAGATCGAGGCGCAGCATTTCGTCAGCAGTTTCCTTTATTAAAATATCAAAACTGGATTGGCATGGGCATTTTATGTTTTGCCATTATTGGAATGATAATAACGGCGGGTTTATATCTGGATGGCACGATTAATGGTTGGGTTTGTGTTCCGTTAATTGCCGTATTTGCGTCACTTTTGCATGAGTTAGAGCATGATTTAATTCATTGGCAGTACTTCAAAAAACAGAAATTTATGAATCACCTAATGATGTTATTGGTTTGGTTGTTTCGTCCTACGGCAATTAATCCCTGGGTCAGACGCCGTTTACACTTGCTTCATCACAAGGTATCTGGAACATCGGCTGATATTGAAGAAAAGGGCATTGGCAATGGTTTGACTTACGGCCCACTTCGTTTCTTTATTATGTTTGATACGTTTACGGGGAATATTGTTAACGTTTTGCTCAACAATAAAAAAGGAAAAAAGCTGAATCATATTATAAAAATCATGATGGTCAACTTACCATTACCTCTATTGTGTGCCTTTATCTGGTATAGCTTTTTGGGTATTCATTTGTTTGATTTAACATGTGAGTTATTTGGTTTTCGGTGGGCTTGGTCAGAAGGACTAATTCAAGCTATTCCGGTGCTTCAACCCTGGGTCGTAATTGTCATACTTCCGGCTTACTTAAGGTCATATTGTTTGAATTTTATCAGTTCTTCTATGCATTATTATGGCGATGTGAAATCTCTGATGCAGCAGACTCAAGTACTTAATGCATGGTATTTATGGCCATTGCAAGTATTTTGCTTTAACTTCGGGAGTACACATGGAATCCATCATTTTGTGATAAATGAACCATTTTACATCAGGCAGTTCACTGCTAGCACCGCGCACAAAATAATGAAAGAACAAGGTGTTAGGTTTAATGATTTACAAACTTTTCGTCGAGCAAATCGTTTTGAGCGCGATGCTAGCAAGAATAAACACACTGAAACTATAGGAGTGTAGGTATGAAGGATGTTCAATTATTGAAAAGATCTGACTTGGCTTCGTATACGTCTATACCGTCCTATATGCCTGAGCAAAAAAACATTGAACTAAAAGGAATGACATTTTGTGTAGAAGAGCGGGGTGACAAGAAGGGTGAACCACTTGTTTTGATTATGGGCCTAGCTTGTCAGTTAACACAGTGGCCTGAGTCTTTGCTTAATGGCCTAGCTCATTCTGGTTATCGCGTAATTTGCTTTGATAACCGAGACGTTGGACTTAGCGTAAAAATCACTTCGTCACTTAAAGTCGATACAAGACTTGCTTTTTTGAAACATAAATTGGGCCTCACACCCAAAGCAAATTACACACTATTTGATATGGCAAATGATACTTCACATTTGTTAAAAGAGCTCGGTATTGAAAGCGCTCATATCGTCGGTGTTTCCATGGGGGGGATGATTGCTCAGATAATGGGCGCTTTATATCCTGATCAAGTTCGTTCACTCACAATAATGATGTCGTCTACCAATTCACCTTGGTTGCCGGTGCCCGAACTCAGCCTAGTGTATAAGTTGAATAAAAGTGGTCGTGCAAAGCATGATGTTGAATCAGTCACCAAACGTTGGTATCGGTTTTGGAAAGCGGTCGAAAGTCCGGACTTCAAAACTGCCCCAGCCTTAATGAAAGCGAATATTCATGCGAATTACCAACGCTCATATTCGCCGGGCGGTACACTTCGGCAATTACAAGCCATATTAGCTACAGGCTGTTTGAAGCAGCATTTAGGAAATATTATTTCACCCACATTGATCATACATGGCACGAAAGATCCTCTTTTAAAACCTGTATGCGGAGAATCTATAGCCCAGAAAATTCCACATGCCAAGATGATTAAGATAAAAGGAATGGGGCATGATTTGCCGGATAAACTGACGCCAACTTTGGTTAACTTAATTCATCAACATGCTCGACGGGTTTTCAAGGTACGACAAGCTAATAGACGTTCGACTACTAACCTGACACTTACAGATCCCTTATGAGTAATGAGTTGCCGTGGGGATTGCCTAATCCTTTTCTAAAAGAGATCGAAGTGGGGCGGGAAGAAACTGATCGCTTAGGTCATACCAACAATGTCTGTTATCTAAGTTGGTTGGAGTCCATTGCCTGGGAGCACATGGACTATTTGAATTGTGGATGGCAAATTAGTGAGCGCACCAATAAGGCCATGGTGATTACGCACACTGAAATGGATTATCTGGCTTCGTCTTATGCCGGTGAGACTTTAATGCTGGGTACCTGGATAAACGAAAGTGACTTCCGATTCACTTCAGGTCGTTATTTTGAATTGTTTCGAATCTCAGATGGTAAATTATTGCTCAAAGCGGAAATGAAATTTGCCTGTATCGACTTGAAAAAAGGGCGAGCAAGTAAAATGTCTAAGGAATTGATACAAGCACATCAACAAGCAATAGAAGAGAAAACGGACGTTTAGAGATTAGCAAAACTTGGTTTATCAGACCTAAAGCTTTTATAGAACGTTTAATAAATAATGAAGACGTATTTATTCCATAATTTTATAATTTAGTGTTTCATTAGCTATGCTTAACACTCTTTGGAATAGTGTTTCTCAAGCGTAATTTAATGCAGTTCATTGCTTGTCTAATCATCTAAAGGCAATATTCATCTAGAATTAAATTCTAGATGAGGTATTGAATGTCTTTTTCGTCGTTAATCAATGAAGTATCCCAAGTAGATTCTGTAATCGAAATTAATGAAAGTTGGTCGCAGGGACGAGCCGGTTTTGGGGGCTTAGTGGCGGCATTAGTTTATGAATCGATGGCTAAACAATTAAGTGATGATCGCCCTGTACGAAGCTTACACGTATCTTTTGTAGGTCCTGTTACGGCAGGTGAGCCTTTATGTTTAGAAAGTGAGGTACTTCGTGAAGGGAAGTCAGTCTCACAAATATTGGGACGTGGTGTACAGAATGGTCAAACGCAAGTTTCTATTCTAGGTAGTTTTGGTCATGGGAGACCATCATCTATTCAAGTTAATGATAAGATGCATATCTTTCCTGAAAATCCTTCAGAGAAAACACCTTTCAATTTTTTAGAGGGGGTGACGCCTAATTTTACAAAGTATTTTGATTTCCGGTATTGTACTGCATTGCCCTTTGCGGGCAGTGATGAAACGGTGTTACGCGGCTTTGTTCGCTTTAAATCTTCTGATGAGAAAATCGGCATTGCGCAGTTACTGGCTTTAATTGATGCCTGGCCGCCTGCGCCTTTACCTATGCTTAAGGTTTTGGCACCTGCGAGTTCATTAAACTGGACGGTTGAGTTTATTCACCCTATGCCTGTTTTGTCGCCAGATGAGTATTGTCAATATGAAGCTGAGATTGTTCACGCATCAAATGGTTATGGCCATACTCGTGCGAAAATATGGAACCGTAAAGGTGAGTTGATCGCCATTAGCCAGCAAACAATCACTATTTTTGGTTAACTGTGTCTGAGGGAGGGCTCAAAGCGTATAAATTTGTTCCTCCTGCACCGTTGTTATCTGTGTGACATTTTTGCTGTTGAGCACTAGCTTCTGGTTTAAGTCGTTCAGTGCACTTTCAAAATGAGAAATGGTAGATAGATCTATTTAATTATCTACTTTACCCGACGAACCAGACTCTAAATTTAAGATTTTATTAGACGACTAAGTCGATTTTGAGAAACATGGACTCAGTCACCTGATGTCAGAAAATGGCACAAACAAACTTAATATGTTTGACTACAATTAGTTAGGCATTGCAATTTATACTATTTAGTCAAACGATGGAGAAATGATTATGTTCCGGAAACTCTTATGCTCATTGTGTATTGTGTTACTTCAGTTTGTAAGTTCAGGCGTGGTAATAGCAGGAGGCCACTCAAGTGCTCAATGGATCGATATCAGTGATGATAAGAGCATGTTTGATAAAAACTGTGACTATAAGGTTTGGGTAATTGAAGATAAAAAATGGCGTGAAACGTGGTATTTGGAAGGGTTTGATGCTGAGAATGCTTTTTATACTATCAACCGCCAGAGTAGCGTATGGAGCGACAAAGATGCCTTTTATGCTCTAAACCACAAAGAAAAGAGAAAGTTTCTAATAGGTGATAACTTTATTGATGTTGTAACATTTTCGCTTTGTCTGTCTTCTAAGTAGTGCGCCTTATATCTTACGTTGTGCCAATTCTAGACTGGCAGACCAATGAGTTAAATGGCTTATTTTGCCACTACTAAGCAGTCTCTTAGCAACCTGATGTAATTCAGGATAATACAGCCAGTTTCAAAATCGTGATAACTAACGAGGGTGAACAAGAGCGCTTCCTTTTAGTACACCATAAAAACCGTAGATTGATAGCCAAAGCACTACCTTTTGAGTGCGTGGGAAGCTGATGACGAAAATATAAAAGCGATACCTTTTGTATACGCTGGCAATGACTGGCTACCGCAAAAAGCGTTACCTCTCTAGACTTCCAAAGACAGCTAAGTTAAAAACAGAAGCGGTCCTTATTGAATATTGATAGATTGTCGGTAACTACTTTTACCTTACATGATTTGCTCGTGATCTTCTCGTCATCAAACTAAATCTTAAGCTCAAACTTGCAGGTTATTTGTGAGGAAGAGCTTAAGTTTTTCATACGCCTTGACTGCCGTATTATTTGGTTTCGCCTCAGGGTTGCTTGGGTAGCTGCTGGTTAGGAGAGAGTGCTTAAATGGATTAGGTCCGTTCCGGAAACACTCCATCGCCTTCGGTTGGAATACCTCAAGTCGATCGTTAAGTCGATCATCAAGTCGATCCATAATTCTGTTAGGAGAGAACTGATCGAAAGGCAAACGAAATCCAATGATCTTTTTGTCCTGTCGAATTATTTCGTTGCAAGCATAATCAACCGTTCTCTCAGATATGCCTATGATTTTCGGATTGGTGTCTGCTCCACCCCTTCTAAATGCACGGGTTGGATGCCCAATCACGGGTGCTGCAACGCCATCCTCGACGGCCATTGCCAAGGCGAATCCCCCGCTCATACACATTCCAATGACCCCAATCTTACCGTCAGAGTTACTTTTCAAGTGCCTACAAAGGCCTCTGAGCCATGATATCACCTGGCTTTCTCCGTTCTCGCCAGAAAACTTCATAAATTCCTTCGATAGGCAAAACTTCAGTCCGCGTCGTGTGTCTGTTTCTCCCAGTTCCCCAAAGAAAAGAGGCAGATAGACTGAGAAACCGTCGTTATGCAATCGGTCCGCAAACTCGATGCACTCTTTATTCAAGCCATATATTTCATGCATCAATATGACGCGAGGAGCGTCTTTAAGCTCCTTAACCAAAACTTTGTAATTTATATCGGCAACACCCACATAAGGCACTTCTATCTCTACATATCCGTTCATTTTGTTAATCCTATAAACTACTTAATGCGCCACTAGCATAGACGCGGGTTCAGTTCCCTAGCTGGAAACTAGTTATAATCGAAACTATGGTCGTAGCCCTAGCTGGTCTTTAGCTTCTTTGAAATTCTGGTAATTGACGGACATGATCTGTACCTTTTCTAATGCTCATTTCTTAAATGTAAGAGCATGTAAAGAAAGGAAGGTTTCCGTCTTTCGACACCGAATAACACTTATCATCTAGAGAAATAGGTTAATTTACAAACGCGAAAATCTTACCGTTGCATTAGAAAAACTAATCTTATCTTGATACACTGAAGCTAGCGTTTTCACTTTTCTGAATTGGATTACATTGTGCATGTCTGGTTTTCATCGCTTACCGCCGATACAATATCTAACAGCATTTGTCGCAGTTGTCCGACAGGGTAGTTTCAAACTGGCGGCCGCTAGCTTAAATGTCACCCCCTCCGCTATCAGTCAGCAAATAAAAACCCTGGAGGCCTGTGTAGGTCTTCGCCTGTTTAGTCGCCAAACAAAAAATATTGAGCTAACCAATGCAGGAGAAAGTCTGTATCAAATTGCAGAAAAAACGATCAGTAGTTATGAGTTAGGTTACGTAGATTTTGTAGAGCAATATCTTTCATCTTCACTGAAAATAAGCACGACACCCTATATTGCCAATGAACTGCTGATACCTCAGCTGCAAAATTTTCATGAATCTTACCCCGAGTTGAATCTTGTGGTTGAGGCTACCATGCAGATCCAGGATTTGGAGTTCAGAGGCCTGGATGCAGCTATTAGGTTCGGTATTCCTCCTTGGGGAGGAGAGGTTGTTGAGTTGATTGCTAAAGCGCATTCCAATCTAGTAGCCAGCGAAGAATACCTCCATAAGCACCCAATACAAAAAGAAGCAGACTGGCAACACCAAACCCTTATCCATATCAGAACCAATGTGAATGATTGGCAGCGGTTTAAGAATTATGCCAAATTGCAATTCACACCAAAACGAGAGCTGTTCTTTGACTCCTATGACGCAGGTATTCGTGCCGCTGAAGAGGGCTTGGGTATAGCAATTGGAGTATTCCCACTTTCTAATAGAAAAATTTCAGCAGGACAGTTAAGTGTATTGTCAGATAGGTACTCTTCTATCGAGGAAGCTTTTTATCTAGTGACCAAACAGAATGAGTATAAGAACGAGAGTTATGGTGCTTTGTTACACTGGCTTAAAGGGGTATTTGGCGAAACTACAAAAGCGATACCTTTTGATTCCTTAAAGTCTGAGCTAAATTAGGTTTTCGCAAGTATGGTCAATGGCAGTTATTAAATACACGCGTTCATTCCTTTTGCGAGAGTATGGGCCATACATTTTATTTCATGCCGTTAGTTTTAGGACTAAGTAATATAGCAAGCTATGGTAAAGCACAGCTTTGCGCTAATTTAGGTTTCGCACTCCACAGACTGTTTGAGTACGCACAAAGCAGTCACTGAAGGTCAGGGTCAACATAGCCTAATTATCTGATTTATTGAATACTATTCAATCTCAGGTCTGTAATCTCTAGCCGAACTGTATGACCCTGAAAGGGTTGATCTTGTTTAGAATTTATATGCTAGGTCTTCCTATAGGACAGTACCTAGCGCGGAAAAAGATTTGCAGCCCAGCAGCATCTAGTAGTCATAGATTTCCGTAAGCGCTTCCGTCATGTGATAACCCGCCGTCGCATACTCCGTCATAGACATTTGAGCCTTCATGATCCCACTAACCCAAACGGGCGCCCATAGATCCTCTGTCACCAAAGGCTTCTTTAAACTTACATAAACTATTTGATTTTCTGGTGGTGCTGGCGTGTGCACGCAAGCACCAACATAGGGAACTAATAGAAACTCCGACACAGACGAAGCATTGAACTTGATTGGAATCATATAACCTGGCAGTTTGAGTTTTTGCGTGTCCAATGTTTTTACGATCGGTGCGAAGTCAGTTTTAGGTAGCTCTATAATGGCGCCATCAATGGTCTCACCTTCAAAAAATGCTTGATCTTCAGGTACGTTTGGTACCCAGTCAATTGGCATTAAGTCATCCCAGCTGACTTCTTTGTATTCATTTGAATAAGCAAACGGTGAAATAATGAGTATGAGTATTATAATTGCTCTTAAATAGTTCATTTTTGTCTCCTAGAGTTTAATCGACATGCCATCGGCTAAAGATTGTTTATAGGCTCTATAGCCTGGAATGCTCCCGATTAGGAAACTTACGCCGATCACGGAGGCAATCAGTACTAATTGCTCAGAACCAAAACTGGAGATTGGTATATGCAACCCATGTCCCTGAAGTATCGACTGACTTAACACAATTGCGATTAGGAATAAGAGCGTCCCTAAAAAACAACCGACGATGGCAAACAATAAAGACTCGGAGGCTAGGAGTATAAATATCTGAATGGGTCGACAGCCTAAAGAGCGAAGAATTGCGATTTCACGCCGTCGCTCATTCAGACTAGTAAGAATAACGGTGAGCAAGCCAACAAAACTATTCAGTAAGACAAATACCGCAATAACTAACAAAGCTTTTTCCGCCACATCGATTAGCTGCCACAGCTCTCCTAACGCAAGCCCGGGCAAAACCGCTAGCATAGGTTCTTTCTTGTAGTTATTAATGGCACGTTGCACCCGAAAAATATCCATCTTGGAGTTCAGGCCAAGCATAAACGCTGTAATTTGCGTCGGCTGTAACTCCAATTTCAAAGCGTTTTGCGCACTTACAGTCTCTCTTGATCGCGTACCTGTTTTCCAATCAATGTGAAGCGCCTCTATTCCTTGCAAGCTGATATGAATAGTGTGGTCAACCGGAGTCCCTGTGCGCGCTAATATTCCAGTCAGCACAAATGGTTTGTCGTCATGACGCGCAAAGTCTGTGTCGTATACACCATGTGTCAGCGTCAATTCATCCCCCAATTGATAACCCAGCTTTTCGGCAACTTCAGCACCAATAACGGTGTCATACACCTCTGAAAATTTCGCGCCTACTTTAAACATCAATGGTTGATCATCCGCAAACCGGTAGTGCTCAAAATAACTTTGAGTAGTGCCCATCACTCGAAAGCCTTTATGAGAGTCGCCTAGCGATATGGGTATAGACCACGCAACAGAGGGATGAGAAGATATTTTCTCGTAACCTTCCCAGCCAATATTGTTAGTGGCATTGCCAATGCGAAATACAGAGTAAAGTAAAAGCTGAACAGAACCACTTCTTGCACCGACCAGTAGGTCTGTCCCTGAAATCGTATTGGTAAAACTATGCTTAGCCTCCTTACGAACCGTATCGACTCCCAATAAAAGAAAGACACTGATACAAATACTGAATAAGGTCAGATAGCTCGTAAATCGACGATTTAATATACTTTTATACGTAAGCTTAAGGAGCAATGATAAATTCATGATACACCCGCCTTCTGCTCTTTTTTTCTGCTGACATCTGCTTTATTGAAGTTGCTTAAGTGAATATGTTGATCAAAAGATTTTTCCAAGGATTGATCATGACTAACAAACAGAACCGTTGAGCCGCTCAGCTCACACTCACTCAGTAGCAGGCTTAAAAAATGTTCGCGAGTATCTGCATCCAAAGCTGATGTAGGTTCATCCGCGATAATTAATTCAGGCGAACCAATTAAAGCTCGCGCAGCAGCGACACGCTGCTGCTGACCTACACTAAGATCTGACACTGGTTTATTTAGTATACGACGATCCTGCAATTGCAGATGAGATAACAAACGATAGGCTTCGTCTTCTAGGGTTTTCGACTTTGTCAGTGCATTGGTTTTACGTCGGCTAGAAAACGCACACGCCAAGGTGATGTTCTCAATGACAGATAAGTAAGGGATTAGATTAAAAAGCTGAAAAATAAAACCGATATGATCTGCTCTAAATTGATCGCGACGGCTCTGTTTTAATTGGCCAATATCTGTTCCAAGAATATTGATGCCACCAGAGTTAGGCAAATTTATGCCTCCGATAAGACTTAGAAGCGTCGTCTTGCCTGAGCCACTTTCACCTTTAATGAAAACCCGCTCTCCCTTCTGAATAGATAACTCAGGAATATCAACGACGTCCCGCTGGCCCAAAGGCCAACGGAATCGTAGATTTTCCACATATAATAGTGGTGTGTTTATGTCCATATTCAAAATTTGATGCTCACGTTTCTACGATCAAGCTCGCGCAATGCCTGTCCTGAGTTGGAGATGATATGCGCCTCAATTTCTTCTAACGATGTAAAGGTCTCAAATAACGCAACCTTGATCTCCTTTAGCTGACTGATGCTTGCGCATTCAAAATGATATTCAGCTTCAAACTCACTATGGGAGTTAATGTCTTCAGTATGATCATTGTGTTCATCTTCGTGATGACTCTCGTGCTCATCACTATGATCATCTGCCTCAAGTAACGATGACTTAATGTCTACGTGCTCCAATGCACATTGAGCATTCTGACTAATCATAAACAAATGAGCTGCATCGCTTAAGGACTGTTTAGCCCATTCAACTTTTGCATGTTGTTCGGGTGAATTGGCTTGATATTCAAAGCCAATAATATTCATGGCAGGAGATTTAAATACTAGTTGCAGCTCATCTCTTTCTTGAACTAGCATTAGAGTGGCATGCCCATGCTCATGGGCTTCGTGCTCATCTTCAAACGCAAAGACAGCACGAACAGAAAGGTTAAAAAACAAAAATACAAATAGATACCGAACAAGATAATTCTTCATATAAGACTCCACGCAAAGACGGTGCAAATTTGCACCAGAAAAAGTAACGATTTAAAAAATGATACTACGCGTTACTGGGTGGGGCTCGGGAGAGATATGTTTGAAAAGGCTGTCTTTTAGAGTGGACTAGATAGGAGAGTCTGCGATTCTTGTTTTCAGTTGAAACATATAGGTAGGTATAATCTAGACCATATGCAGTAAGGTTCGACAACACCAAACACGCTTCACAAAGAGATTCCGTGCTATGTTTTTTTCCGGAAGAGTCAGGCTCTCCTAAATCACGGTGTTCAGACTCAAAATGAACATAGTCGCTACTTGCTGCCGTATAACTTGCTATAACGGAGTCAGTCTTTCCAATAGCAATATGTTCGCTGCCATGAAACACAGCAAAGCTCGATGCAAATAGCACCGTGAGAGATAATATATAATGAAAAAACGCTCTCGAATTCATAACGGCATTTTAACCAAACAAAGCAAAAAATCAACTAAGTTATATTTTTGTGAACATTTCACGATCTAGTGGGAAAATTCTCATTCCCCCCTGTAGCTCAATATTGATGCCTAAATATAGTGATTTCGCTAAATCAAAAGGTATCGCTTTCGGGTTCTTACTAGTGGTTTTCTGACGATCTAAAAGGTAGTGCTAATAACTCATAGCTAGGGGTTTACCGAAGGTCAAAACAGTATCGCTTTTGCTAACTTTCGATAGTTATCACTAATTCAAATCTGGCTGAATTACCCTAAATTACGCGAAGTAGTAGACTGGCAACTTTGTGTGATTTTAAGTCACTATTGCCCCAACCTACGCTGGCTAAGCGACATATATCAACTGACCTGAAAATTATTGTTGTGTTATCGCCCTATAGGAGGCTTATCTGGATGATGACAGAAACCACTGCCTAGAAGGAAACATCAAAATGGGCAAACCGTTGTATTTGGATAGTTTGGTCAAATAGGGTATTCGCAAAATACAGGCACACCGCGACTTCCGAACGAACAGTGCTCATGACCAATCACGCTTTAGACCTTTGAAGACGAATATTTGAATCAAAGCAATAAAAAAGCCACGATACAAGTCGTGGCTTTTATAGTTCTAAAGGTATTTTTAAAAGAGCGATGATCTACATTTACACCTTACGACGAGTCCATGCTAATGAGAGAAGTCCAAACCCAAGAAGAAATGCTGTTGAAGGTTCAGGTACAGATGTCGGTGGTAATTTGGTTCTAAAAATCTGAAATTCACCTTCATTACTTCCACTATCATTTAAATTTGGAGTTCCCCACATCCAATCTGC
>Ga0209290_1001199_pt1 | contig 13475 bp, 12 predicted proteins | sample EN1Hudsemesocosm_2_FD_184632 | JGI IMG/M metagenome (GOLD analysis project Ga0209290, IMG submission 184632) | Methane-oxidizing microbial communities from mesocosms in the Hudson Canyon - EN10B Hudson Canyon (SPAdes) (version 2) | ecosystem: Environmental > Aquatic > Marine > Cold seeps... | reverse complement strand
CTTTAATGCCCTTAATTTCTCCTCTCATGATTAATTCACTGATGGTAGGCGTTCCTAGTAGAATTTCGATAGCTGCCGCTCTTTTCTTATCGACTGTTTCAACTAAGCGCTGTGATACAAAGGCTCTCAAGTTAAGAGACTGGTCTGTTAGCAATTGCCCTCGACGCTCCTCAGAGAAGAAGTTGATAATACGGTCTAGTGCTTGGTTGGCATTATTCGCATGCAGGGTGGAAATGCATAGATGACCCGTTTCTGCAAAAGCCAGGGCATGCTCCATGGTTTCTTTGTCTCGAATTTCACCAATTAATGCTCAAGTTTCGGGATTCAAAGCAGGTAGTAAAGACAAAGTAACTTGATGATTTAAAAGAGGTTGATGCCTCATTGTGGCAAAATACTTGTTGTCTAGACAAAGTAAAAAACAACAAGAGACATCGAATGAATTCTGCCACAATGCCCTTGAATTCTCCATTATTAACCGCTGACTTACTTGGCCAAACAAACCTTAAAATTGATAATACATTTAGCTCAACATGGAAGAGCCTGCGCTTTAATATTATGTTACTTCAATCTAAGTTTTCTAAGCGCTCAGGGGTGCCTGCCAGCGATGTTGTTTACCTGTTAATGCTTTGGGTTTGGCTAAAAGTAGACTCTGTTGCCATGTCTTCAAAGGATGCTCTATTAAGCTTCTCTGCGGCAAAAAAGATGTTCTATATGACCTACTTAACCGCGAAGACTTAGATTGGCGAAAGCTACAACGATTGACTGCTAAAAAAGTACTCAAGACTAACCATAAAAATAAGACCAGCGCCTTTGTTATTGATGACACAGTAAAAACAAGGCGCGGTAAAAAGATGCCTGGTGTTTCCAGCCATTTTGATCACTTAACTGCTCGTTGCGTGATGAGTCAGCAAATAGTGACGCTCGATGTCGTTAATGATGAGCAATTTGTTCCCGTTGATAATGAAATATTTATAAGTGAGGTTAAGAAGCAAGCGTTAGACTATAAATTTAATGATCACCGCAGTATTGCAGCAAAACGCTACGAGAAATCAAAGCAACAAACCAAGCCAAAAATGGTATGTGACATGATAGCGCGAGCTATACGCGGCGGCATTAACGCCGATTACTTTTTAGCCAATGCATGGTTTGCGACCAAGCATATTCTCAGAATGACTATTGAACACTCACTTGTAGCCATTGTCAGAATGAAAAAGAACAAAGTGAAATACCGACTAATTATAAATGGAAACGCCCACTTACTTTGTGCTCAGGAGCTATACAATCAGCACGTCAAAGGTCACTGGCAAACCCTTAATCATACGCCGTATCAAAGTAAGTCTATCGTTATTGAGCTGAACCTCGCAAGCTCAGCTAAAGAGCCAGCCCAATGGGTTAAAGTGAAATTACTCTTTGTTCGTTCAGTAGATGAAAGCAAGCAACAAGCAAGTAAACATGATTGGGCGTTATTTTTAACGATGGGTAGCCAACTTGAAGATGAAAAAATACTTGAGATCTATGCGCTGCGTTGGGGGGTTGAAGTTTACTTCAAAGAAGCCAAACAAAAGCTAGGTTTTTTAAAAGAGCAAAGCCGACATTACAGTGCTTATATTGCCTCAATACACCTAACAGGCTTAAGGTTTTGCATGCTGTTGTATGCCAAGCAAGAATACTTGACGAGGCTTAGTGACGTAAGAAAGGATTTCGAAGAAAGTTTGAGTTGCCTGAATTTTGCCAGTAAATTGTGGGGATTGTTCAAAGCGTTGATCGCGGGTGCATTAAATGAAACGGCAAGTTTAACAAACGTTGATAAATCTGACGTCTTAAAAAAGATATAGGACACCGTTGTCGATTTTTTTACGCAAGCCATGCAAATGGATAGCTTTACCTTACGGCAAGAAGCCCTAGAATAAGGAACAGTTCACTTTTATTGGCTAAAAGTGAACTCCGAAACTTGAGTATATAAAAGACGTTTGCAAATTAAATGAGAGTTATAGAGTAATAGCTAGAGAAGGTGTTAGTGTCAATGCTGGCCCAAATAAGGATTATGACGTTACTGGAAAGTTGAAACTAGGGATTGTTGTCAAAAAATTAGCGAAGATGATGACTAGATGTTAGTTGATAGTCTAGGGGGTGGGCTTGTTGATGGTTACGTCTTAAAGGGATATTTGGCAATAATATAGAACCAAAAATAAGCACAGAACAGGAGCAAACTAGTGACACCGGTAAGCTTTTTTGTAGGATGTTAACTTAAAAACCATTGACGACTCAGATACAAACTGCGCTATCGATCGCTGCCTTGCTCTTCTCTTACTAGTTGCTAGAATGGTTCATATACTGTACATAATTCCAATAAAATAAAGATATGTAAAGGGGCCGATTAATGATGATAAAAATGCTGTTCCGTCCTGCAATGGTCATCATGAATCGCTTATCATACCCTCTTAAGTTTGCAATAGTTTCTGCACTGTTTGCGGTGCCTCTCACCATCACCAGTGTCCAAACAATTTTAGATCGTCAATATGAAATTAGTTCTGTCGAATATACGCATCAAGGTATGCTTAGAATAAAAGCATTTCATTCAATTATCACGGAACTTGAACGACTTCGCGATCTGAGTATCACCCAAAGAATACCTGATAATTCAAAGTTAACAGAACTATTTGAAACAAGTCGTAAAAAAGCCACCCTTGGTTTGAATAACTACATTCAAGATAAGCGCTTTGAACATAATCGACTACTTTCATTGACAGCCCGAAGCCTTCAAATCTCGCTTAATAAATTGCAGACCAGTACAGGTTCAGAAGGTGATACTGTTTATAATATATTTGATAATGTCAATTTCCTCATCGATGATGCTTATACATTGCAATCGAAAATTGCTAATGAGCATGGCTTACTGTCAGACCGAGACATTCTAGCGACACAACTGACAACATTGCTTATTAAGGATTTTCAACCCCCTATGGAAGCAATGGGGCGTGCGCGGGCTTACGGGATCTACTTTATTAATGCAGCAGTCATAGGGTCCCAAGGCATCACTCTTCTTGAAGATACACTTCAAAAATTAAGTCGTCTGGAAGAACGTTTGCATCAACGCTTTACATTACTCTTTTCTTCCCACTCAGAGCTTCTAAACAGCAAATCTATCGACCCTGACATATTGGCAAATATGAATGAGGTTAGTTATCTAGTTGAAGAAAAACTACTGTTAGACCCTGACCTAACCATGTCTTGGAAGGACTACTATCAAAACACTAGCCAAGCAATTGAACAAATGAACATGCTTCAACTTGAAATTGTTAACTTCTTATTAAGCCACTACCAACGACGAGCGCTGGAACTAAAGCACGAGCGCAAACTGTACGCTATGAGTGTCGGGGCTCTTATCGGTTTGTTTCTCTACTTGTTCGTGGGTTTTTACCTGACTGTCAGGAATTCTATTCAAGGTCTATCACAAGCGGCCCTGCATGTTGCTGAAGGGGCGCTTGATGAGGAATTCGTTATTGAGTCGCATGATGAAATGGGAAAATTGGCCAAAGTATTTGATATCATGAGAAGCCAACTTAAGGAGCGCCACCAACAGCTGATAGAACAAGCGATAACCGATGGGCTTACCGGTATTCATAACCGTAAGTATTTCAATGATAGGTTGATCGAGCAAATAGCCCTATGCCGCCGAATTAAGGAGCCTATGACATTGTTGCTTCTCGACATTGATCATTTTAAGAAGCTCAATGACACCTACGGACATCAAGCGGGTGACTATTGCCTTCAAGAAGTCGCTAAGCACTTGAAAAAATGTCTTGGCCGACGAAGCGATGCCGTTTCGCGGTATGGTGGCGAGGAATTTACAGTCCTCCTGCCAGCTACTGACCTCCCTGGAGGTAAAAAAGTGGCGGAGCAACTTTGCGACGGGATTCGTAAGCTCCCTCTCGAATACCATTCCCAAGTACTAAACGTCACTATTAGTATCGGTATCGCCTGTACCGAACACATAGATGACTTTAATGAAGATAACTTGGTAAGTTTAGCCGATAACGCACTTTATCATGCAAAAGAATGCGGTCGCGATCGAGCCGTAAGTGCACACGAAGCTAGCTAAAAACTTAGATAAGTTCTTATTAAAGAGTTAATTGAAATGACATTACCAGAGTGAAACTTACCTATGACCTCATTGACCAAATATCTACTGTCAAAGATCACTATTTTCAGTTCTCTCCCCCCACAAGTCATTACCCAAAAAGTTAATGCCGTACAACTGACGACTGTATTGCTTTTACTAAGCCTAAATCAGCATGGCTATGCTGCGGTATCAGAAGAGCAATTAAAAAATCTGGGCACTAAGTTAACACCACTTGGCGCAGAGCGCGCTGGAAATAAATCAGGAACCATTCCTGAATGGGTAGGCGATAAAAAAAAGGCAGACTTGATCGCAGTCACACTTGCCGACGACACACCACTCTTTACCATTACAGCTTCAAATGCAGACCAGTACGCAGAACAACTTAGCTTAGGACAAAAAACACTCTTTGCCGCTTACCCAGACACCTTTCGTATGCCGGTTTATCCCTCCCGCCGCCTACATAATGTACCTAAAAGCCAATATGCAGCGGCACGAAAGAATGCTTTAGAATCAAAATTGGTCGATAATGGCAATGGCTTTACAAATGCTTGGCCAGGTGTCCCCTTTCCCATTCCACAGAACAGTTTGGAAGTGTTGTGGAATCACATGATCAGCTGGAAAGGGCTTTATCTTAAAGCCAATATAGTTGAAGCCGCAGTATATTCAAATGGATCGGTGTCTATTATCAAAAGCACGATGGAAGTGGCCATGCCTTTTTATGAACCAAACCGTGAAAAAATAACGGACAACAGCGTTTTTCTCTATTATATGACCACGACGCGTTCACCAGCGCGTTTAGCAGGAGGAGCGAGTTTGTCTTATGAATCCACTAACCCCATACTTTACCCTAGAAAAAACTGGATCTATGTCTCCGGTCAGCGTCGTGTGCGCAGGCTTCCAGCCTTAGAGTATGACACGCCCAATATGAATTCAGAACATATACGCGTAGTGGATGAAATTAACCTGTTTAATGGATCACCAGACCGGTATAACTGGCAACTAATGGGTAAAAAGGAAATATACATCCCCTACAATAACAATGCATTAGCCCAAAACACAAAAGACTATGATAATTTACTGACACCTTACCATCTTAATCCTGCATCAACGCGTTACGAATTACATCGAGTCTGGGTGTTAGATGCTACGCTTAAAAAAGGAAAGCGTCATGTATACCCTCGCAGGATACTTTATATCGACGAAGATAGCTGGAGTGCAGTTATTGCTGAACAGTACAATAGCAAAAATCAACTTTGGCGTATCAGTCTTTCTTATACCCAATACTACCCAGATATGCCTGGAACAATGGCAGTATTAGATGCCTTTCATGACCTAACAAAACAGTCACATTACATCCAATTGTTTACCAACGTTAAAGGAGACGCAATTCAGTTTTTTAATGTAATGCCGGATAAAAAATATTTTTCACCTGCATCACTGAGACGAAATTCTATACGTTAAAGTTGGTCTAAAGTGCATTCCTTTACCGAATCCATATATTCAACGATGCTATCTCGCTGTAACATCTCTTCAATACAGAAATACACCACTTTAAGGCGCATGGGGGTCGCTACTCAAAACTACTTGTATTTCCTTAATATAGTTTCAATATCACCTCGTTCCTTCATTCGTATTAAGGCTGCATTAATTTGAGAAATGGGGAAAGGAGTTTTGGTGCAAAGACCTAATCGCTCTGACACTTCTGCGGCTGAGTAACCTCGTTCAACAACTTGCTAAACGGCTTCTTTCTTAAATTCATTGGTATATCGTTTGCCTTTGCTCATAAACACCTCAGGTTGAGTTACACTTTAACTCTTTTGAGTGTCTAGCAAAATCTGGGAAGTCCAGACAATTATCCCTGAAGTGCTAGATGACTTCGTTAGTGTAGGAAATCCTGTCAAGGGCTTGAAGCTGCTTATCGGCTAGGCTTACAAACTCAGGCTCCGATTAAAGCTATTTATTGGAGTAATAGACCAGCGCGTGACTTTAAAAATTGGCAATGAGCTTGTACAGGTCAAGCATGTTGCTGAGAAAAACTGAAATGGGTTGGAAAGCCAGAGGGAGCTTTACTTAGAAGTTTACTAGTGATGTCGCCAGAGTCAGTTGACTTCGCTAGTATTAAAGTAGCAATCAGGCGTTTATCGTTAACTAGGCAGGAATCAGTATTCTTACTACATAAGCTTAGTGAGATGGCTGTACTTCAACACTGGCGTCATAAACTGCAATAATTTGAAATGCTACTAGCATGATGAATATCCAGATTTTTAACTGTGCCTGAAAAAAGTGCTATTAGTGCTTGTCATGACATAAGAACACATTATTAGAGTGAATCAAAAAAGCCTCAGGACTCGCTACCTGGTTGGCATTCTTTGTGTTTCTTAGAAATAGCTAAGTCAGCTTACTGCTCCAAATTTCGAACAAATCTAAACCCACCTGCCGCTTCCTTCATTGTATAAAGCACTGCCTGTCGTTTACCGCCAGCATGTTTTTTACCGGTATCAATAAGAAGCTCCGCTTGGTCAATGCGTCGCCTAAAAGAACTCTTCTGGATTGGTTTACCTATTACTAATTCATGTACTCGTTGAAGTTCCGGTAGGGTGAACGCTTTGGGTAGGGCGAATGCTGGGACAATCGAATAAAGTGCCTTTTGTTTTAGTCTCTCCCGTGAATATTCTATTAATGCTTTGTGATCAAATGCGATATCTAGTGTTTCGAGATCATCAATTGAGTGCCATTGAGCATCAGAGACCGTATCGATGTGAGTGCTGCAATCTTGGTATGCGATTAAGGCTGTATAGCACGCAGTAACCGACCAGCCACGTTTGTCTCGTTGAGCGTTACCACGACACTCTAGCTGTTCAATATAAGGGGGTTCAATACCTGTCTTTTCTTGAAGGATACGAATTACTGCATCTTCAAGGGTGTTGTCCTTACTTAAATCTATAAAACCGCCAGGTAAGCCCCAATGATTTTGATCAGGGTGATTGGCCCTTTTTACCAAAAGAACTCTTAAACGGTCATCGTGACAAGTAAATAAGACACTATCGACAGTAAATATAGGGCTATCAAAAATAGTTTTATCGTAGTTTTTTAAAAATTTAGCTTCACTCATGGCTTTACTCAAACATATGTATTGCAAGTCTTATTGTAGGTGATTGATCTGTGGTTGCAATCTTATTGTGTCTTAGGGTCACTTTTAAATTGGCATTATAGTGTCTATAAGACACTATAAGTATATAGTGACTTATAGACACTAAATGAAATCTGAGGAGATTAGTTATGTTTAGCATTAAGTATTATAAAGCTGACGCATCCACATTTGTGATTAAGACAGTGAATGGCAATATCAAGAGTAAAGGGAAGGGTTTGAGCTTTTTTTACAATACGGTGGCAAGTTCAATAGCGGCATTGCCGATAAATGTTCAGGAAGCGCCGTTTATTTTTGGACTTCAAACGGGTGACTTTCAATCGGTGAGGGTACAAGGACAGGTTAGCTTCAGAATAAGTGAAGCAGAGAAAACGGCAGATATGCTGAACTTCTCGCTGGCACAGGATGGTGTGTTATTTATATCTGAAGACCCCATGAAATTAAGTGACCGTGTGATACGGAATCTGCAAACGACAGCTCAAAGCACTTTACAGAATTGTACCTTAAGAGAAGCGCTAGTGGCAGTTCAATCATTAGCATTTAGCATTCAAAGTCTGCTTTTGGCACGAACAAGCTTGCTTGTACCGTTTGAGATGCTGGTAGTTGGCCAGATTATTGAGTTTACTGTGTGAGCTGTAGTGTAGGCTTTAAATAATGCCGTTTTTTTCGGTATTTCTCCAAAGCTTGAAAAAGCTAGTTCGAAATAACCGTCTAGCCTCTAGTGTATGCATTTATAAATGCTACGAGTAGCTAGACGGAGTTGGGTTTTTAATCATTCATTTTTCTTTCTAAAACGCCATCGTCAATCATCTGGTCCAGATGCTCATACAGGGTCTTCTTAATGGAGCGAAAGTTTAAGCCCAAGTCTTGCTTTGCATAACGGTTATCAAAATTCAGTCGATAGCCAACGTTTTTCCTAATATATTCTCTATCCATCCCTGTCTTTGGTCCCAGTAACCATATCAACAGCTTTGGTAGCTCTCTGGTGGGAAAAGAGAATTGAGGATATTGTGCTTTTAATATTTTAGCGACATCTAACATAGGTAGGGTGCTGGATACCAGTATGTGCCTACCCTTTGCTGAAGGGGTATATCCGGAATTGATATGAGCAGTGGCAACATCTCTCACATCAACCATAAACAGGTCGACATTCGGGACACCTCTACTGAGCCCACCATTTGCCATTTCTCTAATAATTGACAAACTGGTTGATGCGCTATTCTGTGTAAATGAAGGGCCAAATATAAGGCCTGGGTTTAACACGACCAAATCCCAGCGGCTTTGCTGTTTATTGATTAACCATGCCTCTTTTTCTGCAAGTAGTTTTGAGTAATCATAAGGTTGATGATCAATTCTACTCGTCGTATTCCAGTGCTCTTCTGTAAAACCGTCCGCTCCTACTCGCTTAGCCTCTTTAGCATCACCAAAAACCGCTGCAACACTTGAGGTAAGGACCACACGTTTTACTGATGGTGTGTTATTAACGGATGTCAGTACGTTTCTAGTTCCCTTTAGTGCAGGCTCTATCAATTGTTTATTGGCATCTTTTATCCCACGAATAACGAAAGGTGACGCCATGTGATAAACCAACTCACATCCAGCCATCGCCTCTTCGTAACTTCCTTCCTTCAGCAAGTCAGCAGAGAACAACACCAATTGTCCTTTACTGGCAGAAGCCATTTCCTCTAAGTGGCCTACTTTATTTTTATTCGATGGGTCCCTGACTGCGGCGTGCACCGTTAAGCCTTCATCTAGAAGCCGTTTAACTACCCAAGAAGCAACATAACCGTTGGCACCGGTTACTAGAACTGGACTGCTTTTATTAATATTCATGTTGTACCTCAATACTCAAATAAGTGAAAAACGGGCGTAGATCCTAATTCACGATTGCTTAGCAACTTGGGCCTGAAATGATTTGTTTGATAGTTGTGTTTGACAGTACCTGGGAAATGTTACGTCCTTAGCCATCTTATATTCGATATCTGATGTTGCAGCGGCACAATCGGTTATTAAAGTCGCGTGGTAGCCAAACTCAACAGCATCTCTAACACTTGAATCTAATCCTATGTTTATAAAGGGCCCAGCAAATACGAGATGCTCTATATCCTTATCTTTTAACGTCTGATGTAAAGAGCTGCCTGAAAAAGCGCTTAACCCCGTCCGGTCGTCGATGATCGTATCTTTCCCGGTAGGTAATATAGACCGTTCTAATAATCCGGTAGGCAGCACTTTAGATACATAACCTCCTACTTGAATATGGCCTTTCATTATTTGGTGAGCGGGTGTTTCAAAAATGGGCTTAATGTGGTCTGTATAGGGGATATATATGATGCCCATCCCCTGTGCTCGAGCAAATGCTATCAACGAGCGCATATTTTCTTTAAGGTTCACAGTCTCAGCAACTTTCGAAACTGATTGCCAGCCGGTTTCCTCTGGAAGTAAAAACTCTTTCTGCACATCGACTAATACCAGCGCCGTACGATTTGCAGGATATCTACGATAGTTTTTTAGCTTTCTATTCGCGAGAAATTTCATGGACTCACTCATTAGATTATTTAACATTTCAAGCTCTCCTTATGAAAGACCGACCAAAAAATCTTTGGTGTTTGTTAGGTGATGTGCCAGCAAGGGATAATTCACCTCTACCGCTGCTTTATGATCCCTGGGAGTCCACGCACTTACCGCATCATCGAGTAGAGTGACGTGATACCCAAGATCAATTGCACTTCGGGCGGTTGACTCAATACAGGTATTTGAGAGAAAGCCCGCCAGAACAACATGAGTAATTCCTTTTTGTGCCAACTGTTCATGCAGGTTGGTTCCCGTAAAACCGCTAGAACAATCATGCTCTGAAGATATGATGTCACCCTCTCGTGGTAAGAAGCTGGGGTAAAACTCACTGCCAAAACTATTAGCTTTGAAGCTAGAGGTCATCTTCTGAAGTATTTGTGATGGATGGAGATATTTTCGATCAGAAAAACTTCCTTTTTTATAACGATGGTGTGGTGCATAGGCAATCACCCAACCCTCGTCTCTACAGCGCTCGGTAACAGCTTGCATATGTTCAAGTAAATTTACTTGCTTCGATACTTTACTCACCAATGGCCACGCTTTTCCTTTAGGAGACATAAAGTCGTTGTAGGGATCGACTAAAATAATGGCTGTATTTTTACTAGGATATTCCATGCTGTGTGCCTCACAATTTTCTGTTCTTTAAGAGCTATTTCTTCTGTAGTTAGACTATCGCTAGCCACCTTAGAAGACAATCAGTAAAAACTAAGGCATTAATAAGTTATACTTAGTAATGCCTTTTATGATTTATTTATATAATTGTTTTATATCAACTAATGTAGATAAGTAATTTAGAGTATTTACTAATATTAATGAAACTTGTGATTAAGAGGGAAAATGAAGACTCCACCACTCCAATTGTTACCTGCTTTTGAGGCAACCGCGCGACATTTGAGTTTTAAAAAGGCTGCTGACGAGCTTTGTGTGACGGCTTCCGCAATTAGTCAGCAGGTAAAACAACTCGAATCAATTATCAATACCCAGCTATTTATTCGCACTACACGTAATGTCAACCTCACTGATAATGGTCGCCAGTTTTATGAACTTGCACAGAACCTTCTTAACGATTATCAAAGAGAATATGGCCGTTTTTATCGCTCAATTGGAACGCCATCTCTGCGTATTGGAACATCGGCCTATATAGCGTACGACATCATCATTCCTGCTCTTCACTCCATTACAAGCGAGAATGCGCCCTTTGATCTACGAATTGAAACATCCGAAGGTGTTGCTGATTTCGATGAAGAGCAATATTCAGGAGCGATTAGAATCGGTGAAGGCGATTGGCCTGGATTGACTAGTCGACTACTTCAACCAATGAGTGCAACCATAGCAGGGTCACCCGAATTTGTGGCAAGTAACTCAGTGCCTAGTCTTGAGGACTTACGAAACATGCCTCTAATCCATGCGCGTACTCATATAAATGATTGGGAAGCTGTTTCTGATTCGCTAGGGATCAACTTATCAAAGAACAAACAAATATACTTTGATAGCTATCTTGCGGCGGTAGGGGCTGCTGAACAAGGATTAGGACTAATTGTCGCTTTGTTACCCATTACCAACACTCGAATCAAAAATAAACGATTAGCGCCTGTTTTTAATACTAGTTTGCCGGTAGAAGGTAGGGGGTTCTATTTCGTACAACGGATTCAAAAAGAACCTTCACCTTATATTGAAGAAGTGTACCAATGGGTAAAGGGGTTGTTTGAAGAACTCTAGCTAAAATTAACTCTCGCTCCTTTGTCTTTTCGGTTGTAAATTTTCTCATAAACAAATGCTCTAAACCACTGATGCATTGGGTCGTGATGCATGCGTGCGTGCCAGAACATAGATATATCAAAAGTGGGTACCTCGAAGGGGGCCGCGACGATCGAAAATTTTTCTGTGTCGACATAGCGACGAACAAAATGTTCTGGTAAAAGAATCATGTAATTTGTCGTGGCAATAATTTCTAATGCAGCAAAAAAATGTGGCATTCTTACCGCTACATTTCGCTCGAGGCCTTGTTTTTTGAGCATGTCGTCAACTTCACTAGTCCCCGTGCCTTTGTGACTGATTAAAATATGCTTGAGCCTCAGGTATTGTTCAATATTGAGCCCTGTTTCATTGGGGTGTCCTTTACGTACTACCCCCTGGAAACCATCGCTCGCCACCATGCGCTGATAGATATTAGGTGGTGGCTCAGTCGCTCCGCCAATAATCAAATCAACCTTATTGTGTTCTAGCTCCGTCATCAAATTAGAACGCCAATCTACAGCTGTTATTTTAATGTTAGGGGCGGCCTCATTCAACAGAGGAATCAATCTGGGCAGTAATGCATGAGTGCCGTAATCATTGGTCGCCAAGTGAATATTGCCTTCGGCCGTCATTGGATCGAAGGATTCAGGCGCCAGCAAAGTGTTTACCTGCTCAAGTATCGCCGTTAAAGGCAAATGAAGTCGTTCAGCCTTATTGGTTAGAGACATGTTTTTACCAGATTTAACTAAGAGTGGGTCGCTAAAGTCCTGTCTGAGCCTGGAAAGTGTACGACTGACTGCAGACTGGGTTAGATTAAGTTGATTTGCAGCACGAGTAACGTGCCTTTCATCCAAAAGTACTTTTAGTGTAACCAGAGTATTCAGATCAAATCGCTTAAGAGAGCCGATATCCATGCGTTAAACCACCTTTATTAAAATTTGTAGAATAACTATCATGATTTTAAATCATGATAGTTATTCTTTGAATGAATTGTACTCATGTAAACCGATGGAGCACAATAGCAACTCATCAACATAGCTAACCCCGCTTGCATAGGAGTGTTTATGACTCAAGCTAATGAAGTATTATATGATAAGTCGATTGAAGTTTGCTGGTCGGACTGTGATGCCAATCAGCATATGAGACATTCAGCATATTCAGATATGTGCGCCCATACACGTATTGGTTTTTTGCAGAAAATTGGTATGGATAGTGACTGGTTTAAAAAGCACGGCATCGGTCCCGTTCTGTTTAGGGAACAAACCGAATATTTTGCCGAACTATTTATGGGTGAAATGGTTAGTGTCACCGTTGAATTAGGCGAATTGACGGGCTCGTCTAAATCAGTCTGCTGGGTAAATAAGCTTTACAAACAAAATGGTGACTTGGCCGCTAAACATCAAGTCGTTGTAGGGTGGATGGATATTAAATTGCGTAAGGTAGTTAAACTACCTTCGCTGATTGTTGCTCATGGATTGAAAGAGCAGGAAGCTGAAGTAGCCTGAACTAAGTAAGGCCCTTGATAGGTAATTTTACGGACATAATATTGTCATTTGATAACGACACAATTATGTCCGCTTTTCGCAACGAAGCAGTCGTCAGTAAATCACTAATTAATGATGGTTAAATCGATTTTCAAGGTGAAACTCACTTAACAGTACGATGTCTGCAAATGGCACGCTGTTGTCATTGGAGTTGGGTAAACAGTATTTTGAGGAGATAAAAGCAGTCGAGAGAACTAGGGGCTTACCACTCAGACTAAGGAAGATAATAATCCCCATTTCGCGACTCTTCGAAATACCTGTCATATTTTCCGCTATCTTTTAATTGTTTTAACCCCTTATTAAATAATCGTATCAATCGCTCATTACGTTTAATTTTCTTGGAAAAAATTAA
>Ga0209290_1001196_pt1 | contig 13483 bp, 13 predicted proteins | sample EN1Hudsemesocosm_2_FD_184632 | JGI IMG/M metagenome (GOLD analysis project Ga0209290, IMG submission 184632) | Methane-oxidizing microbial communities from mesocosms in the Hudson Canyon - EN10B Hudson Canyon (SPAdes) (version 2) | ecosystem: Environmental > Aquatic > Marine > Cold seeps... | reverse complement strand
TGAAGGTAAATGAAATCCGAAAATTTCGTTTGCCATCAAGGCGTTAACAGCGACTTAAACAAGACATTTTAAAGCTCTTTGCTTAAGCGAGGCGCGCATCTTACAGTGTTTCGTTTGATGTTCAACCTCTTTTTGAAAGTTTGTTTTAAGATTTTAAAATCTCAAGTTTTTACTTTCAAATTCAATCAGTTAGAGACTAAAAGCCGCTGTCTGATCGAGGTGGCGCATTCTACTCACTCACAGGGCAGAGTCAACAGGAAAGATAGGGGAATATCACACAAGACAACAACCTAATCGCGTGGATGCAACACCACCTGGACAAGCTTTTCCTCTACATCATCAAGGGTCAACTCCCCCTGCGGGCGATACCAGTTGTGAGACTCGATTAATGACCCACGAATAAAGTGACGCATAAAGCCGCCCTCTACCGTAGTTAGGCCTTGGGAATACAGAGCATCCAACACATTACGCCACATTCCTTCATAGGTTTGACGCAACTCTAGGATAGGGGCCTGAGATTGAGGACTTAATGAGCGCCACTCGGGCACCAGCAACTGAAAGCCTGGGTTATTATCACCGTGAATAGAAGCCAACTCACAACGAATTAAGATGCGTAGCTGCATACTTAGATCATCCACTCCATGCAATGAAGTCTCCATGCCTGCCACCACCCGACGAATACCCTCTTCTACGACGGTGCGCAGAATCGCTTCCTTGTTGGGAAAGTGGTGAAACAGACTGCCAGACAAAATCCCCACTTCCGCCGCCAAGTCACGTACTGTGGTGCGGCCATAGCCTTTTTCCTTGAATAGCTGACCCGCCGCCTTTATGAGACGGCCTTTGGCTGATTCAGGCTCTGTTACCAGCCCCTTTTCTACTAACCCACTTACATCCAACATAAACTCTGTTTCTCTTTGCCAGTGATTGGGCCTAGGCGCAGCCGATACTATTCATCATTCCTAAGCCAGCTTAAAAACCACCTACTTAAGCAAGCGCTTGCTTCATGGGCTATTTTTAAACATTAATCCCCTCAAAACAAGCAATACCGAGTTTTACACTGAACTTTGCCACCACTGGCGCCGCACTAGAGCATTCATCCCGAACATCGCCATCCCTGGCACCGCGTCATTGCTTACATGGAAGTAAGTACTTAGGATTTGCCTGGAGCAAAAATCCTGACCGTTCATCCTGACATCGCCGCTCCTTGCCATCCCTGGCACCGCGCCATACCGTTCATCCTGACATCGCCGCTCCCTGCCATCCCTGGCACCGCGCCATACCGTTCATCCTGAACATAAAAAACCCCGGGTCTTGCGAGCCGGGGTTTTCGTCAAACAACACTCAAGGGCAAACCTAAAGCATTGAACGACCTTTCTTAGCGGCTATACGCAAACGCAGCGCATGCAACTTAATAAAACCAGCCGCATCTTTTTGATCGTAGGCACCAGCATCATCTTCAAAGGTGGCAATACTCTCATCGAACAAAGTATCAGGAGAGCGACGACCAACAACGGTTACATTACCCTTGTATAACTTAAGCTTAACGTCACCATTTACATGGGACTGAGTTTCATCGATGGCGGCCTGCAGCATTTTACGCTCAGGACTCCACCAGTAACCGTTGTACACTAACTCGGCGTAGCGTGGCATCATCTCGTCTTTAAGGTGAGCAGCGTCGCGATCCAGAGTAATAGACTCAATGGCTCGGTGCGCTTTCATCATCACAAAACCGGCTGGGGTTTCATAACAACCACGGGCTTTCATGCCCACGTAGCGGTTTTCAACGATGTCGGTACGGCCCACACCATTCTCACCGGCAACCTTGTTCAGGTATTCCATGATAGTAGCAGCTGACATCTCTTTGCCGTCAATGGACACCGGGTCGCCATTTTTATAACCAAGGGTTAAATAGGTTGGCTTGTCCGGTGCGTTTTCAGGAGAGACGGTCCACAACCACATATCTTCTTCTGGCTCGTTCCAAGGATCTTCCAGCAAGTCACCCTCATAAGAGATGTGCAACAAGTTGGCATCCATTGAGTAAGGCGACTTTTTGCCTTTCTTCTTCTCAACCTGAATACCATGCTCATCACAGTAAGCCATCAATTTTTCACGGCTGTTTAGATCCCATTCGCGCCATGGGGCCACTACCTGCACACCCGGCTTAAGGGCATAAGCACCCAACTCGAATCGCACCTGGTCGTTACCCTTGCCGGTAGCACCGTGAGAGATGGCGTCGCTTCCAGTTTCATTGGCAATTTCAATTAAACGCTTGGCGATCAAAGGGCGCGCAATGGACGTACCTAGGTAATATTCACCTTCGTACAAAGCATTGGCTCGAAACATTGGAAATACGAAGTCGCGAGCAAATTCTTCACGCAAGTCGTCGATGAATATTTCTTTGATACCCATGGCTTCGGCTTTAGCACGAGCCGGCTCTACTTCTTCGCCCTGACCTAAGTCAGCGGTGAAGGTGACTACTTCGGCCGAATATTCTTCTTGAAGCCACTTGGCAATAACAGAGGTATCCAAACCGCCGGAATAAGCCAATACAATTTTGTCGATCTTGGACATGTAATGCTCCTAAGCCAATGTCTCCCATCCCACTAGGACAGGTACTCATAAATTAAGGGGGCGTATTCTACCGACTCTGCGCAAATTTCGCCAGCACTGCCCTTAGGGACCGGCTATTAATTTAATGATGCGCTTTGACCCATAGTGCCTATAGTTATTTATAGCCAAGGGAGAGCTCATGAAACTATTTGTCACCACTTTCTTCAGTATCGTGCTGTGCAGCGCCTGCGACATCACCGGCGACATTCACACCACCAATATAGATGGCTATGACTTCAGCCTATACGAGGTTCAAAGATACTGCTCTGTGGCGCGTTTAGGAGATAGATACTTGGCAGTAAATTGCAAGCTGGCCAAGCTCAAGCCGGTTACCCAGCAATGTGAAGGGGAAATTTACGGTGGCTTGGCCGACGTGGATTTTCATTGCAAGGCCGCTGGCCTAAGAATGCTGTCAGATTATTGCAAGGTTAAGATGTTCGGGGTCAGCGAGGGTGGCCTAAGATGCCGCATATAGGCAGTAAAACCCAGTTACAGGTAGGACGGCAATGTAAGCGCTGTTGACTATAGTTAAGGCAGGATCAAGGAGAACTCATGTATAAATCTGCCATATTCTTAATATTTATGCTGGGCTGCACAATGAGCCAGGCAGCCAAGGATGTGAACGCCACGTACATTAAGGGCTATGAATTCAGTGTTCGTGACGTGCAAAAGTACTGCAAGGCCAAACGAGAAAGTGGCGACGCCCTGTCCATTCAATGCAAAGACAAACGACTTAAACCAGTAGAGCGCAGTTGCGAGGGATGGATAACCGGCGGACTGGATTTCGCTAGGTTTAGCTGCGGTGGTGGCCTTTGGGTACTCAACAAGGTTTGCAAAATTGAGATGATTGGCCACACCAAAGGCAACGTGAACTGCGTATTTTAACCATACACAGTTTTATGCCTCAATTTTAGCCAACCCTTTACCCTAAAACTCTAGTGATAAATTCGGCCATGTCCTTTATTTGCCTGGGGCTCACTGAGTGAGCCATGACATATTGTTTATATTCAGGTTTTAACCCCAATCCCTGCACCTGACTCAATGCCAAACGGCCCAAGGTCTCTGGCACCACATTGTCTTCACTGCCGTGAAAGATCATCACAGGTAACTGCTGATTACAGGCCTTAAGCTCTATGGTGTCTGGACTGGCCACATAGGTGGACAGGGCCATTAAACCTGCCAGGGGCCGCTCAAAATTTAACGCCGTCTGGTACGCCACCGCACCACCCTGTGAAAAACCCGCCAGCACAATGCGCTCACTGCTAATGCCCCGTGCTAATTCGCGCTCTATCAAGTCTTTTACCTGTTGCGCCGAGTTCATGAACTGTTGCAGGTTAATTTTACGCTGCACATCGATGGACAAGATGTCGTACCAGGCCGGCATAGTCATGCCCCCATTAATACTAATGGGAATGGACGGCGCATGGGGAAAGATAAACCGAATTTGCAAATCCGTATCGGTTTTTTTAGACAAGCCTAAAGCCGGCACGATAGCAGCAAAATCGTCACCACTGGCACCCAATCCATGCAACCAGATAACGGCGGCATTGGCTTTTTGTTCTGGCTCCATTTCGATGGCAGGTAAATAATTCATATGGGCTCTCATTCAGCCTTGAAGACTGTCAATTAATCTCTTGCAGCAATTGCCGTGGCGACGCCTTCAAAACATCTCGGTTGGCATAAAAGCCGGCAAATAAAATACTGCTTAACGCCAATAGCGGCACCATTAACCACAAGGTTATATGGGGCTGCCAGCTTACCTTAAAAATAATCACATACAATGCCAAGCTAATGCCTTCAAACGACAACAATGCCAACAGACTGCTCACCAATGCCAGAGTAATGTACTCACTGCGAATACGACTTCTTATGGTGGCCTCACTTGCACCAAACGTTCGATACAAGGCTGCCTCATGTTTACGCAAACTCAAGGTGCTCAACAAGGTCGCAAACATCAATACCATAGCGCACAGCAATACCAGCAATAAGATGGCCTCCACCGCCAAACTGGTTTGCGCCAATATTTGCCGAACCTGATCTAGAATTTGTTCAATTTCGATGACAGTGACTGCCTTAAACTGTTGATTTAGCTGCAACAACCACCGACCTTCCTGGGGCGGTAAATAGAAACTATTAATATAGGTGTGATGGAATTGACTGAGCACTTCAGGGGTAAATACTACATAAAAATTAGGCCTAAAGTTATCCCACTTCACGCTACGAAAGCTGGCTATCTTGGTCACTAACGTCTGCCCCGCCATATTGAAACTAACGTCATCCCCTATATTCACATTTAAGCGCCTGGCCAACTCCTCTTCTAGTGAAATCCAGTTTACTGCTGGCGACGAATTCTCAGGTAGCTCATCAAACCAATCACCATCGGTAATGGCTTCATCTAAACGTAGGGTATCGCTCCAGGTTAGGTTTAATTCTCGTTTTAACGCTTCCGGCCCTTCATCCTCTTTAAATAAATCGGCCACATCCACATTATTAATATGGGTTAGACGGCCGCGTACCATAGGGTAAAAATCACTGGTGGCCAGGCCTTTATTGCTCATGGCTAACGCAAAGTCATCTTTTTGATCGGGTAAAATATTAATAGCAAAATGATTAGGTGTGCCCTCTGGCACTTGGCTTTGCCAGTTTTCAAACAAGTCACCACGTACAATCCAAATTAATGCCACCGAGGTAAAAATAAAGGCAAAGGCAGCAATTTGAGATCGAGCATAATATTGATGCCGATTTAACTGAGTAAGGCCTAACCTTAAGGTGCTGGGTAAATAGCCCTGAACTCGTTTAAGACCGGCTAACATGGCAGTGGATAACAAACCATAAATGAGCAATAGAAGCGCCAGCCCCACCACAAAGACCACCGACAATATTAGGTTTTTGGTAAGCAAAAAGGCTAACGCCACCATCATGGTCACCGCCAATACAAAAAACACATTGGCTTGCACCGACCTAGGTTTAAGTTCACGCCGCAATACTCGGGCAGGGCTCACCTTGTTTAAATTTAAGATGGGCGCTAAGGCTATCAACATTAAAACCAACGCAGCACACAACATGCTCACCAGTACCGGAGTAAACCGCGCGGGCATCAAATCTTTGGGCAAAATATCGGCCACCACTTCCAGCAATGCAAAGTGCAACACAAAACCAATTAATGCCCCACATACTGCTCCCAGTAAGGCGGTTAACATTAATTTGTATACGAAAATGGTGCGTACCTGTTCACTGCTTGCTCCCAGACAGCGTAACAAAGCCGCGGTATTGAAGTGCCGTTCACTGTAACGCTGCGCACATAGTGCGATGGCCACCGCCGCCAGCAACACACTAATAAGACTGGCCAAAGATAAATATTGCTGCGCCTTGCCAAGGGCACTGCTGACATTCTCTTGCCCGTCCTTAATGCCGCCCAGTTTCTGGGTTTTATCTAACCTAGGCTCTAACCAGGATACAAAATTTGCCACCGCATCTTCGCTGCCAGCGTAATAATGCTTATACCAGATACGACTGCCTTCACCGATAACACCGGTTTTTGCCACATCCTGGCGTGACATGAGCAAACGACCAAATGGGCTAAACAGGCTACCACTGCGGTCGGCGTCTTGCTGTAAGATTCTCTCTATTTGAAAAACACTTTCACCAATTTCGATGGCGCCACCAATGTTGGCATTAAGCTTTTGCAAGATACGCTCTTCGGCCCACACTTTGCCAGGGGCCGGCGCCGCTTTAATAAACTCGCCCTTGCCATAAAATTCGTTGGCCAGTTGGTTGTAACCTTTAAGAGGATAGTTTTCCTGTACCGAGCGCACCCTTACCAACTGCAGCTGATCGTTAGCAAAAGCCATGGTAGAAAAACCCAGGGCTTGGGAATGACTCAATCCCAGCTCACTGGCTTTACGTATAAACTCATCATTTATTTCACGGCTACTAAAAATAGTCAGGTCAGCAGCAATGAGCTCACTGGCACGGTATTGCATGGTGCGGGACAGGCGATCACTGAAACTTGAGATCATGCTCATGCTGACCGCGGCCAACAGTGTGGCCAGAATTAGCAGGCGCTTCTCATTACTGCGTAAATCATTGATCCAGTGTTTGGCCGCTAATAAAAACAGCTTCCAGTGCTTCATGCGGTTAATACCTGTTCGGTTAACACACCATCCTCCAGGTGCACTTGGCGCTGACACTGTTTGGCCAGGTCATCATCGTGGGTCACCAAGATCAGCGTAATACTTTGCTCGCTGTTTAGATTAAATAGCAGGTCGATGATGGTTTGCCCTGTGTGCTCATCCAGGTTACCAGTGGGCTCATCGGCAAATAAAATATCAGGTTCACAAGCGAAAGCCCGAGCAATGGCGACCCTTTGCTGTTCACCACCACTTAATTGATTGGGTTGATGGTCCAGGCGCTCACCTAGGCCTACCTTCTGTAGCCAGCCAACGGCTTTTTTGCGGGCATCGCTTGCAAAACTTAATTCCAAAGGCAGCATTACGTTATCCAGCGCACTTAAGTGAGGTAATAGCTGAAAATTTTGAAAGATAAAACCCACATGATCTTTACGCACACCAGCCCGACCGTCTTCATCAAGGGCAGTAAGGTCCTTACCCTGTAAAAATATATGCCCCGAACTCACCGAGTCCAAACCCGCCAGCAAACTTAACAAGGTGGATTTACCCGAACCACTCTTGCCCACGATGGCCAAGGATTCCCCCGCCTGTACCTTGAGGTTTAAACGAGTGAGTATATCCAGGCTTTGATCGGCCAGAGTCAGGGACTTGCAGACATTTTGAGCATCTATAATAACCATAGCAATATCCGTTTCATGGACTAAAAAATATGCTCTATCCAACCTTGTTTACCCCCATAGTACAAGGGGCATTGGATAACTTTACATTTACCCATAATCCGCTATCTAGAAACTTTAAAACCGGGCTGTTAAACTTTGTCTATCATTCATTGAGTTCCTTCCCATGGCCACCATTGGCACCCACTACATATTAACCGCGTTAGGCGGTGCCAAAGCCCGTGGCCTGGACACTAAGGCCCTGTTAAAAAAAGCCCGCATTCCGGAAAAACCGCTTAAAGATCCCAAGGCGCGCTTTCATGTGGATTTAGTGGCGCGACTTTACGGCAGCATCGCCCAGGAATTAAATGATGAATTCATGGGCTTTACGCAATACCCCATAAAATTGGGCACCTTCGAGTTAATGGCCGATTGGGTCAGTCACAGCACCACACTGGAAGAACTGCTGCAAAAAGGCATTCGCTTTTACAATCAAATTACCGATGAAATTCAGGTGTCGCTGGAGGTGGAAGACGATCATGTTTATTTTACCTCTACTTTTCGCCGCCCTGATCTGGATTTTGAACATTTTTACATAGAGTACTGGCATGTGATCTGGCATAGATTCGCCAGCTGGTATATCGGTAAACCCATCAAATTATTAGGGGCCTATGTAAATTACACACCCTTGGACCCGGATGAATTTGAGGTATTATATCGCTGCCCCACCTACCTAAAAAGTAAATACAACAGGCTAGTCTTCCACAAAAATTACTTGCAAGAACCACTAGTAAAAACCCAACGGGATTTACAGGTATTTTTACGCCGCGCCCCCATCGATTTCCTCACCATACCAGGGGAAGATACCAGTCTCACGGCCCGCATTAACCAGATGTTAGAGCCCAAAGGATTTAAAGAAGAAGATAAATTGCTATTGCCCGGCAGCGAAGCCATCGCCAAGCAATTAGGCATGAGTGAGCAAACCCTGAGGCGCAAGCTCAGCGCCGAAGGCATCAGTTATCAACAGATTAAGGATAATTTACGCCAGGACTTAGCCAACAAGCTATTAAGTAACCGTGCGCTCAATATCGCGCAAATATCTAGGCAACTAAGCTTTAGTGAACCCAGAGCCTTCACTCGCGCTTATAAACACTGGGCAGGGGTGACCCCTAAAGAATACCGCCAACAAAAGCTGGCGAAAAAAAGCAGTCGTTTTTAACGTCTTTATGAGTGGTGCAAGTACTTATCTAAAACGCTCATGAACCTGGTAGTTACTTTTAAATAACTCAGGCATCTTGCTTGGTCGGCCAGATTTAATGTTAATACAGACGTAATCGAGCGTTGCGCGGGCGATGGTGGCCCCATCACATGGGCGAATGATTTGAAACTGACGTGTCGCCCTTAACTTGCCATCGTGTTTGGTCATCCAATTGCCCACCAATAGCTTTTCTCCCAAGTGCGCCGCCACTAGGTAGGTCACATGGCTGTCTCGTACCGCCATGCCAAAGCCCAAATCAATGGCGGTATCAGGGTCAATTCCCGTTTGTTTAGAGTTTTGGCGCGCACATTCATCCAACCAACGAACGTAAACAGAGTTATTCACATGCTGATAACTGTCGATATCCGCTTCCTGAACCACCACCTCCACGGTAAAAGGCTGTGGATGATCCCAGTAACCCTCAACATTTAAATGCCCAGACGCTGGTAGATTCATAGTTAACCCAACTTCAAAAAACCAAAATGCTACCACACCTGAATAATATAACAGCCGCCGAAGCCCACCACAGGGCCTGCGCATCACTGGAATTTAAAGCAATCTTTACCATAATATAACTATACTCAAAGCCGGAAATGATCAATGGCGAGCAATTTAAATTCGGGCGAGAACCGCCGCAAAGACATTCGCTCCAGAGTCAGCGCCAAAGTAAAATTAATGCACCCATCTTTAGAAGAAGTGATATTAACCACCTACGATATCTCAGACAGCGGCGTATTCTTGTATACCGAAGGCTTAGTGCCACCAGAGCTGGGAGAAATCGTAAAAATTCAAATGACCGGCCTGCCTATGGAAGCCCCCATCGTCACCATGAGAGTTGTGCGTCACATCCCCAAGGGCATTGGCTTACGCTTTGTATTGGAGTCCGACAGCTAGCCCCCTCTTTTTGTATTCAATTACCGCCAGCTATATAATGGCCCAGCGGTGTTAGCACATGACTTATGTTTTCAATTATCGATTAGGTTCCACAGCCATGCCCATTCAATTTGGTCCCCCAGTAGATCGCAGCCAGTCCGACTCTATTAAATGGAAACGCTATGCTGGCAAAGATGTTTTACCCATGTGGGTGGCCGACATGGATTTTAAGGTGATCCCTGAGATCATTGATGCCATTAATGACCGGGCCGAACACGGGGTACTGGGGTATGGCTCCGACAATCCAGAGCTCATGAATTTAATTGTTGAGCATTGCCAACATCACTATCAATGGCAGATCAAACCTGAATGGATTGTACTCACACCAGGGGTGGTGAAAGGATTAAACATTGCCCGTGCCTTGGCAATCCAAAATGGCAAACCTGCCGGCATCACCGCCAAACCTGTTTACCCTCATTTAATGCACCACTCCCCAGTATTAACATTTGAAAGCCAAGATTTTTTAACCCAGTCAAAAGGGGACAGCTGGGAATTGAATTTGCAGCAAATGCAGCAAAATATCAGTGATGATACCGGGGTATTTTTATTGTGTAACCCGCATAACCCTTTGGGTAAAGTTTACAGCCGGGAAGAGTTAATCGCCGTGGCCGAGGTGTGCCTGCAACACGACCTAATTATTTGCTCCGACGACATTCACTGCGATTTAATTCTAAACGGCAAACCCCACATTCCCATCGCCAGCCTCAGTGATGAAATCGCCAATCAATCCATCACGCTCATGGCCCCCAGCAAAACCTTCAATATTGCCGGGCTAGACACTGCTTTTGCCGTCATTAGTAACCCCACCATGCGTAAAAAATATCAGGCATTAATGTATGGTTTAGTGGGCCATGTAAATATTATTGGCACCCAAGCGGCCATTGCCGCTTATAAACATGGTGAACCCTGGCGCCAGGAACTGATTAAATATCTACAAAGCAACCTTAATCTCATCAGTCAGCGCGTCAACAACACGCCAGGAATTTCCATGCGCCCAGTGGAAGCCACTTATCTTGCCTGGCTCAATGTTTCATCGTTAAAACTGGATAATCCACAAAAGTATTTTGAAGAATATGGGGTGGGCATGTCGGCGGGCAGTGAATTTGGTGACAACGACTATGTGCGTCTTAACTTTGGTTGCCAGCAAGAGGTCTTAATCAAGGCGCTGGATAGAATTGAACAGGCCACCCATGAGCGAATGTTAATACTTGCAAAAAATGAAGGGGCCGCCTAACCCGTGAAAGAATGTAACTCATGTGGAAAGTGCTGCATTAAATACAGCAATGGCGGCTTAAGTGCCTCACAAAGCGAGATTGAACTGTGGGATGTGGACTCCCCTAACATCTACCGCCATGTGCATGAGGGAAAAATCTGGATGGCCCCAAATACCCATGAGCCACTTGAGTTATGCCCCTGGCTTAAAAAGGAGCCCGCTAGCTCCCCAAATAGCAGCAAGGTTAGATATAGCTGTGAGATCTACTTCGACCGACCGGATGATTGCCGCTATTACCCCAGCACTCTGAGCGAAATGATGCTGGATGAGTGCGAAATGATAGAGCCCAAGGACATTAGAAACCCCAAGCAGGCGCAAAAAGCGCTGGAGTTTATCATGGCCGACAGTCGCAGCAGCTAGTGACGGCCTAGAAGAATCACTGAACGGGTTCGGTTACCGGCAAGCTTTCAAAACGTCGAGATTCATAATTTTTAAAGACATTATTACATTTGTGAATCTGCCCACTCATGGCGATGTATACCCCAGGCGTTGCAATGCTAAGCGCACCCACGGCACAGCCAATGTTAAAGGTGGCATCACTGTCTTTAAAGGCACTGGGCTGCATGGCCCCAACAAATATAATCACTTTTTGAGTTTGCTCACCCAAAAATTGCGCACTGTCCACCATGGTATCCGTGCCATGGGTAATTAATATAAATTGGGCGGATGATGCATTCACCATGGCCAACATCTTTTCACGGTCCTGGTGGTCTACTTCCAAGCTGTCTTTTCTGCACACTTCCTGAACGTTAAAATCAAAGGTTACATTCATGGACGTTAAAATATCCGCCACCACAGGCTCTCCCACCTGAAACTCACTCAAGGCATCAAAATACACTTTATCCAGAGTACCACCCGTGGTTAGAACCAATAATTTTTGCATGTATTCACCCGTTAAATGTCAGCGCCGTAGTATACCTTTTAACCAGCTGGGTAAAAACCACCTTTTAACAGCAGCTTTGTATCAGCCCATTTCAAAGGGGCTTAAGCCATACTGAGCGATTATGTCCATTTTTACTCGGGATTTAGTGATAACAATGAGCGTTTATGTCACCCGTCAATCTGTTTTTTCGTGACTAGTTATAAGTACAAACACGCCCACAGCGCCCGTAAATAAAGAGAACAATGAAAAATTTCGCAATTTGGAGAATTCGTAAAGTCATTCACAAACTAGACATACTCTTATAAGATCATGTGCATCAAAACTCCAATAAACAGACACCTAACATGACAGTGGCTAAATTTAACACCACTCATGCACCAATGTGACGGCTATGACTAAAACAACCACTGCACAAGCTTCTTTAAATAACCCCTTTAATACCACTCAGGAAGTAGAGTTCAGCGTACCTGGCCAAGCCTCTTACGAGCCAGGTTTGTATGAAGAAAGCCTTAAAAAGGGCTTTGATTTAATTCAGCGCCCTAAGACGGCCGCCGGTGTGGCATCTATTACCCGCCAGCACAGCAAAAACCGCATGACCATTTGGGAGCGTATTTCGGTACTCACCGACGAAGACCCAAAGGTATTGTTTCAAAACTGGGGTAAAAACCTCGACGGGGCTGGCCTAGTTACCGCGGTAGTTAAAATTAATGGCCGTGATGTGGCCTTGTACGGGCACGACTTCACTGTACGTGCCGGGTCCATGGACGCCACCAACGGTAAAAAACTGGCTAGATTGTTTGAGCTGGCCGGCAAACGTCGTATTCCTTTAGTGGGCATGAACGATTCGGCCGGTGCCTATGTACCTGCCGGGGTGGGTGGCCTTGACGGTTACGCCGAAGCCTTTACCGCGCTACGTAAAATCAGCGGCGTGGTACCCTCCATTATGTGTATGTTTGGCTTTAACGCAGGGGGCGGCTCCTACCTGCCCCGCCAAGGCAGCTTCTTAATTCAACCTAACGAAACCTTCTTTGGCCTAACCGGGCCCGGCGTTGTGAAATCCGTATTAGGTGAAGACGTAACCGCCGATGAACTGGGTGGACCGGGTGTTCACAGCCAAACCGGTGTTACTGACTTTGTGGTGGAAGACGAAGTGGCGGCCCTTAAAAAAGTGAAGGAGCTTTTAAACTACATTCCAGACAACAACTCTGTCATGGCGCCGGTGCAAGAAACCTCTGACCCCATCGACCGTAAAACCTGGGAGATTGAAATTCTGCTCAAAAAAGCCTTCAACAGCCCCAGCGGTTTTAATACCCCTGTGGATGTGAGCATTATTATCCAACAATTATGTGATCACGGTGACTTCCTGGAAGTACAACCGGATCGTGCCCGCAATACCATTTGTGCCCTGGGCCGCATGGGCGGCAACGTCATAGGTTTTGTGGCCAATAACTCGGCAGTGGGTTCAGGCCAGATTGATATCGATGCGGCTTATAAAAACGCACGCTTCATTCGTTTTTGTAACTTGTACAACATTCCAGTGATCTTCATGGAAGACACCACCGGCTTTCGCCCAGGTAAAGATCAAGAGGCCGGCGGCATCGTGCAGGCCGGTCGCGCCATGCTGGATGCCATCGTAGATTTACGCACCCCGCGCTTTTTATTAATTTTGCGTAATGCCTTTGGCGGCGCGTATGCCTCTTACAACAACTACCCCACTGGCGCCGATTTAGTCATCGCCCT
>Ga0209290_1001194_pt1 | contig 13500 bp, 11 predicted proteins | sample EN1Hudsemesocosm_2_FD_184632 | JGI IMG/M metagenome (GOLD analysis project Ga0209290, IMG submission 184632) | Methane-oxidizing microbial communities from mesocosms in the Hudson Canyon - EN10B Hudson Canyon (SPAdes) (version 2) | ecosystem: Environmental > Aquatic > Marine > Cold seeps... | reverse complement strand
CTTGATGAACTAATTTAGCTAGGCAGTTTATCAAAAATGATATTTCCCGCCTGCTAAGTAATTGATGCCGTCACCACCGGGAATCAGATGTGCATCAACAAAATCCTGTACGTCAGGGGTTTGTATCTCTTCATTTAGAAGGTTCCTGACCCCAATATACAACTCAATCTGATTCCGTTTATATTGATAATCCAGATTTAATCTATGAATCTCTTTTGCTTCATTTCGTTTGCTCGAAGCTCGCAAAGACGCCCCGGCAGAGTGATATAAATTAAAGTGATATAACCCGCCGACAGACGCCGTATAACGCGGCACGAAATGTGCCTTCAAATCATTATTGTCCTTTTTGTTTCCCTGGTGATTATAGGCCACGTTAGCAAAGAATGAATGATTATAAGTAGCACGCTGAAAATCAATTTCTAAACCACTACGCTCAAACGCCTCTGAATTTAAGAATATGATGGCGCTATTTTGAATCTCGCGCTGGATAAAGTCTTCCGCTTCTAAATAGTAGGCGTTTATAACAAAAAGATTATTATTTACCTCATAAGAATAAGATAGGTCGACAGTCTTGACCAACTCAGCTTTTAAGTCAGGATTACCTTGCAAAACATTCGGGATTTGTATGAATAACTGAGTAAAATTTGGTGAGTTAAAACCGACAGAATACAACAATTTTATTGACTGTGTTTTATCAAGCTTATATACGACCGATGCGCGAGGCGTTAGTTTTTCGCCGCTTTGGTCGTTATCCGTGAACCTTCCACCTAATAAAAAACGCCACGCGCCAAGCTTATAGTCTACTTGGCCGTAAATAGAGCGTTCATTGGTATTATTGGACTCTATCAGTTTAAGCACGTTAGCGTTTGAAGCCGGACTATAGACAAAATAATCTTCAATTTTACGTCGCTCAAATTCCAAACCAGCAAAAAAAGATATAGCGTCATTTAACATATAATTGACCGTACCGCCACTGCGCCAGCGATGATTATCTTCGCCATTATGGCCAAAACGAAAGCCGCCATCGACCCCGACAGCAAACAAATTTCTAGCCTCAAACTCTAAGAAAAATTTATTATAATCAGAAAAGATCGAGAATTCGGCATTGTCAGTATGCCAAGTATTGTCCAAGTGAAATAAATAACCGGTGTATTCTAAGTGGGTTCCTAAATTCAAAGCTGTTGGCTCGTCGTGCTCATTACTTGAAGAGCTATATGTTTGAACTAGAGCATTAAAATCTTCCCGGGTATACCTTGCCAAAAAAGACTTCATTTCTTCCGAGATAATGATACTCCCATCATCAGGGGTATTGGCGGGGAAGTTAGCTTGTTTGGGTACATTGTTAAATTTCCCGAAGTAGCCTTCATCCCTTTGAGCCTCTATGGCAAAAGAAATTGCAGACTTTTCGTCAAGTTTTATGTATTGGTAGGTGCTGGCATTGACCAAGCCGTTTGAACCCGTAGCCAAAGCAATGACATCTCCGGCACCTTTTTTTGTGACCACCTTTATGACGCCAGCAGAGGCATTTGTTCCATAATAAACAGCGCCAGGTCCTCTAATGGCTTCTACATGGCTAATAGATTCTATCGGGATGCCGAGTAAGGGAATGTCAGAATGGGCAGGCATCCAGTAGGGAACGTCATCAAGCAGAAATAATACTTTTTGGTTAAAACCCTCATTCAAACCACGAATCATGACGCTGGTTCCGCCAGTTCTTGTGCTCTGTAATACGAAACCAGGAATGAAAGATAGAATATCTTTCAGGGTTCTGAGCCCCATTTTTGCCATATCATCCGCTTCATAACGCGATACAATAGCAGGGGTGTCAATTATTCTCTCAGACTGAGTGGAAGCGATAGAAATATCGACTTGTAAAAGCTCTTCTATAGATATCGCATACAGGTCAGGCGCTTCTTCTGCCCCACTAGAAGGGGTAAAAAAAAGAATGCCAACGATTAGTGCATGGTAGATATATGTAAGCCTGTATTGCCTTATTTTCAAGAAATAAAACATGGGAGCCTCCAGCCGTCGCTTACACTTAATTTTAGTCGTAAAATTTAGTTTGGAAAGGTTAAATTTTGAACGTAATAAAACCTCTTTCCAGATCAAAAGCAGGCCCGATTAATTTGCTCACGCACTTATATGGCGTGAGTCCATTCGTAAACAGATAAGTATTGTTACCAAAAGACCGTAAAGCTTAGTCACTTCGCGCCGATAGTTCTTTATATTATTCTCAATATAATACGAATGAGGGAGTGCAGCATGCGTATTTCTGACAGCCAGATATCTGAATATGTAAATCATGAAAAACAGCAAAAAGTGACTCAGCAACAAACAAGCTCAAGCCAGAAAACCGATGTAGAATTGGATCCGATGCAAAGGGTGGTGGGTCATCAAGAGTCGGTAGATATAGCTTATTATTACTATTATCAAAATGAAGAGTCGAGCCGTCTTTATTCTCAAACAGATATTATCAAGCCCAATGCTGGCGAACAGCTAAGCATTACACAGGAAGAACTAACCCATACTTTAGTTTCGGGAATTTTGGAGCAAAATGTCCACATTGGAGATGTTTTATATGCTCCTAGTGCTAGTACTAACGATAGTACTAACAACAGCTCTTCCGATAGTTCTAACAACCGTACCAATACCTCGTTTATCCAAGAGCTTGGGTTACAGGTTAGCTCTGAGAATCAAGCTGCTTCGGTTCAAGCTGACAGCTTCTCATCAAACGGCACAGCAAGTACTACTGACATCACCGTCAAAAAGCAACAGCTTTTGGAAAGCAGTGAAACACTGACCTTGGTCAGCGAAGGTGAGATAGTCACTGACGATGGCAGAAGCATTAGTTTTAGATTAGAGCTGGAGCTAGACCATCATTATACCGAGCTTACCAGTGAGCAACTTAATGTGCGCTCTCAAGACCTGGTTGACCCTCTGGTTATTAGCCTGGATGGCCGCGCACCGTCGCTAAGCAGCTCTACTTTTAGTTTTGACATAAATAGTGACGGCCAGAATGACAATTTAAGCCAGCTAGCCTCAGGTGCGGGTTTTTTGGCGATTGATCATAATCAAGACGGCATCATTAATGATGGCCAAGAACTTTTTGGCACTCAAAGTGGCAATGGCTATGCCGACCTAGCCGTTTACGACGATAACCATGATGGCTGGATAGATGAATCTGATGCGGTTTTTAGTCAGCTGCTGGTGTGGCAGCCAGGTATGACGGACTCAGAGCAAGGCGGTTTAATTTCACTCAAGGATGCAGCTGTGGGCGCGATTAGCCTACAGGCCATAGAAACCCCTTTCGCCATCACAGATGAGCATAACAATACTTTAGGTATGATTCAGCGCAGCGGTGTCTATCTGAAAGAAAGCGGTGAAGTTGGTCTTATCCAGCAAATAGATTTAGTCATTCAAGCAAGCCAAAGCGACATCCGTCCCCCAGAACAGTCTTTTGAAGACCGAATCTTTGAAGAACGAGCCAATGAACTGACGCAACGGTTTCAGCAGTATATGGCAGATAATAAAGACCAGATATTGCAGCAAAGTTTGACTGAAATTGGTAGCTTGATTGAAATTGATGCCGAGTCGCTAACCATTAACGGTGAAGCGATTCAGCTAAGTGAGTCTGCGCAACCGATATTATTGCTTGCCCGACAGTTTCAGTTTGACGCTCGGCTTCAGGAAAGTAACGTTCAACAACAAAGCAGTTTTCGACAAACTACGGTATCTTCCTACGACGCGAGTCAGGACGAAGCAGCTGTCCAGCCCGCCATAACAGCTTACACACCTGAATTTTCAGTCTCGCGTGAGCTTGACTACGCGCGCCATGATAGCGCTTACCTTGAAGAAAAGGATGCCGTTAAGAATAGTATTATTGAAGGCGTCTTGAAACCACTCTACGAACAATTAAAGCTACAACGACAAAAAGCGGCCGATGAGTACGGCAAATAAGGTATGGCAAATAAGGTATGGCAAAATAATAGCGTTAAATACCTTGCCTGATCGCGTAAAGAGTTTGCTACTTAAAATATCGAATACATAAATGCAAAAACAAGATCCGATTTGTTAGTCTCAAAAGCAAATGCTGTCCTTCAACTATTAACCATATCGTTGAGCACTTAAAAAGTAGACTGAGTCCATCTCAAAAGCAGACTGGAATTCGTCCCGATGCTGATATATTCTGCCTCTTAAGGACGCTCAAACAATAATGAAAGAACGACTCTGACAAGGGAAACGCCAATGCGACTCAAACAACTGTTATCGACACTTTTTTTACTTAACCTAACTTTCGGCAGCTTTGCGGATGCCTTCGATGAGCTGGAAGCAGAAACTTACGAAAGGGGAAATGCGACAAAGACGCATACTGAAATGGATGATGAGTTTGGCGGCTGTATGAGAGAACGGCAAGAAAACAAGCAGCGCGTGGGCAAGATGCTCGATACACTTAAATCCAAGAAAAATAAAATTGCTAAACTCGAAGCTAAAATAGACAGTTTAAAGGCCAAGCTAAATAAACCCCAGAAGCCAAAAATATGTGATACCAGCGAGCTGACACGACAGATTGAGAAACTACAAGCGCGCAATACCAAGCTAAAAAGTAAAAATGGTCGACTAACAGATGACATGTACGCACTTAAAAATGCTCAAGCCAAAGCTTCTGGCAGTGCTCAGACAGCGTTGCTAAACGCACAGCAAGAAATTCAGCAACTCAATGAATACATTGATAAGCTCAGAAGTGAACGCACTGAAATCAGCCATACACAACAGGTAGTACCAAATCCGCTTCGCCCTGTAGTCAATAAGCTTCCCCGTATTGATGATTCAATAGATATTGTTGAAACCGTTGATGCTAGCTGGTCAACATCGGCAGGTAATTTTAAAAGGCGATTAGATCAAGACTTTGCTTTCAACTGCCCTTCAAGAGGTGCTATAGGTAAAGTTTTTGGAGGTAATCAAAACAAATACAATGTTGGCTCATCGGTTTGTACCGCAGCAGTACATGCAGGCTTGATAACAGCCAAGTCTGGCGGCTCGGCAGTTATCCGCATCATTACTAACAAAAGCGGATACAAAGGGAGCTATAAGAATAGTGTTCAAGGACGTAATTCCAATAACAAACAGGGTTTTATCTTCTTAAGATGAAGCTAAGCAGTTTGCCAAAAGAGTTAACATGACCGACTCTTTTGACATTCTGAGACCTATCTTTGAGTGCTATTTGTTTCAGCCATCCTCAGTCCTGTTTGCCTAATGTGCCTCTAATGTGCTCGGCTGCAATATAACTGAAAGCCATGATACTCAAGCTAGGGTCTAGAGATGAGCTACTAGGAAACACTGAGCTATCAGCCACAAATAAATTGTGCCAGCCATGTACCTGGTGTTTGAAATTGACCACGCTGTTACGTTGGTCTTCACCCATTCGGCAGCCGCCGCCTGGGTGAGGCGCACCTAAAAATAGGCCGGACGCGGTGATTTGCAAATCATCTAGCTTGTTTAGTTCATTGAGCGATGACAACTCAATGCCTTGCGCACCCGCGATGAGGACTTTTTTCGCCCCCGCTTCAAAGCTCAGAATAATTTGTTTCTCAATACTGTCTTTCAATATCTTTTTGGTTAGCGCGCCATAAGGGTAATACACTTCACGGCGACCATTGCTTTTAAGGCGTATTTCGCCCAACTCACTTTCTACATCATCTATCCAGGCAATCGTGCCAGCTAGTTTGGGTAAATTCTCCATCCACTTTTGGTGTTGCTTGCCTAAGCCTGGAATAACCGCGGCAAGCAGGGCCGGTTGTAGCTGGTTAGGCATCAATAAATAACCGCCTTCTTTATAGTGCTGGCCCTCAAAACGACGTTGCCGAAATTCTTCGATGCCCCAGGCTGCTGGAATATTCCGCCATTGGATCATGTCTTCTTCAAATAAGCTGTGGACCATAGAAGAAGGGTTCATTGAAAAATACTTACCCAGCGCGGGCAGTTGTTTTTTGAAACCTTGCTGTTGTAGATAGAAAGAGGAATTAAACCCGCCGGCCGCAACGACCACGATATCGGCGTTAATTTTTATGCGCTTACCAGAGGGCTGATTACGGGCCTGATCCATAATCTCCACTTCCACTTGCTTAATGGTAGAGCCACTTCGAATGAGTTTGCCTGCTTTGGCATCTGAAAAAATTCTTGCGCCTTGTTTGATGGCGGTCGGAATATGCGTCACCATCTGGCTTTGCTTGGCATCATATAAGCAACCTTGCATACAATGACCCGAGCCCACACAATTTTTACGCGCTTGAGGTACACGGTGACCATGCCAGTTCAAAGACTCAGTGGCAGCCTGTAATTTCTGATTGACGGCATTAAAATTGTTGTCCGTTGCCGGGTGTATATTCAGGCTTTTCTCAATCGCATCAAAAGCGGGGGTGAGGTCCGATAGAGTATGCCCTTTCATGCCATAGTCCTGCTCCCACGATTGCAGCTTATCCAAAGGGGTTCGGTAGCTATCAGCCCAGTAATGCACCGACGCGCCACCAATATTATTGCCAGACAACAACACGGTGCTGTTATCAGATGCCGCTGAAAAGCCGCGCTCAGCATAAAGCTTTCCGGCCATATTGAGTTCACGTTGGTCCATTTTACTCGCAGGATAGTGGCCGCCTTGTTCCAACACAATCACATCAATGCCAAAATCTGTGAGTCTTTTGGCCAAGGTCGCGCCGCCACAACCACTGCCAATAATGCAGACTTGCGTGGTGTACTGTTTACCATCTAGGTAGTCTTTCGCTGCATAGATCCGCTCAAGTTTTGGGCTGCTGCTCATCACGAGATCTCCTTGGCATAGTGCTGACGCTGCGAACCTAATTTCTCGGGCATGCGAGAAAATGTTCCTTGGTAACCAATAGTGGACCAAGTGGATTCTTGATTGTAATAAGTCATAAACACCGTCATGCGGCAGGCATTGGCCACGGCTCTAATGGTATCAATACTTGAATCCTGAATGGCGCTTAAAAAGGCTCGTCGTTGTTCGATCGCCATATGACTCAAGCGAGAGAACTTGCCGTAAGCTAAAGGTAAGTGCTCCAGCACATCCAGTGCGAGTTTGAAGTCTTCACGAATACCGTCGCTCACAAAATATAACTCTTCATCCAAGCGCTGAATAACACCGGTGAGCTGCAAACTACTCTTGGCATTAGAAATATAGGCTTCCGATAGGCTGTAAAGAATGCTGGCTTGAGACTCATTAAATACCATCAAGGCACCAAATTGCTCGGTGACTGTTTTTTTCAGAGGCGGCAGAGCGCTTTCACAACCAGAGAGCTGTAAGACAATGCCTGAACTAACAGCCCAAGCACTGCTGGTGGCAAACAGCTTGAGAAAACGTCGTCTTGGTAAGGGTTGTGTCAGCATGGTGGGCAAAACCTCGAATATTCAAATGAGCGTGATACACTCACCTTAATAAAGATAGAGAGTGATCGCAATCTTTTTATTTTACCCTATAATGGCCTAAAACAAATAAGAGGTCTGTTTCTTGAGCCAGTCAGTTAAAAGCGATACCGTTCGTCGTACACAAAAAGAACGAAAAGCAGCTACCGTTGAGAAACTTATTAATGCCACGATCGCGACCATTGTTGAGCTGGGTTATCACAAGACCTCATTGAGCGAAATATGCAAGCGAGCCGAGGTATCTCAAGGTGGTTTATTCCGGCATTTTCCCTCTCGCAAAGCCCTGATTATTGCCGCAGCAGAAGAAATAAATGTACGCCTGAGAGCCGAATTTATTCATGGTTTTCAAAACAGGAATACCACTGACGATTTTATGCGCGTGTCGATTTCGCTGGTCCAGAAAATTATGCATAGCCCAGAACAATCTGTATGGCATGAATTGCTGGTAGCGGCGAGAACAGATTCTGAACTGTGTACGGCAATTACCGAGCTTGAGCAGAAACTGAATCAGCAGATACGTGATTTTGTGAGCGAGCTGGCGACCGAAATGGCTTTGGATATAGATGAAAGTGTGGCTGCCGCACTACTACTGATTCGTTGCTATGATGGACTCGCCTTGATCAAGTGCTTATATGATCAAACCAGCGAAGAAGATGCGATTAGTAATTTATTACTAATCGCAGGACAGTCATTCGTTAAGAAATAAGCCCCAGCTCTCCATCAAAGAAATGGTGCCTGATATAGACCCTTTAAAGCGCTAGGTTTTATGGGGATAATTTCGTTATTGTTGATAACTAGTCCTCTTGTGCAGACAGGTTTTCACCGGTCTCAATGGCCTTCGCTGTAATTTCCACATAAATGGTCATAATGTTGTTTTCAACAAGCTCATCGATATTTTTTGTTAGCGATGACAGGTGCACCTCAACAGCGGTCTCTTCAGATTGCCCAAATTTGCAATCGAAGCCCCAATATGTGGCACCAGAAGGTAAGGGTTTGTTACGTTCTTTTTTGAGAAACTTTTTGATGTCGTGCTTGACGGAGTCTACGACGCGAGGCAGTTTTTTTCTAGGGTGATCTAACTTAAAGGTCTTTTTCATTGGGATCCTACTGGGTGGGCAGCCACTGTACGCTGGAGAGTTTCTAATGGCACGCAGTGTAATGTTTATATGAGGATTCTACCATTACTTTGGCTCTAAGCTCATCGCTATCAGCTTAGTTTTCCAATAAAGGGGACATATTTATTTTTAGTCCATTTAATTGAATCTGATCGTTAACTGTAAATAGTGGCGCCCTTCCCCTTAACTGAAGTCTGTGAGAGCGCATACCAAAACCTGGGTATGTTGATTATCGCTCGTCAGCAAATAAGTAATGATTTTGGAAAGTTGAACATTCACTTAAACGTTGCTAGTGTCATATTCAAAGTGCAAGAACTTTAGGTCTAGGGGCATAAGCATTAAATGACCTTAGAAGACCGTCCAGCCGCAGCAAATTAAGAGCTGAACGTTCAAGGATATTCGTTTTAGGGATTTTTCATGAAGACATCAGTCATTGCATTTTTCATTACTAGCACCCTCCTGTTAAATGACGCTATTGCTCACCAATGTGAACAAACTGATCGTGAATTGTGGCGTGAGAACAGGGAATACAAACGTACTATGGCATTGGTCGGCGAATTATTCAGGTGTGTCGACCGATCCGATCTTAATAATTACGTCCTGCGTGACAAAACTCAATGTTCATGGTTTACCGGCAGAGCGATCGATTCCTTATATGGCAGAAGTTCCTTTCGTGAAGCTCACGGTTATCTCTCAAGCAGTAGCATGGCCCAAAAACTTCACGCGGGAGAAATCAAAGACTGGCAAAAACTGGGCCCAGCTTCTTCGCAAGCAATATTGGACCTCGTACCTAGACTGACTAAAAAAGGTAAACCCGTGGTTGCGGCATGGTTAGGGAAAAACGGGCAGGGTCATGTCAGCCTTGTTATGCCCGGGGGTCTTGCATTTTCGAGTAGCTGGGGCTTAAAAGTCCCAAATGCCGCGAATGTCACTCTTGGCGCACTCAACAATTCTTTCTACGGCTGCCGGCTATCCTATGCGTTCTCAAAAGATAAGCTCGACCGAACCTATCTCTTCTCACTTAATCAACAGGCCCAATAACCCCATCAGTGTGGACGAGTACCTGCACGCTAGCAATTAAAGGGGTCAAAGCCGGCACCTTGTCTGACCACTATCCGATTCAACTATTATTTACTCGTCCTTAATCCCGCCTTTATGCGGGCAGATACCTAAATACACGTCGTAGGCTTTTTGAGAAAGCCTGGGTAGTTCTGTGAGCTTGCTCGAACCCCACATCATTTTGAGATAGCTCAGATACCCTCTGCAAGTATCCCGTTTACTAAAAAGTCTTGGGCCTGTTAAGGGGGTAGCGAAAGGTTCTACTAAGGTCACCTGCATTTCACTAAGCGCCTCAGAAAATAAAGGGTCATCTTGAAGTTCATGCAGTTTGGGGCTTTCAAACAAGGTAATCTTGTCGGCTAATTCTACTAGTGCGTCATATTTCGCTTGTTGCGTAGCTTTGTCTGCGACACTATCTAAAAGTTGTGAGTAGCGTTCATAAGTGTCCGCATGGCTTTCGGTATGCACAACGAGTGCCGTTAGCAGCATCAGCACACCTAAGCTTTGTTTGTGTATTCTCATTATTTTAACTCTATTATTGTGGGTTATCTTTTATATTTAAGGGGTCAAAGCCCTTTAGAATACTTTTGCACTTGGCCGTCCTCGTCTGTCTTGCCCTACTTTCTTAGATAAGGTCTCCTCGATCATTTGTCTGAAATGCTCATTACCTAATGGCGTACCTGTTAGCCAGGCATCAGAAATTTTCTTCATGGCTGTTTGGTCTATTTGGTCTATTTGGTAATTGAATAATTCTTGATAGGCTTTAACACGGCTCTCCTTATCGACACCCAATGAATCATAAATGGGGTGACTATTAATTAGCTTCAAATCTCGAGCACCTACATTATGACAAAAACTGGACCAACGATAATCTAATGGTGACTCAAGCATATTTGCTCGTACTGGGTTCAATTCAATATACCTCATCACTGAAAGAAAGTAGGACTCTTCCTGAACCAAACATGCTTTATAACGACCTTCCCAGATAGAGCCGCTCTTACCATACTTATGATTAATATAAGGCACATAGCGCCGCCCAATATATTGCATAAACAAGCTGACATTTTCACCTAGTGTTGGTGTAACAAGCAAATGAGTATGATTCGTCATCAAAACAAAAGCATGAATTGATAAGTCATATTTTTCTGCGGCCTTTCTTAACCAGTATAGATAAGTTGAATAATCTTGATCTTCGAAAAAGACAGGTGAACGTGAGTGTCCTCGATGCACTATATGCACGGGTACGCCCGATAAATAAAAACGGGGTTTACGTGGCATGCTTTCATCCTTGAAATGCAAATCGTAATTTAGTGAATTACGTTACCCTTGAATTTACTGTAAAGCAATTTATCTATAAGGGCTTTGACCCCTTTAATTGTATAAGGGCTTTGACCCCTTTAATTGCAAAAATGCAACACTTTCCCGTACTCTCACCTAAATAAATACGACTCGATTTAAGACCAAAAAACTATAATAATAATAGATTTTATAACGCACCCTATATTTAATGTGCTTATTAATAACATTTTTATGAGCGGCATATGAAAACAATACTCAATTTAAGGGGTCCACAATTAAGGGGTCAAAGCCCTTTAATGGAAAGAGGCCTCGTACCTTAAGGGCTCTGACCCCTTAATTATTGGTGTGTTTCATGCTGTGAAGATCGGTGCTTTAAATTTGGAATAAAAAGATTTTTTAAGTCAAAAAAGGGATTAAACATGAAAAAAATTATTTGCTTACTTGCTATTCTATTTAGCAATATTTCTTATGCGGGTTTAATGGGTAGTGATGTAACTGCAAACTATCATTTTGGTAATTTTGGTACCATATTTGGTACGGGAACAGCTACAGTATCAGACACTGACGAGTGGACAAGCCCCACAAGGTTTCCTGGCAGTTCAGATTCATTTGATTTTATCGACATCGGTGATGACTATATTCTTTTCGATTTTCAAGCTGGTTTGTGCTGCCAATGGAATCCTGCCCCTTACAATGGTTTTGAATTCATTTTTGACTCAGGAGTATTATCCGACCTGGTTTCCACCTCATTCAGCGCCAATTCTGATGGCTATGTAGATTCTATGATCTCCTTTGTAGGTGATACTCTTCTCGTAAATTGGGGGGGAGGAAATATCGCTGGTGTTGACAGCGTCCAAATAGACTTATCTTTTGAATCTGTTTCAGTTCCAGAGCCTTCATCAATATTCCTTTTGGGGCTAGGTTTATTTAGTCTTAGTATTTTCAGGAAAACAAAAATAACCTAAACAATACACTTGTTAACGAAGGCTGCGATAAGTCGCGGCTTTTTTATATCTAATAATATTTAAGGGGTCAATGCCCTTTAATAGAAAGTGAGCTCACGCCTTAAGGAATCTGACCCCTTAAATCTCGGGAGTGCGTTACGCCAATAGACCTTACCTAGCAGCTTGCCCAAAACACTTGTACCTGTCTAAGGAGTCTCCTGTTCGATCAAAATACTTGGCCAATTTGTTATCGCTGGAATCCATTGTAAAAAATGAATCAGTTTTGCACTTTGGGCAATCCTTTCCTTTTGGGTTATTAAGATCATAATTCCATCTAATCACACACGCCGAACAAATCCTCATAACTATCTCCAATACAACTGTGGAACATTGGTAGACCCCAATCATATTGTTTAGTTCAGGCTAGGGAAAGAAAAATTAGGGTTGAAATTCAACCCTAAATGCCTGTTAGGATATTCGTTATACTTCTTCTCTTAACTTCTTCTTGAGAAATAAGAAAATGGGGGGAGGGCAGAGTAAAAACTATTTCATCAAACTTTTACACAGACCCCAATTACACGTAAACAAAAATTGTGGGCCTAGAAGATTCTTTAGCGCCAGTAAATTCGAACTTTACGAGAGAAACTCGTAGATAATTAAGGCCAACTTATTGATTTTAATAGCCCTCCCTGACTTGAATTGGCAACCCATACTATTGATATTAAAAGAATACATACTCTATCAACATCACTCATGGTACTTTCTGTGGTACTTAAATCAAAAGTCACTAATCCAACAGAAACAACGATATAGAATATTTTAAGCTTATTGTGAATACTGAGAACTAAATTCATTCCTTGGGCACATCGTCAGTTCGAACCTCCCCTCTCAATTAGATTTTTGCAGAAAGCTATTCAGCCAGCCTAGTAGAGTATAAACATTGAGAACAAAGAATAACCTTGGCATTGAACAACTAACCTAATTATTAACCAAACTATTTAAACCACCTACTAGTAACTCACTCTCACCTCTGCCGGAATAAGAACATTCACTATGTATGATCTCATAGCTTGATCCAATGGGTTATCTGATAAGCCCAAGAATTCCAACTTAGACTGGTTGCTAACATCAACGCTAGCCAACTGGTTATGAAACATAGATAAACTCCCCAAACTAGATGGGCTAGGAAGCTCGACACTTGTAAGCCTATTGCTATCAATATTAACCAAACCTAGTTGAGACAAATTACTTAGATCCACATTTCTTAAACGGTTTTTATTGAGCTCCAACTGTATCAGCTGCGCCTGCTCACTAAGATCAATATCTGTTAGCAAATTATCACGTAGATGCAAATAAGAAAGCTGAGATGGGAAGGGAAGCTCTATACCCGTAAGCTGGTTATTACTCAATCTTGTCGAAGACAATTGAGTCAGGTTTGTAAGATCCAAACTACTTAACTCGTTAAGCCCAAGATTTAACTCAATAAGTTGAGTCTGATTACTAACATCTAGACTGCTTAACTTGCTTTCAGTAATAAATAGCCTTTTAAGTTGTGATGAATTAGGAAGAGTTAAATTTAAGCTAAATTCATCAAGGTATGTCATTTCTAAATAACTTAATTGAGACATTTCGCTAAAATCTAAGTT
>Ga0209290_1001186_pt1 | contig 13591 bp, 18 predicted proteins | sample EN1Hudsemesocosm_2_FD_184632 | JGI IMG/M metagenome (GOLD analysis project Ga0209290, IMG submission 184632) | Methane-oxidizing microbial communities from mesocosms in the Hudson Canyon - EN10B Hudson Canyon (SPAdes) (version 2) | ecosystem: Environmental > Aquatic > Marine > Cold seeps... | reverse complement strand
ATCTGCATCATGTTATCAACGCGCTAGGCGAGCGCGACGATGATGAAAGTCTGAATGAGTTATTGCCTTGGAATGTAAGTTTACAGCTTCGATAATTTAACGGTAGGTGGGATGCTCTTACGCTTACCCTAAAAATTCTGAGATGGCACATATGTTTTTGGACTCTTTAAGTTGCCCTTGGATATCTTACGACACCCGTAAAAAGTTACTTGAAGGTTATCTTAATGTGTTTGAGAACGCGTCATCCATTTCAAGCCCACCAGAAAAAGAACTCATGTTAAGGAAACTTAAGAAAGTTTATTGGTTTATCAAATGGAAAGATTTAGATCTAATAAAACTATTAGAGCGCAAAGAATTGTACAATGCTTATTAGTTTGATAGGTTGGTGACCGATACTGACTAGCCAATATTACTCTATAGGGTCTAAGTTGCCATATATGAACTAGCACCTATTTTCGGCAACTGTAAACAGCTTCTTCGCAAGAGAGGCATGAGCATTGTTTGAGGGTTGCTTTAAGTAACCCACACACCTGATGTTGAGGTTAGTCAGTGTCTCTTTTTAATTATAAAAATAATGGCGACAACCTTATATCCTATACCCCATTTTGAGATGGTCTAACCGACTGTTATTATTTCATTTCCGCGCTAAATTAGAACCGGAAACCACCCCTAAATTAATATGCTTTCGACTCGTTTTAGTTGGGTATTTTAGTTACTATCTTCAATCCAAATTTTAGCTGTTTATAGTTTAATCAGTTCCAAAAAATCAAAATGAGATTGATATTTATTATCTGGGATTTGTATGAAAGGGAATGCGGTATCAGCAATGAATAAATTAGCTATTATTTTAGTCATAATCAGTATTGTAGTTGGTTGTAGTAAGTCATCACAGGAGCCGGGTGTTAGTGATCAAAATGAATCATCCTACGTTTTTGCTGGTAGTGAAATTGATAACCTAAATTTTATAGATGATGATTTTGAGCTCTGCGTAGATGAATATGCAAAAGGACATGAGTTTTTAAACGTGTCAGATTTTACCAGTTTGTCATGTGACTATGCTTATTTTAATGATGCTTCGGGTATTGAGCAGCTGGGATATTTGACTGAATTAAGTATCTTAGGTAACTATCAATTATCTTCCTTAGACTTATCTAATTTGGTCAATTTGACCAATTTGGATTTATCAAATGGTGGCCTTATAAGTATAGTTTTACCAAACCCATCAAAACTCATTAATTTGAACCTTAGCCATAATAGCGGACTAATAGATATAGATATTAGCGAGCAAGGTCAGCTAAAGAACGCTGATTTCCAATGGTGCTTTTTACAAGACTTAATGCTACCTAAAGAGTCTAAGTTGGAGGTGTTACAGCTTGACCATAATCGGATCGAGAGTTTGGATCTCAGTGAACAGGTCAATCTTACAAGTCTAAACTACAATTATCGTCAGAGTGTTGACTTGGTACTACCAAGCCCATCAAGCCTTACCTTATTGAATTTAGAGTCTCAAGATCTAACGGATTTAGACCTAAGTAGCCAAAGACAACTTAGGCATTTAACCCTAGCAAGCAATAAACTAGATAATATCAGTCTTAATAACCTTCCAATGCTTGAGAGCTTATATCTTAGTGTTCCTGAGATAAGCGTTCTCGACTTAAGTAATCAGACACAACTGCTTGAACTGAAAATAAGTTCAGATAAGTTAACAGTTCTCGACATAAGTAATCAGACACAACTGCTTGAGTTGTCAATTTACTCAGACGATCTAGCAGTTCTCGACTTAAGTAGCCAGAAGGAGTTAACTAAATTGGTGCTAACTTCTGTCGATGTAGCCAACTTAGATTTTAGCGAAATGTCTCAATTAAGTTATTTAGAAATGACATACCTTGATGAATTTAGCTTAAATTTAACTCTTCCTAATTCATCACAACTTCAAAGGTTATTTGTTACTCAAAGCAAGTTAAGTAGTCTAGATGTTAGTAATCAGACTCAACTTATTGAGTTCAATCTTGGGCTTAACGAGTTAAGTAGTTTGGATCTTACAAACCTGACTCAATTGTCTTCGGCAAGATTGAGTAATAACCAGCTTACGGGCATAGAGCTTCCCTTCCCATCACAGCTTTCTTATTTGCATCTACGTGAAAATTTGCTAACAGATATTGATCTCAGTGAGCAGGCGCAGCTGATACAGTTGGAACTCAATAAAAACCGTTTAGGAAATGTGGATCTAAGTAATTTATCTCAATTAAGTTTGGTTGATATTGATAGTAATAGGCTTACCAGTGTCGAGCTTCCTAGCCCATCTAGTTTGGGGAGTTTATCTATGTTTCATAACCAGTTGGCTAGCGTTGATGTTAGCAATCAGTCTAAGTTGGAGTTCTTGGGCTTATCATATAACCCATTGGATCAAGCTATGAGATCATACATAGTGAATGTTCTTATTCCGGCAGCGGTGAGAGTAAGTTACTAGATGGTGGCTTAAATAGTTTGGTGAGTAATTAGGTTAGTTGTTCAGTGCCAAGGTCATCTTTATTCTCGATGTTTATGCCCTACCAGCCTGGCTGAATAGCTTTTCTGCAAAAATCTAATTGAGAGGGGAGGTTCGAATTGACGATGTGCCCAAGGGATGAATTTAGCTCTCAGTATTCACAATAAGCCTAAAATATTCTATATCGTTGTTTCTGTTGGATTAGTGACTTTTCATTTAAGTACCACAGAAAGTACCATGAGTGATGTTGATAGGATGTATATTCTTTTAATATCAATAGTATGGGTTGCCAATTCAAGTCAGGGAGGGACCATTTATTTCAAGGGTTTACGGAAAATTCAAAAATCCGAGACCTTCTCCCTACGGTCCATGGCCGGCACTTTGTTAACCCCCTCATAAAACCTAGCTTATTTTAGTTTAGATTATAGTTTTGTAAGTCCTGTTGTTCCCGTTCCAAAAATTTCGCTATAGCTATCTCCTCTAGGCAATGTCATATATTGATAAGGCCAAAAAGTTGATTTTGAGTTGGCGACGGATCGTCGGGTGCGTCGATTGAAATGGCACCAACACACTCTAAAAATCAAGCATGAAACTAGCCACTCTTAAGGTAGCATCTTCGTAAGACTACTTTTTTAGTTCAGATTTCGGGTCTTTTTGCAGATGCCTATGGTTGAGACTTGTTATAGTATTTCAGTTTTAAAATTATAGTACTTAGGTTCGATTAAACTATAGAGTTCCGGGAAATAGGTTAGACGGACTCCGTACAACGTATCGAGCTAAGGAATCCATATAAGAAACTGTTGAACTAAACCGCTTCGCGGTAGCTTTTTTTACTCCTCACTAGTCTGCAAAATCTTCACTTAACGCGCACACTTACTCCTAGCCAACCCCGGCTAATTGCAATAGGAGATAAGTCATGACCCCTTTACGTGAGAAAATGATTGACATAATGACGGTCAAAAACCTTTCACCACTAATACAAAAAAGTTACTTGTATAGTGTCTATGCATTGACTAGATACTACCATTTATCACCGGATCAACTTGGTCAGGATGAGATCCAGCGATATTTGATTTATTTGATAAAGGAAAAAAACCTCGCTGCTAATAGTTGCCGTCTGCAATTGAATGGCATACGTTTTTTCTTTCGCAATGTACTCAATCGACCCGCCTACAAACTATTTCTTCATTACCCTAAACGTCCGCTCCGAATCCCTGATCTGCTGACTCGTAATGAAGCACTCAGTCTTGTAAGTGCCCCAGAAAACTTAAAACATCGCACCCAGCTACAGGTTTGTTATGGATGTGGCCTACGTGTTAGTGAAGTGGTGGCATTGCGAGTAAAGGATATTGATAGTGAGCGAGGACAGTTAAAGGTTGAACAAGGCAAAGGTGCGAAAGACCGCTTTGTTCCACTGTCATCGATATTAATAAACCAATTACGCAATTATTGGCATCACTATCGCCCACTGGATAAATTATTTTATTCCAGCAGTAGCCTTAATAGAGCAACGGGGATTTCGGCCTTACAGAGAGTTTATGGTCGTTCTAAGAAGATAATAAATCTAGAGAAAAAAGGTGGAATTCATGCATTGCGACATGCTTTTGCTACGCACCAATTAGAAAAGGGCGTTCCCATCCACATATTACAGCGATGGCTAGGCCATAAAGATATCCACACCACTATGCGCTACGTTCATTGGGTACCAAGCTATCAATCTGGGCTAAGTTACTTTAATGATTTACTGGATGAGGAGAAAAGCCATGACACCAATTAAAATGGCGGATGTACTTGCACAGTTTAGCAAAGCCTATTCAGAACAATACTCGTTTAGGCCAGAGCAACAACAGGTCGTTACGTGCATACGACAGTGCCGAACTGAAGCATTAGGAGGCGCACTACTACATTGCAATCATTGCGGAAGTGAAAGCAGCCATTATTTCTCCTGTCGAAACCGGCATTGTCCGCAGTGTCAAAAGAAAGCCTCGCAGGCGTGGCGTGATCAGCGGCAGGATGAATTATTACCCGTAGCGTATTTTCACCTGGTGTTTACATTACCTCATTCATTAAATGGTTGGGTGAGACTTCATCCAAGAGAAGTATATGCTTTGTTGTTTAAGGCGGTATGGCAGACCTTAAAAAAGTTTGGTGCTGACCCAAAACGACTTGGCGGGCAGTTAGGGATGATCACCGTTCTACATACGTGGGGACAAAAGTTGGATCAACATGTTCACTTACATTGTTTGATTCTAGCAGGTGCATGGTGTCAGGAAAAACAGCAATGGCATCCGGCAAAATCGACTTACCTGTTTCCGGTAAAAGCATTATCAAAGGGATATCGAGGATGTATGGTGAGCTTGTTGCGAAAAGCTTATAACCAAGGAGAGTTACCCAAAATAGCGGATAAAACTGAGGTCAGTAAATTATTGGCAGAAGTGATGGAAAAGCCATGGGTAGTCTATACAAAAGCCTGCCATGGGAAGCCCGAACGCGTATTGGATTATCTTGCGCGATATACCTACAAAATTGCCCTAAGTGAATCGCGGATCATTGATATGAATGAGGAAAATGTCAATTTCCGTTGGAAAGATTACCGAGATTATCAGCATAAAATAATGCAGTTAACAGGTATTGAATTCTTACGTCGGTACTTGCAGCATGTATTACCAAAAGGCTTTATGCGTATTCGACATTATGGATTTTTATCTAATCGATATCGGAAGGTAAGGCTAGCGGCTATCAGGAAAAAACTGAAGAGCGCTAAAAATGAAAAGACCGAAATAAAAGGGTTGAGCGAAGTAACAAAAGAAGGCGGGACAACATCAGAAACGTCAGTGTGGTATTGCTGCCATTGTAAATCGAAAGAAACACACATACTGCAATGGATAGCGCCCTTTAAGGAGCGCCCGAGAATGGGTTAACGAGAAAATCAAAATACAGGGAGTGTAATAACGATCAAGAATATGGACAGAGTAACGCTCTGGGGTCTCGTACGGCATTAAATCGATATTAATAATAAAAAGAGCTAATAAGGAGAAGATTCAAACGATAAATGTAGTTGGAAATATTGATCAGACCGCAAAAATAAAAGATAGACGTAAATACAGCTTGTCATCAAACAGCCTTAATTCATACAATCCCCAATAAATAGAGAGACTGTGCCAGGCGGCTCAGTTCAACAAACGTTTATACGCCATGCTGCGCACGGCGCATAAACGCTAAGATGTTATATTTTGTGCGATTTTACTATTCATATCTTATACAACCCTAGTAAGACTTACATTTAAGTAAGTTGTTGATTTTTTGCTGATTTCGATACTGTAAGACTTTTTGCGTTTTTTCATAGATGTACAACCCTCTTGTTAAGCTAGAAATACTAGGTAAATCGCTTTGCCATTTCTGAGCTTTCAGCCATTTTATAACGATGCTTTAGTATCACAAAGGAGTCAAACAGTAAGGCATAATATTTTGGTCGTTCTAGGATGTGAGGCGTACAGAGGTATACGTCAAATTGCATGCTAGTCCACTCTATAGGAGCTTCAGAAAATAGTGAAACCTAATGAAAGTGAGCAAGAGCGATCTCTTCTAGAATTTCAAAGATGGATTGTAACTGAGTTAACAGTGCTCCCTTTTTCTTTGGCATCATCTGAGTCAAAAAGTTGGGGCATTTCACCCTATGATTCTCAATGAAGTGTTAATATGATCATATTCAAATGGCTAGATTCTATATACCGCTACACTGTCAGCTTTTTCGAGGTTTTAGTGATAAGACTTACAATTGTAATTTTCTGCATGCTTGGAATTTCATTCAGTGCTATGAGCTCTACCAAAGATCAAGACAAGAATTGGTTTGAGTTGTTCCAGGCTGCACGTAAAGGACAGATTAAAGAAGTAAAAATACTTTTAGGCGAGGTTAAAAAACCTATATGGTTAGGGTCTTCCACTTTTCCGCACATAATTATTGGCTGCAAGAGTCGCAATCATAACCAATTGAGTACTATAAAATTGCTTGCTGAAGCGGGAGTTGACTTCAATAAGAATGATAAGAATCGTGATAGTCTTATGGCTAATTCAATGTGCAAGTATGATGAAAGAGCTGACTACGAAACGAACTTGCTGGCTCAAGCAAACACGATTGATATCGCTAAGTTTCTAATAGCTACTGGTGCAGATGCAAAGCGATTATCCCATGTTTCATCAAAAGTCCGGGGACTGTCGGCATTTTCCTACGCAATTACCAATAAGAACGAGCCTCTAGCTATTTATTTATCAAAGTATAGTGATATTACAAAGAGTGATATGAGAATAGCGAAGCACAATGGTATGGGGAAGCTTATTTCATCTTTAATCACAAATGGTTTTGATTACTCTGAACATGATTTATTACGATGGGCTATTCATGATAGTTTCAATGGTATTTACCATGAAGAAGTCTTAATCAACTTACTAAATGACGGGTTAGATCCAAATAAGTTCATAGTTGAACAGAGATATTATAGTCACCCTATAATTCATGCAGTCTATGAAAATAACCTAAATGCAATTAAGACATTGCAGTTATATGGCGCTCGGACTGACGTAACTGACCGGAAGGGACGATCGTTGCATGATATTGCCAAAAGACAAAAAAACAATGAGATAATAGAGCACCTCAAGAACTTCTAATCTCCTTGCATAAGAGCCAACTCCTCTCAGCAGGCTGAGAGGTATCGCTGTAACTCCAATTACGCAGTTCTACCATTTGGCCAGAATATTCACCAGTATTGCTGAGCAAGAGCGCTCCTTTATGAGAATCGATAGACCGCCTTATCAATCATACTTTACCTCGACTACCCACTGACTCACTTACTCAATCTACTTAAGAAAGTCTTAAACTTTCCAGTGTGTTTCTCAAATCTCCACTCCCCTTGGCCGTGTGTAGCTGTTAGCACTGGAGCATCACCGTGTTTGATATTTGATAAATCGATAACAAAAGGATCCGCACCTCTATCAGCAATGACGACATATTCTAGCGGCCAATTTCCAATGACTACGTTCTTTACTGGGTTATAGGAGTAACCATGTTGTGCTTTTATCAGATCAGAGGCGCCATAAAGATTAATACCTGACACTAGTACTTTAAGAGGAGAGAATTTTTCCAAAAACTCTAGGTATAGCTCGGGTAGTGTCCATTTAGATCGAATATCCTCTATGTCTGCTGGATTTGCGAATACTAACCAGTTTGATGGGTTTGCTAAATCTTGATCTCTTGATCGGTATTTGGCGAGCTTATTTTCAAATATACTCGCTAGTAATTCTATGTCGCTTACGGGGTTTTCCAGTGATGGGTGCTGAAGTGGCGGTCTAAATCCTTCTCCCTTTGGGAAACCCTCAGTTGACCATTTCTTTAACTGGTCGATAGGCAATTCTTCTTGCTTCCAATGCCCCGGATCTGTTGGTAACCCACTTACAAAAGTTTGATTGCTATCATTGGCAAGGCATTTAATAGCATGGCTTCGGGAATCTAGGTCGTTTGACTCATCTAAGGCAAATTCAGTGAGCAATTTATAACAATCGAGCCCTGCCGTTTTCAAAAGCCCTGATACACACCAATATGCTGTGACGGGATCTAGTAAGCCTTCTTCGAAGTATATTGAGTAAGATGTCTCTCCATCTTCAATAATGCTGATAACATCAGGTACAACAAAGCTACGCCAATGCTCAATATTGCCATTTTTCATATATTCGAATAGGACGACAATGACATCATTCCTATATCTGTTAGCCTCTTTCATCAACTTCTTCACAATCCTACTAATAGCCGAGCCATCGGTAGTTTCAAAAAGCTTCTTAGTGAGAGTTTGTACACTCATTAGCGATCCTACATTTATTGTTTTCAACAACGAATGCTTGTAATGATATATCACGCGTTGGCTTTTGATCTAAAAAAGATCTTTTTGTTTGCTGGAAATTGCTCCTTTGATGGCCAAGCTAATGATTGGTATGTGACTTCATAGGTAAGTATCTAAGAATTCCTCTGTTTAAATTTTTTGAGTATGTGGCATGCTTTTCAAATATTCCGGAGCCATAGAAAGTAAGCAAGTTGTTCATATTTCAGTCCTTTCGTTCGTGGTGTGTTCTGTCGAAATTCGGTACAGTCAGAAACTAATAAATTTTGGTCGTAGAGCAATACTTAAAGTTCCGCCTAGTGGTTCACCATAGTGGCGTTCTGGAAACTCATTGGCTTAATATTTGAAAAGTGAAGAACGGACCAAAAGGGACCTGTCATCACGCTGTTATGTGTAATAAATTACTAGGAGCAAAAATGGATATTTTTCTTAAGGGTAAAGCGTGGCAAGTCTTTTTGTTACTGGTTGCGGTACCCTTCGGTTTTCAAGCTGTTCTAATGAGTTTCTTGGTTTCTTCTGATTCTCCTAACCCAGAGTTGATCTTGAAAGTCATGCCTGTGATTATGTTGGTGTTCATGGGCATATTCTTGTTATGGTTTTGGTCATTGGGTGTAGGTATCAATCAGCGTATATCCACCGAATTTAAACCAAAATCAAAGCTCTTCAAGTTTAGTATTATATACTCGGCTATATACGCTTTGATCTTTCAGGCATTTTTTACCTTGGCTGCTAACGAATCAAATCCTGGTGGAGCAATGGTTGTGATATTACCTATGCATTTGCTCGGCATGTTTTGTATGTTCTATGCGCTTTACTTCGTAGCGAAAAACATAGCAACTTTTGAAAATGAGAAAACAGTGAAGTTCTCAGAGTTTTCCGGGCCCTTTTTTTTATTGTGGTTTTTCCCAATTGGTATTTGGCTTTTACAGCCTAGAATTAATCGTATTTATACCAACAACACATAAAGTTATCGATGAACCGAAGTGACCACTCATCTCACTCTATACGTAAAAAGGGAATTATGCTTTGTCCAAAGTTACTCTAAAGGGATTTATTACCGTAGCCGATGATGACATTATCAATGTTCTAAATGAGCTATCAAATCATATAAAGCTAACCCGTAAAGAGCCTGGGTGTTTAGTTTTCAATGTAACTCAGGATGAAGAAAACAGGCATAGGTTTAATGTTTACGAAGAATTTAAAAATAAAGAGTCATTTACGCTATACCAGAGCAGAGTTCGTAATTCCTTGTGGGGCAAAATTACTAAAAATGTTGAGCGTAGTTACAACGTAGAAGGCTTATAAAGTGATAAGTAACCAACAAACCAATTACGTTCCCTACGGACGCTGGATAGTACTTACTGCCAACGTTTATTTGGAGGCTTAAGTGCTTGCTATGAATAGTAAGCAGAAAAAACTCATAGAAGCATGGATTATATCGATGATATTCCTTGCTTTACTCTGGCATTCTGAAACAAAAATAATCCGTTACTCCGTGTTATCTGGGTTCATGTTGGCCTATTGGCTCTTCAAAGAGCGGTATGATGAACTTGGTAAAATGAAGTCTATTAAAGCTTATATTTCTGAGTCGAAATCGGTTAGAAACTGCTTAATTGTTTATGTTTTAGTAATTATTATTCTGGCTTATGGCTCAATATTTTCGGGCACATATTTAAAAGAGCTAAGTGAGGGGCACAGGTTGTTAACTGTCTTTATAGGGCCTTTATTGCCTCTCATTTTTGTTCAACAAGTTAATTATTATAAACGTCTTGGCAAAGGCGCTTAAAAAGTGATGGACGAACCAAAGGGGCCGTTCATCCAACTGATAAGTACTGTTTATGTATAAGCGATATCAAACAGCATTATTTTTTTTAGGGTACCTCTTAAGTGCACTGGCTCTGTTGGCATGCATTGGGCTTGATCAAAGAATTACTGACAATCCAACGGAATATAGTGAATGGGTGGGCAGCATGATTGCTCTTTATATTTTGACTGTTGGTACTGCAATTCACGGTCGTTGGAAAAACAATAAAACGAAGATCCTAACAGGAAACTTGCGAAAGTATGATTTGTTTTATCACTACTTTATGTCTTACTTTTTATTTATGGGTTTCACGGGTAGGGCCATATTTTTGGTTTACAACTATGCTTAACCTGTACTGCCATGAGTGCCCACAAAGAACTGTGGGTTTGACTCGTCGCCTCGTTTTGCTCCGAGCCAAAACTACAGTGGTTAGAAGGCAATAAGAATATGACGTATACGATTATTATTCTGGTCTTTGCACTTCCTATTTTAATTGGCGGGTATATTGGATATCGACAATCTAAGAAACTCGTCCCAAATTTGTACGTAACTATTGTCGAAAAAAATAGTTCAAAAGCATGCCCAAGCTGTAATACAGACCTTAACTTTCTTAAAACCAGAAAAATTAAGTCATACTTTAAGGCAGACAAAAGTATTGGCACACGTACACGATGTAAGTCATGTAAAAAGTACATTGAATTCGATGACGCGGGGGAGCTAATTTGTTAACTCACTTAATCTATCAAACTCATGAAACTAGCCATAACACTGTTAGAGTTCTATGAAAGTTGAAAGTCCGTTACCTGCACACATTGCCTACGAAGCCGGTTTCTTTGATGATATCGAGCTTATTGATTGGGCGGTGAAGTACCTGCCGAGTAGTGAGTACTTTGAAGATAATAGTTATTTACTTGATCTTGTTTCAATTAATACCAAGAATAATCGAGAAGTTGAAAAAGCTGGAGAGTATTTGTCTGGCTTTATTGCTAGCCAATGGCCTGAATTCAACATTAAGGGTAATAAAGCAGAGTTTTACGCCAAGAAGTATTTCCATAAACGAATGAAGCAGTATTTAAATGGAGAGTGCAGACCCTACGATGTATGTAAGATGATTTCTCCGATAGAGCAATTATATGACTTTCCAAGTTGGCTTGGGAATATGTATGACGCATGCGACTGGGTTGAACCAACAACACAGCCGTCTGATTGCAGGCATTTGGAAGGTGAAATTGAACAAACTCTCAAGCTCTAGACAAGTGATAGACGGATCTAAGGGAGCAGTTATCACACTGTTAAGTGAAAAAGCGTACATGAAAATCTGTGCAAAGCTACAAGGGATGACTAACAAAATGAGGTCTAATTTACTCTCTGTTGTATCATGCTTACTCATGAGTGTGGCTAGTCTATTTGCGTATGCAAACAGTCCCACCCTTTCAGAAATACCTATAGAGACTGAGTTTGGCATTACACTAGGTAGCGAATTGCCCCCAAACTTAATGGTTGAAGAGCTCAAAAAAAAGCCCTGGAAAACGAACAGTACCTATCGCCTTAATCCTGTCTCTACTGAGTCCCTAGATATTAGGGTAAGCGTTACATCCGAAAACAAGGTCTACTCTATTTTGGCATTCAAAGAACTAAAAGGTTGTGAAACCGAATTTCAAGTATTACGCGAGAGTTTCGAATCCAAGTATCAGATAACTCAGCCTCAAAGAGATTTTAAAATCACTAATACACCGACGGAGCATTCACATAGAAAAATAAGCGGGTATTGTGACGGGAGATCCATAAAGATATCGATTAAGGATGTTGCGGTTAGTATAAAAGTAAACAACGAAAATTCCTTATCCCATGAATCGTTTAAGCAAGGATTACCTGAGTGTACTGCTCAGTATTTGAGGCCTATCAGTTGGGGCTGGATGAGTTCCGCTTATGGTGAACGAACAGATCCTTTTTCAGGTAAACGAGCATGGCATGATGAAATCGATTTTGCTGGTAAGCTAGATCAACTAGTGTATGCAAGTGATCGCGGTGTTATTTTTTCAACATCATTTGATAAAGGTTATGGTAATAGAGTAGAAATAGAGCATAGCAATGGTGATATTACGACTTATTCTCAGCTTAACTCTTTTTTGGTTCATACAGGGGAGTTGGTCGGCAAAGGGCAGCCTATTGGCAAGCTTGGTAGTACTGGGAGGTCAACAGGTCCACATGTAGGGTTCGGAATAAAGAGGGCAGGTAAATTTATAGATCCAAAACCTCATATGGTAAAACTAAAAAGTGATACGTGCCGTTCTGTTTATCAGGAACTAAAGTAATACTAGGAAAGAGCCACATAAAAAACGATGGATGGATCAAAGGGAGCAGTTATCACACTGTTATGTGTATTAGGGTCTTATGATTCATATCGATAGAGTAGGAAAAATAATTCAAGGTGATGATGTTGGTTGTGAGATTCAAGTAACACAGGCAACAGATGGTACTGGCGCCTACTATATACTCATGAGTGATGACTTTAGTGATTCTAACACCGACAAATTTGATAGCTGGGTTGAAACACTCAATGATGTCGAAGAATATTTCAATGAATCAAATTGGGTAATAGAGTGGCAGTAGGTACTAATTCAAATCCACATATAAGTCCAACTATAAGTACAACCATGAACGCCCTGAGAGCTGGACTCATCGTTGCGATCCTCACCTATGCTGTGGATGTTATGGGGAAAATCATGGTTAAGCCAATTTTTCTGTTACTAGCGTTTTTTGCTGTTTCAGGCTGTTCACTGATGATTGAACGTTCAGCTAAATATAGCGAGTTTTCTTTGGAAAACGGCCACACCAGAGGTGAAATTATTTCCGAGGTTGGTGAACCGATCAAAACAAATATCCATATACGACATCAGGTGATTAATTTGTTGTGTTTAAAAAGTCGACTTTTCGGTCAGTTATAGTGACTATTGAGGTGGCGGCTTTCGATTTAGTAAAGGACATTTAAAGTGTGTCAAATGTAAGCTGACCTCATCATTTCTTTTTAATTAGTGGCACCGGTTGATGCCATTATTAAGCCTACTATTGAACATCACTGTGAATAATGTAGCGAATTTTTTGGATAGAATATATCTCGTTTTTCTTTCGATGAAATTTCCCAAACATATACCTGGTATTGGTTCGACTTACAGGTATTTGGAAAAGGATCAGTTCTACGAGAAATAATTCTATGTGGAAATGCCACATTCTGATAATTAGAAAACAAGTGCTTCATGATGCCGATTCTATGTTCCTGTAATGTTCTATCAGGCTTCTACTTAACCTTTTACTGCTGGCAATGAGTAATATCTAGGTATTGCATTTATGCAATAATAGTATGCAGAAGTTGATGATTGTTGTGCGTAATCACAATCGCTATAGTTCTCC
>Ga0209290_1001184_pt1 | contig 13595 bp, 10 predicted proteins | sample EN1Hudsemesocosm_2_FD_184632 | JGI IMG/M metagenome (GOLD analysis project Ga0209290, IMG submission 184632) | Methane-oxidizing microbial communities from mesocosms in the Hudson Canyon - EN10B Hudson Canyon (SPAdes) (version 2) | ecosystem: Environmental > Aquatic > Marine > Cold seeps... | reverse complement strand
AGCGCTCATTCAGTATCTTTTGATGTACGGATTATATCTGCTACCCATTGTGACCTTGAGGATGCCATGCAAAACCAAAGGTTTAGAGAAGACCTCTATTACCGTCTAAAAGTCATCAAACTTAAGATTCCAACACTTGCTGAGCGCGCCGAAGATATTCCCATGTTAGTGAGGTATCTGCTAGAACGTAAACAGCTTCACAAAGCCAAAGGCTATTCGCCAGAAGCCATGCAAATGCTGACTGCTGCGCCATGGCCCGGAAATATTCGTCAATTAGTTAATGTCATAGATCAAACATTAGCATTAGCAACGACACCGATTATTCCCGTTGCCTTAGTAGCACAGGCACTGGAAAACCAGGCCTGCTACCTTCCATCATTCAGCGATGCTCGAGCAGAGTTCGAACGCAACTACTTAAACAAGGTTATGACAATTACTAAAGGTAACGTTGCACATGCTGCCAAAATCGCTCAACGTAACCGTACAGACTTTTACAAGCTATTAGCTAAATACCATATAGAAACGTCACAATTTCATTAGTTTAGGCAAAGAGCGATATTAGTAGAGCCCCAAGAAGCCGCTGGGCAATTTTTTATAGTTGTTCACCTATTGATTGCTTAAGTTTTACGTTACAAGTGTAATATATCTATAGTCCGCTTATCGGGCTGGCCTAGAAAAAAAATTTGAAGTGCTTGCTTAAATACTTCGGTTCGTAGATTCGTTAACGAAAACAAGGTGATTGATGACTGAAATTTTAAGTCATCAGGGTGACCAAAGATATCTTTTATATTCTGGTTTCTATGCTTCATGACTAAACCCAGGCATTCTTCTAAACGATGACCTAATACAGGATGCCTTAGATAGGCATCAGCTTCAGATAAGGAGTTTATGGCATAAAATTTTGAGGTACTGGTAACCCCTAAGCCTTGGATTTGAGGAAAGATGTACCACATCCAATGAGTTTGTTTTCTACCGACGAACAGTTCTTTAATTACAGCCTGATAGCATCCATTTTGAGCAGCTACAAAGCGCTCTAAATCACTGCTACTTCGTTGATTCACCTCAACCTCCTTTAACCGACCACCTTTCTTTACCGACCATCATCTATTCATCACTCGGCCTTTACATCTATAAAGTGATTTAGGCCTCAGAAATAAAATATGACGCTTTAAGAAATGTAGCAAATTATAGTCTTGCCAACCTGTAATACTGGAACCAAGGTCCATACTAAAGATACTGGTTATTAGCCTCTTTCAATGAAGCGTGGCTACTAGGAGGTTTATCGTTAGGTTAGTCAATCACCCAACTGTTCTTCAACATCAGATAGAACTGCATGCATTCGTTCAATATCTCTGTCTCTTTTTTTGTTCATTGCTCGAGTATTGGAAACAAGGATATCAAGCTCATTAGCGGTAATATGTTCATGCGCCGCTTCTTCGGTTGCTTCCCTAACAGTCAAGTTGTTTGTATTCATGGAGCCCTCCAGCTCAAAAGAGTACGAAGTAACATTTATATGATAAGCAGACACCAGATTTGATCGAAATTCACACACTTATAAAGCAGTCTAATCTTAAATTTATTTAAATGTAAGCCAAACTTTGCTGAGCAATCGGTGATTAAAACTGGAAAGATATTTAACTAATAACAGAAAAAAACGCTATCGATTAGTCAATTCACAATATAAACAAGCACCTAAAGCTGAAACCTTGGTGGTTCACCACAGGCAATTTTATACTGTTAATACAGCTTAATTATTAGCCTCTTGTGGTTTATGAGTTAATACCATAAACATATGCCTAAAAAAAAACTTAATTTTAGAAAATTAGCTCTACTTGTGATGATTGAGCATTTCTTGTGCAGAGGATAAGATGCGAGAATCTGGCTGAGCGAATAGCAACGTCTATTGTTACCTGAAATTCAAAAGTAAAAAACATAAAAAAAGGCCTTATCATCCCGATAAGGCCAAACGCTTCAAACAGTATTTTCATAAATCATTTACGTTGGTTTTGCTTTCCTTGTTGGTATATTTCAAGCACCGCCCCCGTCATGATCACGACACAACCTATGACAATAAGATTAGAAAAAAGTTCATCAAGTACGAGATAAGCAATAAATGCCCCGATTACTGGCTGCAAACAACCAATAATGGATACTGATTTAGCACCAATATTCTTAATACCTGATGCCATGAGCGAATGCGGTAAAGCCGTAAAAAACACACCGAATAAAATCCACTGCATGCCCTCTTGTTTAGCCAAATTAAGAGATAGGTTTTGAAAAATTTCAGCACCAAAAAATATCAACATCAAACAACTAATCATGATTACTTGGTAAAAAATAGTTTTATGCGGGGTATAAGTATTTAAAAATTGTTGTTGTAAAATATTCCGGGCGGCAAAACAGAGTGCAGAGGTTAAACCTAAACCAACACCTAAAAGGTTATTTGTTGAAGCTTCTTTGCTTAACAACTGTCCGTCACTGATCCCCATCACTTGGGGCATGCCTATCAATACAATACCCGTAACCACAATCAATGTATTGATGCAGTCAAGGCTATGAACTTTCTTTTTAAAAATTAATACTTCTAGCCAAAGCGAGATAATTGGGTAGGTATATAACGTGGTCATACCTAATGCGACCGTGGATACACGCATTGAGTAAAAAAAACATAACCAATGCACTCCGAGCAACAAACCTGCTAAATAGCAAATAGCATAGTCTCGACGCTTTTCTAGACGTATCTTTTGCCCAGAGCCCCATACGAACATGAGAATTGATATGGCTGCAATCACTGACCTTAACAAGGTTAAGGCCAACGTGTCTGCGACCAAGCCCTTAGCAAAATAGCCATTACCAGCAAGCAAAGTGATTGCAATAAGCGTGGTCATTACGCCCATATTTCTATTATTTACAACCTTCTTACCTTCAGCACTATAAAATATAGAGCTGTGGTTAACAGCGCATTGGTCTTTAACATTTTGACCACGAATAAGCTTATCTACTTGAGTGTTGATCATTCATTTACCGAAGCTAAGAATTTACTTTCTGCCTTGGCATTTATTTCATCTGTTGACTGCGACTGAACTATAAAAGAAATTAAATTAGTCGATTCCGTTATTTTAGACTGATCGACAGCGACTGTAATCGGAAACATTTTCACTTCACCAGGCCCAACCGTAAAGCTTTTCTCAGGCAATTCAATCGCATCAACACCTTCAACATTTAACGTGAAGGCATCTTCAATTTCCCGTTTATTTACTATTTTTAGGGTAAAGTAATTTTCAACCTGATCTATGCCATTAAGATTATAAAGCGCTCCTCTATCTCTCAATACAGATAATTCTGCTTGAGGTAAAGTAACCATAGTGTTAGCAAACATACCAATTGATACCAATAAAATTAAACCATAAGCAATAACTCTCGCGTCTAGTTTATTCGTTGGTTTTCCTTGCTCAAACTCTGTTTCAGATGCATACCGTATTAAACCTTTTTGATAATTCATTTTAGTCATAATACTGTCGCAGGCATCAATACACAGTGCGCAACCAATACATTCATATTGTAAGCCGTCTCGTATATCGATGCCTACCGGGCAAACTTGTACACATACTTGACAGTCTATACAGTCCCCTAAGCTAGATTTTTTTTCATTTCTAGAGCGACTACCGCGTGACTCTCCTCGTTTTTTGTCATATCCAACCACCATTGTGTTCTCATTGAACATAACAGACTGAAACCGCGCATAAGGGCACATATAGACACATACTTTTTCTCTTAGCCATCCGGCATTGAGGTAGGTCGCACTCGTAAAAAAGATAAGCCAAAACCACGCCACACCACTTTCTAGAGAAAATGTAAATATTGCAGTCACCAACTCTCTTATAGGATAAAAATACCCAACAAATGTAATCGCTGTCGCGATTGAAACAGCCATCCAGCTTAGATGCTTCGCTGCCTTTTTAGCTGCTTTGTTTAGGTTTACTGACGATTCATCTAACTTAATGCGCTGTTGCCGGCTACCTTCAAAATACTCCTCTAACCAAATAAATATAAATGACCAAGCCGTTTGAGGACAACTGTAACCACACCACACACGACCGTATAACGAGGTAATAAAAAATAAGCCAAAAGCGGAAATAATGAGGGCAAATGCTAATAATGTGAAATCTTGTGGCCATAAGACTAAACCAAACAAATGAAATTTTTGTGCAACCAGATCAAATAGGATCAATGGCGCTCCATTAATCTCGACCCATGCGAACGAAAAGTACATGAGCAGTAAAAAACTCAAGCTATATTTTCGTATATTTTGAAAGAAACCAGTCATCTGTCGTACGTAAATTTTAGTGCCTGTTACGTAGGCGTTCTTATTTGTTTTATGTTGTACTGATTGCTCTTTATTTAAATTACTTTGGGTTTCGGCTAACGTTTCTGTGACGTTAATTAGCGGGATATTCATACTCATAACTGCCCTCCTTTAGATCAGACTTTAAAACGTATTTTCGGGTGTATTGCCCAAAATATATAAGGCATGTTCATAATCACTACCTTCAGGCAATGAAAATGAATCAACACCGCAGGCTTTTAACATTGCCATTTGATCAATCAGGTACTGACCTGAAACCCTAATTTCACCCTTATATTGGTAGCGAGTTTTTAGCAGGCTAATGAACGTAAATACACGCCCATCGTTATAGTCTTCTATTTCAATATTTAGTAATGGAAGCGATAAGTATTGCTGCATTACATCGTGCGTCATTTTTTCAAACTGAAGACCGGCGTAGAACGCTATATCAACCGAACAGTTCAAATAATTAGATATTACTGCCCCGTCTTTAATGAGCATGCCCATAAACGCCTTCCTTAAAATATTGAATGCCAACTCGGGTAAATGTGTCGATAAATGATTCGTTATTGTTTTGAGAATCAACCACAGTATCGTTACGACGATGTAGGTACATTTTGATTATTTTTTCAATGACTTCGGGTACTTCCGATGCTTTAAAGGAAGGACCTAGGATTTTACCGATTGAGGTGTTATTTCCTTTTTGACCGCCCAGACTAATTTGAAAAAATTGCTGGCCCTTTTTATCGACCCCTAGTATGCCGATATTCGCTAAATGATGATGAGCACAGGCATTCATGCAGCCTGAAATATTAAGGGTTAGACTACCAATATCGAAGACATAATCCATATCAGAAAATACAGTTTGTATCGCTTTTGCAACTGGAATCGACTGTGTGTTGGCCAAACTACAAAAGTCGAGCCCCGGACAGCAGATCATGTCATTGATGGTACCGATGTTGGGTGAAGCAAGATTGAGTGTATCGAGCTGATGCCATAAGCTATCTAGTTGATCAACCCGTACATCTGCCAATACGATATTTTGTTCATGTGTCGTTCGTGCGACGCCAAAAGAGTACTTCTCACATAAATCTGCAATAGTCTGAAGTTGAAGACTATTGATATCTCCTGGTGCGTTAACACGGTCTTTCAATGATACAATCACTGAACGATATCCAGGTACTTTATGCGCTTGAGTATTACGCTGATACCAATTATTAAATCCAACACTTTTATGCATTAAATCTGCACTGAATTGCATCAATTTATGCTCATTGATGAAATCATATTCAGGCTGTTTAAAGTGCGAAGTATAAGACTCAATTTGATCAGGTGTTAAGAGCTGACTGTATTGCTGAACATGGTCTAATTCTTGTTCAACTTGAGCTTTAAATTGATCGATGCCGATTGCTTTAACTAATATTTTTATACGCGCTTTGTATTTGTTATCTCGCCGACCATACTGGTTGTACACTCTTAGTATTGAGGTGAGATAATCAAGAATATTAGCCTCCGGAATAAATAGAGAAAGCACCGAACCAATAACTGGTGTTCTCCCTAAACCTCCTCCAACCAACACTTGAAATCCAATTTCACTTTTTGCATTGAGGACTAGCCTTAGCCCAATGTCATGCGCTTGGATAATCGCCCTATCTTGTTTTGAGCCCGTCATTGAGATCTTGAATTTTCGGGGTAAAAAAGCAAACTCAGGATGGCCGAGCGACCACTGTCTAATTAGCTCGCAGTAAGGACGCGGGTCAATCACTTCATCTTCAATAACCCCTGCAAACGGATCTGATGTAATATTACGAATGCAGTTACCACTTGTTTGTATTGAATGCAGGTCAGCCTTGGCAAGGCTTGTTAATACTTGTGGTATATCGTTCAACGATAACCAATTGAACTGAATATTCTGACGCGTAGTGATATGGCAATAATCTTTATCGTATTGATACGCTACATCTGCTAAGGCACGTAATTGAGCTGCCGAAACCATGCCATATGGAATGGCAATACGTAACATTGGGGCGTGCCTCTGAATATATAAACCTTGCTGAAGACGCACTGGTCTAAAATCATCGTCACTTACTTTACCTTCTAGATGACGTGCCAACTGTCGTTGAAAAATATCGCTTCGTGCAGATAAATTTGAACGATCACGTTCGTTGTATTGATACATAATTAGGGAGCCGCTTGTTTCCTAAGACATACCGTTCAGTTTTGCTTCTATCAAGTAACGTTTTACCGAATAAAAATACTGCGTCGGTTTAATAGTCTAGTAACATAGCAAGCTGCATGCCACCACAAACACAAGCGATAACTAGCTGATTTTATTAAATATTATATGCATAACGTTTATATAGCAGCATTAAGAAACGAAATAAAGACACGATATACCGCGCCGGAACGATATATCGTGTCTTTATATGCATTTTTTAAGAAATAAACAAAGGAGCTTAGATTAAATACCAAGTTTTTTCATTTTAGAGCGAAGCGTACTGGGCGGAAGGTCAAGTAAAGCTGCTGCGCCTTGTTTTCCTGCGATAACACCATCTACTGAAGTGAGCACTTGTAATATATACCGGCGCTCAACTTCTTGTAGTGTGACGGCATTAAAGCTTGATAGGGACTCGGGTTCAACGGCACCATCAGGTAAGGTGTTGACCACTAAAATAGGTGGCGAACAAACAATCGCGGCGCGCTCTAATACATTTTGTAGCTCTCTAATATTACCAGGCCAGTCATACTTCATAAGATACTTTAAAGAAGCATCCGAAACACGTTCAAACTTTTTACCCAGTCGACCACTCAGGCTTTCGAGGGTATGGGAAATTAGGAGTGGAATATCTTCTTTTCGTTGTCTTAAGCTAGCAGCTTCAATTGGAAAAACGCTTAGTCGATAATATAAGTCATTCCGAAAAGTACCCAGATCAACCATTTCCTTCATATTTCTATTTGTGGCCGCAATAATTCTGACATCAACGCGCTGAGTTTCACTACTGCCTAGTCGTTCAAACTCTCCCTCTTGGAGCACACGTAGTAGCTTAACTTGAATGTCTAAAGGTAATTCGCCTACTTCATCTAAAAATATGGTACCGCCGTGCGCGAGTTCAAAACGACCTATTCGCCGTTGCATTGCACCCGTAAACGCCCCTTTTTCATGACCAAACAACTCACTTTCAACTAAACTGGCTGAGATTGCACCACAATTGACTTTCACTAAAGGCCGCTCACGCCGTCGACTCCCCCCATGAATTGAGCGCGCTATAAGCTCTTTACCCGTACCGCTTTCACCTTGTATGAGTACTGAAGTATCTGTCGGCGCAACATGTGCTATTTGGGTGATTACTTGTTGTAAGGCTGGCCCTTCTCCTACAATTTTTGAAAAATTATGCTGTGATTGAATTTCATCAATCAAATAACTGTTTTCAGCTTGTAGTTTTTCTTTTAGGAGTTCGACTTGGTGTAATGCCGATTTAAGCTCACTTTCGGAACGCTTACGCTCGGAGATATCTTTAAAAACAATCACCGCGCCAACAATTTCGTCATTTAGTTGAATCGCCGTCGCGATGTACTCAACTGGAAACTGAGAACCATCTTTGCGCCAAAAAACCTCATTATCTACTTGACGAAGTTTCCCATCTCTCACCGTTTTATAAACGGGACATTCATGCTTTGGGTAAGCACTGCCGTCGGTATGTGAATGGTGGTGAAAGTCATGCACAATTTTACCGAGAATGTCTGCCTCAGCCCAGCCAGTCATTAATTCAGCGGCAGGGTTAACAAAAGTTGTATTGCCATTTTTATCTAGACCATAAACACCTTCTCCCATTGACGTAAGAATTAGTTCATAGCGCTTTCTTAATGAGTCTACTTCATACTTTGTCGTATCGGGTGTCATTCAGTATTACCTTACTTCCTGCAAAAATTATAGCTAATGGTCTGTATACGATTCACCTGTATAAAAACGGACAAATAGAACATCTGAGGACAGTGTAAATCATTTTTTATTTGTTAGTCTCCGAAACGACAGTCTATTAACTTATATTATATAAAAAATCGTTTAAACAAATCGATGCAACACTGTTTTCCATTTTTTTCACCTCAAGTGTATTGGTTTTCGTATAAAGATAAATTAGTCTCAATAGTTTATAAAACAACAAGACGGAATCATCATGGAAAAATTAACGCTTTTCGGCGCTCATTTGTCACCCTATGTTCGTAAAACTCGTTTAGTTTTAGCCTTCAAAGGTTTGAACTATAAGCAAATCCAAGTCATTCCGTTTACCCCTAACAAGCCAGAGGAATTCTCAAAAAACAGCCCTTTAGGAAAAATTCCTTTATTGAAAGTAGGCGACAAGTATATCTCTGATTCTTCTGTTATCTGTGCCTTTCTTGAAAAAGAAGCACCTAACCCTGCGTTATTACCTCAAGACAGTATGGACTGTGCTAGAGCACAATGGTTTGAGGAGTATGCCGATAGTCATATGACTAGCGTGATTGGTGGACATTTATTTGCTGAGCGAGTCTTGGCACCGGTGATATTTAAGCGGCCTTCAAACCAAGAAGAGATTGATTTAGCGATTAATGTTGAGCTGCCTGAAATCTTTGACTACCTATCTGCTCAACTACAGGGCGATTATTTAGTTGCGAATAGACTAACGCTTGCTGATATCGCCGTTTGTGGCATGTTCGTTTCGATGACGCATTGTCAAGTATGTTGTGATGCCTCTAAATGGCCTCAACTATCGACTTATATTGACCGGGTGTTGGCGCTACCTGTTTTTGACAACGTCATTAAAGAAGAGCAAATGATCATGAAGTCATTCACTTTATGAAATGTCTATGAGCTTGGGCCCATTAATGGTGTCACATAAGGTCTTTCGTAGGCATAGGAATCACTAAGATATCAGCAGTAAGCGCGGTTTAAAATTTGATCGCCAGAAGATGCTAAATGGGCGTAATATACCCAGTACTATCTCACTAAGTGGAAAATGGATTATTCGTCTTTGTTTTGTAAAGCCAAAGATCGGCCGACCAAAAAAACGAAAGTAAATCCATTATGTCATTACTTTAGGAGTTGAGATTAGGTTAAAAAGCAATCACCAAAAATTTCAGCTGTTAGGTTCTAACCTTATTTTCGAGTAAACGCCAACATAGGCCATAGCCCGTTATTAAAGGAGACAATCATGGGTAATCGATACAACAACATACTTGAAACAGTGGGCAATACGCCGATTGTACGCATCAATAAACTTGCACCTGAACACGTTAACCTTTTTGTTAAAATTGAGTCTTTTAATCCAATGGGTTCAGTGAAAGACAGGCTTGCATTAGGTGTTATTGAAGCCGCAGAAAAAAGTGGTGAACTCAGGCCTGGCCAAACAATTGTCGAGGCCACAAGTGGAAATACCGGTATCGGCTTAGCGATGGTGTGCGCACAAAGAGGCTATCCACTAGTGATCACCATGGCTGAAAATTTTAGTGTCGAGCGCCGTAAAATGATCCGTTTTTTAGGTGCAAAAGTCGTACTGACACCTGCGTCTGAAAAAGGTTCTGGTATGGTTAATAAAGCAGATGAATTAGCGAAAGCAAACGATTGGTGGCAACCTAAACAATTTGAAAACCCAGCCAATGCTGACACCCATGCACGAACCACGGCAGTTGAAATTCTGGAAGACTTTTCTGATATCTCTTTAGACTATTGGGTCAGTGGCTTCGGAACTGGCGGCACACTTAATGGCGTTTCCCGAACCTTAAAAGCCAAAAGCCCACATACTAAAATTATGCTGTGTGAGCCTGACAATGCTCAAATACTTGCGAGCGGGGTCCCTCAGCAACGTAACAGTGATGGTACTCATAGTGATAGCCACCCTAACTTCAGACCTCACCTCATGCAAGGGTGGTCACCCGATTTCATCCCCCAACTAGCGGAGCAAGTGGTCGAAAAGAAACATATCGATGGTTATTTACCTATCGATGGTAATTTTTCATTACAGTGCGCCAAAGATCTAGCGCAAAAAGAAGGTATATTCGTGGGAATTTCAGCAGGTGCCACACTTGCAGGTGCACTAAAATTAGCTAAAACGGCACCTGCTGGCTCAAATATTTTATGCATGTTACCTGATACGGGCGAACGATATTTAACAACGCCTTTATTTGACGATATCAATACTGAGATGAACGAAGAAGAAGAAATGATCTCCTGCTCCACACCGGGTTATCGCTTTGATGTATCCCCCCAACCAGCAAAAGTATCAGAGGATGTAGGTGAATTAGATCAAGATGCTGTCAATGACGTAAAAACGTTTGTTCATGATGATAAAAAACCTGTGGTGATGTTTGCACTGGAATGGTGTGAATTCTGCTGGTCTGTTCGAAAAGTTTTGAAGGCATATGGTATCGATTATCGCTCAGTTGATCTAGATTCAGTTGAGTACATAAACAATGACCGTGGCGGTAAAATTCGTTCCGCTTTACGGGACCACACCCGTTGCAACACCTTTCCCCAAATATTTATCAAGGGTGAGTTTATTGGTGGTTGTACAGAACTTTTTGATGCCTGCAAAGACGGCAGCTTAATGCGTAAACTGACATCACATCAAATACCATATGATAACCAAATAAACATTGACCCTTATAGTTTTTTACCCGGCTGGTTACACCCACGATAATAATCGACATTTTTGCAAGCCTAAGATAAAGAAGTCCGAAAAATCTTGAGGCTTTTATTCTAAGTTGAACTGATCAAACTGCTCTTGTAAAACAAGAGCCATACTTGACTCATTTTTTTGATTAAGCAATTCAATCACGCACTCTGCGGTACTTAAACCGCCTTCAATCTGGTTTCTTCTTTTACGATAAGTAGAAGGAGCCATTACAGGAAGACTTATTTTTTTTGCCTGTTGAAGGTAAGTACTACGATTATACATTTTTCGTGCTTCTTGCCAGGTTGAATCTAAAATCACAAACGATTCAAAATTCTCGACGCAAGTCTTCTTATCCAAAGGCTTATTATTCAAGACTGTACTCTTTAACAGCTGAGCTTCGTCACTAAGTGCCTCAACATTACTATTGTCTTTGCTTGTTTGATCAGGATAAAGCATTGCAACATTACCCTCGTTAATCAATTCAACCAATCGCATGTTCGGCTCTGTACGCTTCCAAATAATGATTTCTACCTGCTCACCCAAACACTTTTTTACTAATCGCCCTGTATTTGTTGTTTTATTTAGTTCACGTTCATGCGTTAATAAGTATAATTTCATCTGCTCTCTACACAGCTAAGTGATTGAAACAAGTTCACAAAAAAACAAGTCATTACATTAGTTTCTTTGGAAAAGAACATTATTTTCTTTATCATTTATAGAATTGCATATTTTAACAAACAAATAATACCAAAAGCCCTCTTTTAGGTACTAACAGGAAGTAAATAATGCCTCGCAGCTTAAACTATTTAAACATTTTTATACTCGCCGTATTACTGACAGCATGTGGTGGTGGGGGTGGAAGCAGCGATACAAGTGTAAACGCTTTACCGCAAGATGATGTATTTTCAATAAGTGGGACAATAAAACCTGCGGCATTGGTTGACATTGACAGTGACATCAATGACCCCGACTCTACCTTTAACATCAGTAATAACACCTTTGGCAGTGCACAAGCCCTGCAAAATTTTTACACCGTTAATGGCTTTGCAACAGCCGAAATGACATCACGCGCAGGCGACCGTTTTGAGAATTCGATCGATAGAAGTGATATTTATCAGGTTAACTTACAAGCTGGCCAAACACTACGCTTACAAATTGTTGACCACGAAATCACCTCTATAACTGGGTCAGTATTTCAAGGTGATCTGGATTTAGTTCTATTTAATAGTGATTTTCTTGAAGTAGGTCGTTCTGAATCTCTAACAGAGTTTGAATCCGTCACTGTCCCCTTTCAAGAGAGCGGTGAAGGAACATTCTTTATTCAGGTATTAGCTTATGATGGCACGTCTAAATATGTGTTAAGTATTGATCCTGTATCAGACATCAATGCGTCAAAGATATCTATACCTAAATTTGTAAAGCATGAGGCGATAATTAAATTTAAAGCCTCTAATTCTTTACTTAATAACTCAACAGCCAATTCCTCAACGGAGCAAAAAACGCATAACAACATTCCCTTTCAGTTAAGTCATACTTCGTACAATCGAGCAGCGCTTGCAAAACTTCCCTCACAGCAAGCGCAGGCATTTAGTGCTCACAAAACAAGTTCCCAAGAAGAGTCCGCTTTTCTGATGGAGTTACAAGCATTAAACCCAGAAAGCTATGAGCGTTATACAACTTTAAATACGATCAAAACACTGCGTTTGCGTAACGATGTAGAATACGCTCAGCCCAACTATATTCGAACAATCAAACAAGTTCCTAACGATGCCCATTACCCCAAGCAATGGCACTACCCAGCAATTAACCTTCCTCAGGCATGGGACTTAACAACAGGAACGCCTGATATTGGCGATGTAATTGTCGCAGTAATCGATACGGGCGTTGTGCTAAATCATGAAGATTTGAACGGCAAATTAGTTTCTGGGTATGATTTTATAAGTGACCCATCAAACTCCGCGGATAACGATGGTATTGACTCCAACCCAGACGACCCAGGAGACGGTGACCAAGTAGGCACTAGCAGCTGGCATGGCACACACGTCGCGGGTACGATTGCAGCGGAAACTAATAATAGTATTGGTGTTGCAGGTGTCTCTTGGGGCGCAAAAATAATGCCACTTCGCGCACTTGGCCCGCAAGGGGGGACCGATTATGATATCGGTCAAGCAGCATTATTTGCTGCTGGCTTAGCAAATGACAGCTCTACAGTCCCCTCACAAAAGGCAGATATTATTAATATGAGTATAGGTGGGCCGGGCGGCAATGCTCAAAGCCTTCAGTTCTCTCAACAAATTTTTAATGACGTACGAAACGCAGGTGTAATTGTAATTGCCGCAGCTGGAAATGAAAACAGCTCACAACCGTCATACCCAGCAGCATATGATAATGTTATCTCCGTTGCAGCTACCGGTTTCGACAATAACCGTGCCCCTTATTCTAACTTTGGCAGCACAATAGATATTGCAGCACCCGGTGGAGATATCACCCAAGACCGAAACAATGATGGCTTTGGTGATGGTGTCCTCAGCACCTTGGTCGATGACTCTAGTGGTATTAGAAAAGATTCATATGTATTTTATGAAGGTACTTCCATGGCA